>Ga0115568_10001720_pt1 | contig 15565 bp, 9 predicted proteins | sample COGITO_mtgs_1204_FD_87296 | JGI IMG/M metagenome (GOLD analysis project Ga0115568, IMG submission 87296) | Pelagic marine microbial communities from North Sea - COGITO_mtgs_120426 | ecosystem: Environmental > Aquatic > Marine > Epipelagic | place: Germany:Helgoland, sampling site Kabeltonne...
AAAAGATAAATGCATCTATGACTAAAACTCCTAGATGCATTTATAAAATTAAAAAGTTTTTTTTAGTTAAAGAAATAATGATGTATTATTTTGAAAAATCTGTAAGTTATTGCGCCAACTCATTAGCATGTTTGTTTGAGATTTGTTTGGTTTTTTAAGCACTAAAGTTGCAAATAATATAATGATAAATAGCTTGCAAGGACTTTCGTGAATTGACTAAAACCAGTAATTAATTTTACACGATTTTGGCAGTATTTATTCTATTCGTTTTAATAATCTATAATAAATCACACTTCCATTTCCATCATCTAAAGTCATCATTAAATAGCCTTTTTTCAGGAAGTTATTTATGTCTTTAGCAAATAAATTCACTCCCCATAATTCTCTATAATCTTTGATTTCTTTATTCACTATAGTTAAAAATTGTCCATCTAATTTATAGTCAGGTGTTTTGTCGGATGGTAAAATTTTAAATATTTCTTTCAAGTCTTTTTCAGAATAATCGTAATCACTGTCAGACATCATTGAGTAAGCTTTTCCATTTTTGTAAAATGCAAACCATTGATATTTTTGAGGCCATGGATTTTCTTTGTTTATTTTATCCTCATTGGGAAGATCAACTTTCTTCCAAACTCCCAATAGTTCAGAAAGTTTCGGTGGACCACCAGCATCTGAACTATTTTTTTGACCGTAAAGAGATAATGAGAGAAAGGTTACTAAAATTAATATTATATTCTTTTTTTTCATTGTTAATTTCTTATTTTCAATTCGTTTACGATATGTATTTTGATTAGTGTCAAATTTAGTATGTAAATACCTTTATTTAAATTTTACAAAGAAAAACACCCCTTTAGTAAACCGCTTTCTTCGCTCATTAGTCTTTTCCAATATCTAGCCGAATTTCATCAAATACCTCTTCAATTTATATATTTAACATACGTTGTCATGGATAAGATAAAAAAAGAAAAACTAAATTATTTAGTCCAACTTTTAGCAACTACCTATATTACTTACGGCCTGTTGATTTTTTTCTAGATTCAGCATCAAAACGTATGTTTTCTCCTTTGTGCTTTAAATCCTCTATCTCTTGGCTTAAATCACATTTAAAACCAAATAAATATGCCCAAGGCTTAGATTTAGACTGCGCTATATGACACATACCCCACGTAAATCCAATACCATTTGTGGTATTATCATATTTATCTTTACAATATAACCCTGCAGCATCTGGCGGTAATACGATGTTGGCTTTGACCTCAAAATTGACGCCATCCTTAGCCCATTGAATGGTATTTTTTTCTGGACCATTTGCTGTTATCATTGATGCTACTCCTTCTTTATAAGGCCAAACCAAAGCTTCATGACCACTTGCTGAAACTGGATTTAAAGGGTGTTTTACAAAAGGCCCTTCAGGTGAATCAGCTATGGCTACACCCATAGAAAAATTTGGGTATGGTTTTTTGAGTTCTACTCCACGTGGTGCTTTATGTTCACTACCCACTCCCATTGGATGTGCTTTATAATACATCCAAATTTTGCCATCTCTAACAATTAAATTTGGATCATGAACCTTCTGACTATCAAAATCGCCATATTCAGTAATATTAGACCTTTTGGAAGAATCATTACCAAACTTACCTGGTTTACCTGGAACTAAAACAGGCTCTGGATGACGATGCCATGGCCCTTCAGGACTATTAGACCAACTCATACCTATTACGTTTTTAGAACGCTCCGTATATGGAAATTTTACGGCTTGATAGTAAAGATAATATTTACCTTTATATACCATAATATCTGGAGTAAACACACTACGGTCGTCAAACTCACCCTCAGGACCTCGTGCTGCAGTAATCCCCTGCTCTTTCCAAGTTTTACCATCTTTGGATGTAGCATAATAAATATCACACATATCCCATGTGTTGGCAGGAAGGGATTTCGTTGCTTTTTTATAACCAACCGGAGGTGCAGTTTTTGGGCTACGCGTATAATACACATAATATGTATCTTCTACTTTAATAATGGTACTAGGATCTCTTCTGGATATCCCTTCTTCATATCCTAAACCTTTTAAACCATGGTAACTAAAACTAGAATAAAACTCATTTTGAGTTGGCTCGGTTTGCCCCCACTGTTCTATGTAACGTCTCATAGATGCACTTACATTTTTACCATCGTAATAACCATCTAAAGTTCCTTTCAACTCTTTAGTTTCTATCTCGCTCTTATTATTTTCAGAATTACAAGAAAAAAGTAATAATAAAACTACAACTCCTAAAATTTTCATAATTCGCTTCATATTTTTAATTTAAATATTTTATTTAATGATTATTTTTTAACGTTTAATATTTTAAAAGTTTCTGAAAACTTTTCTAAACAAAAAATTACTCCATAATAGTGATATATTGTTTAAAATTGACCTTAACTTAATTTTTTCATGTTTCAAATCACATTTAAAACAAATCCAAAATAGTCCAGCTATAGTGACCATAATGACAAAACCTCTAATGAAAACCGCTTTTATTCTTCAAATCTTATAACTTATCTGAAATACTCTTATTTTAATTATTTAACTAGGATATATTCTTTAAATGAGTTTTTGTAAGCAAATCCGATAATTAACTTGAATTAAAAACAATTATATAATTCATTAATTCTATCGTTTCCAACAAACCGATATTTTCCAAACTTTTTTTAAATATTACTCTCTTTAAATCTAATCTCTTAAAAGCTCAAAGATGAAAATAATATAAAAAAAAATTATAAACTCAATTTCTCAGCAAAAAATTTATCTTGATTAATTTATACAAAAAAGTCTTGTTATAAAACATTATAACAAGACTTTTTTCATCAAAAAAATCTATTTATTATTTTTTTCTATCCGCTTGTGCCTTTTTATATGCCCACCATTCTTTCATTTTCTCTAGGCCAACAATTTCTTTGAATTCTTTTCCAGCAGCAACATAAATTGCCTTTTTATTTGCCTTCTTTTCTTCTTTAGATTCAAGTTTATCATTCGCCATTAATTTTGTGTTTTTAACAAGATTAACCTCATAAACCTGAGCCTCTTGATTCGCGTCTAATGACAATACCTTTACCATTTCTTTTGTATTTGCTTTAGCTCTTTGTTCAGCTGATTTCTGTCCATAAGAGAATGATGCGACTAAAACTAATACTAATGTTACTATTACTTTTTTCATTATTTAAAATTTAATTGTTAATATTTATTTAGTTTAAAAAATTTAGTACCCAGGATTTTGAGACAAATTATAGTTTGCCCCTAATTCTGCCTCCGGAATTGGATACAACATCTTGAAAGGCGCTACATTTAAAACCCAAGTTTGTGTTTTATCTCCTTCTGGGAATTTAACATGATTCCAAGTCCATTTTTGATTTTCTTCAGACAACTCCTCTAAAAATTTAGTTTCACCAGCCCTAATTAAATCTAATTTAGAATGCCCTTCAAAAGCTAATTCCTTAGCTCTTTCCCAGAAAATAATCTCTCTTAAATCTTCTTTTGTGTTACCTAGCAAAACATCTACAGGAGCCGCACCATATGCACTAGCATCTAAAGATGCACCAAAATCTCTAGCTCGTTTTAATACTCTATTTAAACTCGTTAAAGCTTCAGCTTCCATCCCCAATTCATTTGCCGCTTCTGCATTTATTAATAAAATATCTGCAAATCTTAAAATAGGAGCGTTCATATCTGTAATAAACCTTCCTTGGGGCTTCACTTGAAAACGATATTTATATGACGTCCATTGCTTTGTATTGTTTGATAGGGTAATTGAATTATCTGGTTTAAATTTTCTTCCTTTTGCAATTGATGTAATTCTTGCATCAGTTGGGTCAAACTTATTGTAGAATTTTAAAGTTGGAGACACTCTTCCAAAACCATAATCTATTGATTTAGAACTCCCTGCAGGGTTCTGAAACCCTCCATATACACTTCCTTGTAATGCAGAATAATTAAATTCTGCCATAAATAACCATTCTTTAGAGTTTTCTCCGTCTGGTGTTAAAAGATGATGATAATCGCTATCTAATTCATAATGGCTATCATTAATTAATTCTAAAGATTTGTCATACGCATCTTGTAAATATTCAGTTTGGTTTAATGGCCATGAAGCTCTTGTTAAGTAAACTTTAGACAACAAACCTTTTGCAGCACCAATCGTAGCTCTACCTCTATCTCCTTCTGTATAAGACGGAGCATCACCTGCAGCTACCCAAGAAGCATGGTATAATGACTGTTCTGCTTCTAACAAATCACTTATGATTTGGTCATAAATAAGTGTAGATGCTGTCTTTGCTTTGTAAACGCTTGCCTCATTGTTAAAATCCAACAACTCTTCAGTTACTAAAGGTACGTCTCCCCAAAATCTAACCAGATTAAAATATAAAAGCGATCTTAGAAATTTAGCTTCTCCTTTTAAACGTGATTTTAATCTTATTGCGTTTAAATCATTTGGATCTACAGAGATAGTGTTTAATCTATTTAAAACAGTATTTGCTCTATAAATTCCTTTATATGCACTAAACCAGATATCCTCTAAATCTCTATCACCACTGGTAAAAGTATAAAATGCAAATTTATTTTGATTTTGATTATTTTGAAAAGTGGTAGAAACATGAGACCCATGGTCTGTCATTTTAATATAATACTGATGGTATTGCTGACCAAAAACGTCATAAATTCCGTTTACGGCTATTTCCGCCTCATCAAGCGTATTAAAAAACTGGTCTATTGTTAAACTCGATAAAGGTGGTTGTTCTAAGTCTTTATGGCATGAAGTCAAAAAAGATGCCATCAAACTAAATAAAGTTATAATTTTTAAATATTTCATAATCTCTTATTTTTTTTATTAAAATCCTAATCTAACTCCCATAGAAATGTTGGTTGTTCTCGGATATGCACCATAATCTAAATTTGCTGAAGTAATAGACCTCTGACCTCTAGCGACACTTACTTCTGGGTCATAACCAGAATATTTTGTCCAAATAGCTAAATTGTCAATATTTGTAAATAGCTTAAGGCTTTGCATTCCGATTTTGGCTGCTAAATCTGTTGGTAAATTATAAGAGAGATTAACACTTTGAAGTCTAATGTAAGAACCATCCTCTACGTAAGTAGAGTTAAATGCTTGATCTGTATAATCTGCTCTTATCTGATTTGTATCAGAATTTTCTGGTGTCCAAGCATCATTTAAATAATCGAATCTATTATTGTTAGGCCCTAATCGGTTTAAAGAGTATGGATTCCCATTTATTACATCGAAGTCATACTTGAAGGTTAGAAATAAACCTAAATTAAATCTTCCAATTGAAAATTCATTAAACAAACCTCCAAAAAACTTTGGTTGTGTATTTGCAATTATAACTTTATCCTCGTCATTGATTACACCATCACCATTTTGGTCTTTATATTTTAAATCTCCATAAAAAGCAGGTATGGTTGTTGTTCTTCTTAAACTACCTGGTAAATACTCTGAATTTTCATTTAAAACAGGATAGCCATTTTCGTAGATTGGATTTCCATCTGTGTCCGATTGAAAATCATCATAAGTAAACACACCATTTGTTTCATAACCATACCAACCACCTAAAGATTCTCCAACCCTCATGATACCTGTTTGCTGATTTGATGTAAATTGATCTCCAAACAACTGTTGATCAACTCCTCCAAGAGATAGCACTTTATTTGTATTTGAAGATAAGGTAAAATTAGTCGTCCATTGAAAATCATCTTTATCTACGTTAATCGTATTTAAGGTAAATTCTAATCCCTTATTTTCTAAGTTTCCAATATTTGTTAATCGAGAACTAAAACCAGAGGACATTGGTATAGGTTGTTTTAAAAGCATATCTTCTGTACGCTTATAATAAGCATCTACACTCAATTTAACTCTACCATCAAACAACCCTAAGTCTATACCAGCGTCATATTGGTCTGTAAATTCCCAAACCAAATCTGGATTTTCTAATTGAGATGTTGATACACCAGCCGCAGTCAAATCGTTTAAAACATAATTAGAAGGATCTAGCTCTGCATAAGGACCATATGTTGGTATACCTTGGTTACCTGTTTGTCCGTAACTTAACCTTAACTTTAAATTAGAAATAGTCTTTGATTTTTTTAAGAATTTTTCTCTACTCACATTCCAAGAAAATGCTGCTGCAGGGAAATACCCCCATTTATTCTGTATAAATTTAGAGGTACCATCTGCTCTTAAAGACAAAGTTAAGTTGTACTTATTATTGAAACCATAATTTATTCTTCCTAAATATGATTTCAACACATTAATCTGAGTGGTTGTAATTGTTGGCCTTGGCTCTAAACCATACTGTAAAGCTTCAAAACCTAAAGTTTCTATCTCAAAATTCGTAGAATACATGTATTCATTTTCCTTCTCTGTATAATTTTGAGTGAAAGCAGCCAAGGCTGTTAATCTATGTTTCCCAAAATTATTAGAATAGGTTAACATGTTTTGATTGTTCCACCCTAATATTTGATAATGGTACTTTGTACCTACACCATTTTCTCTATTTCCTCTACCAAATCTCTTAGAAAAATATCTTTCAGCTTTACCGTCTTGCATTCTTCCTCCTAAACGAACAGAAGCTTTTAAATTAGGCACTACTTCATAAGTCAACAAAGTATTTCCTAAAAAATCAGTTGTATTATTATCGTTTTTGTTAATTTGATCTTGTGTAATTGGATCTACCCAAATACCACCATTTTCTACTTCATCATCCTCAAAAATACCCGGTCCTCTATCTGGTCTTCTTGTAAAGACTCTTAAGACAGCTCCCATGTTACGTTGATTAAAATTACCTCCCGTAGAAGGCCCTCTTTTCTTAACAAAACTAGGCGACAAAACCGTCTTAACGCTAAATTTATCTGAAATAGTATTTTTTAAGTTCACATTTAAATTATACCTCTTAAATGTTGAGTTCCTAATTGCGCCTCCATTTTCCAAGTAACTTCCTCTTATGTTGTACAACATTTTTTCATCACCTCCAGAGAAACCAATTGCATACTTTTTTATAACACCTACTCTATAATATTCTTTTTGCCAGTCGGTGCTCCCCATTGAATTAAAATCAGATTGCCATTCAGATGGTAATTTCTCTATAGTTCCATCTGAGATTATAGGATCTGTGATCGTTTCATTACCTCCATTCCAAATGCCATCATTAAAGTTAGCTATATTATAATATTTTCGTTTTATGTGCCACGCTCCCCATTCTGAAACATCCATGAGATTAACAAATCTATTTTTTGGAACTAGACTAACAGAGGTACTCGCTTCTATAGATATTGTAGATTTACCTATCTTACCTCTTTTGGTTGTAATAATAATTACACCATTTGCACCTCTAGAACCATATATAGCAGCCGCTGAAGCATCTTTTAAAACCTCTATAGATTCAATATTCGATGGGTCTAAATTTGATAACGGAGAGCTTTCTGTAGCAGACATATCATCTTCAGGTCCATTAGCTATACCATAATCTGCTTCTATTGGAATACCGTCTATTACGTATAAAGGTTCATTTGATGCATTAATAGATGTACCTCCTCGAATACGAATTCTCATACCTGCACCCGGTGTTCCATCTGTTGATATAGTATTTAACCCAGCTACTCTACCCGCCAAAGCTTCTTCTATAGTTGTATTTGTCGTTTTTTCTACATCCGCAGCTTTCACTTGCGAAATTGACCCTGTAACATCTTTAATTTTTTGCGTCCCATATCCCACTACTACAACTTCTTCTAATAAATTGTCATCTGACTTTAGTACAACTTTTATAGTTTCTTGACCTAAATAAGCAACTAACTGAGATTTAAACCCTAAATAAGATACAGAAATAGTTTTTGCATCTGCAGGAACACTAATCGTGAAATTCCCATCAAAATCTGTAACTACTCCTTTAGAGGACCCAGTAACCACTACACTTGCCTCCGGCAAAGGCTGTCCATCATCGGAAAAAACAATTCCCTTCAAGATATTTGTTTGTGCATTTACAAGCTGAAAAGCACTTGTAAAAAACAGAACACAAAACAAAAAATTTTTAAGAAATAATTGTCTAAAAAATATTTTTTTCATTAGTTGATCTATTTAAGTTTAAAAGTTAATTGAATACTGTAAGTATATCGTAAATCTAAGAATAAACACTGTTTTTCTTGAGCCGAAATGAAACAATTAATGACACATTTAGCACATTATTATAATTAAAAAATCACCCAACACTCAATAAAACCTCGGTATATTGCTGTGTTTTACAATTATCTATTGCTTTAGAATTCCTATTCTAGAAAAATTAATACGAGTAAAGCCTTTGATACTAGCTACCGCTATACTATCATTAAAAATAAATTTACCATCTTCAGAATATTGACCAAAAAGATCTAAAGAATCCTTTACCCATTTATTTCCTTGAAATACATGATTGGTAATTTTTTTTGTTCTTCCATTTTGCTTGAGATTATATGACGCCATTTCAAAAACTCCGGTTTCTCCACCTAATTTAAAAGCACCTTTTACCCCTTTTGCAACCCCATTAAAATTTGGCACATACTTATCTGAAGTAAAAACATATGCATTATTTTTAAAAGTAGTAGACTGATATCTCAACTGAAACCAATTTAACCAATTTGCAGTTAACGCATCTCTATTTAAATGTGCTTCAACCCCTTTTAAATCATAAAAATTTATTTGTGACTTCTTATTTTTGGGAGATGAAATAGCTTTTATATTTTTATTTTCTACATGTTTATTTATAACATCCGGTGAATTATGTAGTTTATGAAGAAAATCCTTTAGCGCTGGATAATGACTCACATATTTCGTATAAAGTGGTGAGCCTGTTTTAAATAACTCTGCATCTTGATACCATAAATTTAAATAATTAGTGGTATTAGGTGCTTTAACAATATGTGACCCTGTTTTATAAGCGTAAGGACAATCTATCGCTATATTATTTTCGACTATATTTTGTCCTCCTCCGTGAATATATACAGCACCATTTTTTGATCCCTTGGTACTATTTCCCACATTGTAAAACACATTACCAAACACACTGTTACCCATGGTATAATTATCTAAATAAGCTCCATTGGTAGCAATATTCTCAAAATAATTGTCACGTATTTGATTACCTCTATTATAAAACTGTCCTCCCGTTGCTAAATATAATGCTCCTCCATCAAAATGATGGTACTGTGGTAAATCATGCATATAATTATTCTCTGCAATACAATCATTTGCAAACTTCATTTTTATTGCAAAATGAGGTGTATCATAAATTTCATTATTTCTAGCAATATTGCCACAACCTGCTAAAGTGATTCCTGGTACTTGAGATTTTTGATCGAATGCGATGTCGTGTATCTTGTTATTTGACGCAACATTGTTTTCCTTTTCTAATTTGAAACTTTTTACATCTTTTCCTAATTTCACACCGCCAGCTCCTAGGTTATAAATATGACAATTATTTACTTTAGAATTAAAAGGACCTTGAACTAAAACACCCCATTGATTAAAATTTCTAATTGTACAGCTCTCTACAACTATATTATTACTTTGAGTGATCACTTTTTTCCATCTTGCATCATTAACTATATTGATTCCATTCCCCCTGCCAGACTCTAAGACCAAACCTTCAATTCTAATATTTGAAGCTCCTTTTATGTTAATCATATCTCCATTTAAAGTAGAAAGGGTAATCGTTTTTCCTTTTATGTCATTAGGTAGATAAAAATAAAGTAACATTTTTTCTCGATCAATAAAATACTCTCCTTGAGTATCTAATTCTTCAGGCACATTTTCAAAATGAAAATGTGTTACTTTCCTAAAAAAGCCTAAAGATCTATTAGCCCCTGTCGCTAGGGTAATATTTCTTTTTTCAATTCTCTTCACTTTTGTATACTCCCATTCCCATGAAGCCGAAAGCACACCATCTAACCAAATTTTCTCTTCGTTTTTTTTATAAAACTCCCAGGAGGCAGCATGATCGAAAGCTACTGTAAAAGTACCTCCACTATTCTCCAAGTAGTCCTTATTTTTAAACCACATGTTTGGCTTTTTCTTTCCCTTATCAGCAATACTCAAAAGAGAAACAGCTCCTTTAATATTTACATCACTAAACTTCCCTTTAAACTGATTTACATTATCGTAATACTCATTATTTTCATTTAAATTAGGCCATCTAGATAAATGCATTCTTTCTCCATCTACCCACAACATAGCTGGTGTTGTGAAATTTGGATTCTTCTCAAAACCATAACCATGTTTAAAGAAAGAACCTAATTCAGTTCTTTTAATTCCTGCTTTTTTTAAATCGAATACTTTAATTTTAGCCTCGGCTTTTTTATCGGTCAGATTAAAACCGGCTTTCTTTGCATTGAATGATTTAAATTTATTTAACGCGAGAATATCACCTCCAAAAAAATGTACTTTACCTGAATTTTCTGCTTTTATAACAAGTGAATTTTGAAAAGTACCATTTAAATTTTTATCTATTTCTATCGTTTTATCAATCTTATAATAACCATCTTTAATAATTATTTCTATTCCATTAGAGGGATACCCTTCTTTTAAAACTTTTTTAGAAATAACATCTAGAGCTTTATATATATCAGAAAATGTATTCCCTCCATTCTTTTCTTTAGCTACAAAATACTTTTCTTGTGCATTAAAATTCACACAATAGAGAACTGATACAAATAGCAATAATTGTTTTTTAAGAATACTCTTACCCATAAATATTTTATTAATTATTTAATATTAGATAATTTAAAACCAAAAACAAATTGTGATTTTAAGTCTCTAATGCTAATTGATGAAACATCAATTTTGATTCCCTTATTCGTCTTAATATAAGGCAACTCTTTATTACAGCCCATTAAAGTTACTATCGTTTTAGAGGTAGGAACGACATCATTTATGACAATTGAGGATGTCTTAGGCCATTCTGGCGAAAATGCATATAGATTCCCTTCTTTCTGCGAGAACCAAAATTCTTTTACAGCATCGCCCTCTTTTGGATCTATTGTCATTTGATAAATCGGAAAACCTCCATGAAAGTCACTTTTTGAAAATACAGGCTTAGCACCTTCACTCCATTGCGCATCTTTAATCCATTGTTTTGTATCATAAATTCCTTCTCCGTAAACATTTAACCAATTTCCAATTTCTAGCAATCTTTCTTGCATGATAACCGGAATAGTTCCATCTGCATTAGGCCCAATATTTAGCAATAAATTACCTCCACGACTTACAATATCCATTAACATAAATATTAATTCTTTTTCGGTTCTGTAATCATCAATATTCTCTATTCTATTAATACCAAACGACATACCGATCCCTCTATTCTCTTCCCATGGTTTAGTACCATCAGAAAAACCAGAACCATACTCTGTAGTGTAATAATTACCATGCTCTCCTCTTACTTTTCCCCAACGATCGTTAATAACCAATTCATCTTTGTTTGGCGCATTGTTATACGCCCAACTTAATAGTGGTAGTGTTTGCCATTTTTTATAATCCATCCACCAATCTCCGTCAGAAAATAACAAAGCAGGTTCATAATCATTTACCAATTGTTTTACTTGCGGATACATTACTTCATGAATGTATTTATCTAAACCAGCTTCAGCAGCAGCAATTTCTTTTTTAGAGTATTTACTTTTCTTACCTCCCTTTGCTTTCGTATCCACAGATAAACTACCTGAACTTAGAATTTTTTGTTGCCTTTTTGTCCAATATGGATTGTACCAATCCCAAATAGAATAATACATACCCATTTTTATACCTTCTGCACGAACTGCCTTTGTTAAATCTCCCGCAAGATCTCTTTTAGGCCCCGATACTACTGAATTCCATGGCATCCCGAAACTTGTAGAAGCCTCTTTACTTGGATACAAACAATACCCATCATGATGTTTAGATGTTAAAACAACATATTTTGCTCCTGATCTTTTAAAGACAGACGCCCATTCTTCTGGATTAAAAAACTCAGCCTTAAAGTCTTTTTTAAATTCTGAATATTTAAAGTCTTTACCGTATTGTTTATTATGAAATTTGGTAATTGCTTCATGACGCTCCCTTCTGTGTTTCTTTGGGGTATTAGGGTCTTCATTAAGTGCATTCCAATACCATTCTGCATAAGTCCCTTTATTAGTATAACCCGGCACAGAGTATAATCCCCAATGAATGAATATCCCGAATTTAGCGTCACTAAACCATGCAGGCGTTTCTCTTTTGTCTAGAGAATCCCAAGTTGGTTCGTATTTTTCTTGAGAAAAACCGTTTGAAGAACTTAATAACACTAGCAATAATAGAAGTTTAATTTTCATTATATATGATTTAAAATTTATTCTAGATGTAAAATTAAAACTTAAAACGAAAATGGGCTCTACGTATTTCTCACAAAAAATAACAACTATGTAACAATGCTAACCATTAGGTCCAGGAAAAACCACAATGTAATGTGATAAAAAACAGACACTTGACACATCTAAAACCGTTATTAAATAATGAAGTACCTACAAAGTTTTCACCTCTAAAAGTTGACGTAAAACCTTTTTTTCATAGTTAGATCGAACATAAAAGAACCATCCTTAGTTGTTCTTATTTTTGGATCTCTAACATTTACCCTTGAGCTTATTATAATTTTGCCAATTTAAAACACACCATACTCAAAGCACTCGTCTTTTTTAGAGCAATTTCTTTTTATGAGCCACAAGACGAATCTTGATTTAAATCTTGTACAATCTCTTGTTTTCAAGAAACTATAAAAATCAAAATAAAGAAAAAGATTAGATTAGATATACTCATTATTTTATTCTTTTATTTTAATTTTTATCAGAGGAACCCCTCACAATTAATTCAGCATCAATTATTACTTTACTCACCCCTTCTTCTTGAGACGGGTTTTTAATTCTTTCTAAAAATAGTTCAGCTGCTTTTTTTCCAATTTGCTCACTATGTTGGTTGATGGTAGAAATTGGAGGACTAACATAAGATGTAAAAGACTCATTTGAAAAACCAACTAAAGCAATCTCTTGAGGAACCTTTACCCCATTCTCTAACAAAACTTGTAAAGCCCCTAAAGCTGCAAAATCTCCTGCTGCATATACAGCGTCAGGTCTTTCTGACAGCTCAAGAAACTGTTTCATAACTCTTCTACCATCCTCAATTCTTAGATTGCTTTCAATAATTAATCTTTCGTTTAATTGTAAATTATTTTTTTGAAGAGCATCTCTATACCCCATCAGACGATGTTTGTATATACGCTTATGACTAAAGCCTGAAATATGTGCTATTTTTTTACATCCTCGCCCAACTAAATGATCAATAATAATGTGACTGCTATTATAATCATCAATTCCAACATAATCAACTTCTAAATCATCTCCTCCTCTATCGAATAAAATCAACGGTATTCCTTTCGCTTTTATTTTTTTATAATAATCTAACTCTATTGTTTCATTTGCTATGGATGCAATAATACCATCAACCTGAGTAAACAACAATGAATCAATATTATTACACTCTTTCTCATAAGACTCATAGGATAACGCAATAATAATATTATACCCCTCTTTATTTAGAACTTTCTCAATATTTTCAACAACTGAAGAAAAAAAAGCACTATTATTTCTGGGAATTATAACGCCAACTAAATAACTTTTACCACTTCTTAATGCATTTGCTAGTTGATTGGGTTGATACCCTAATTTTTCAGCCATCTGCTGCACAGCAACTCTCGTCTTATGGCTAATTCTTGAACTATTATTTAAAGCTCTAGAAACAGTTGAGGGAGAAACCCCTAAAACATTTGCAATATCTTTTATACTAGTTTTCTTCGAGGTTTTCATTTTTTTTATATATTTGCGCAAACGTTTGTACAAATATAGTTTGTTTTTTATAATTATTAATGTTTTTTAGTAAAGATATAATTTAGGTGTTTCTGATAACATTAAACAGATTAATTTAAAAAACTATTTTTTTTACAACTAGCGCAAACGTTTGCATTTTAAAAATTAATGATTAAAATATTAAAAAAAACAACGATGAAGTATATAGTTTGTGAAAAGCCAGGAGAATTTATTCTAAAAGAAAAAGAAGCTCCAATAAGAAAGGAAGGAGAAGCGTTACTTCAAATTAACAAAGTTGGAATTTGCGGTACCGATTTACATGCGTATGCAGGAAACCAAGCATTTTTTACGTATCCAAGAATACTAGGCCATGAATTAGCATCTGAAGTTTTAGAAATTGGAGAGAATGATAGAGGAATCAAAGCCGGAGATAAAGTAGTTGTAATGCCATACATAAGTGACCCAAATAGTGTTGCTTCTAGAAATGGAAAACCAAACTGTTGTCCAAATATAACAGTATTAGGTGTGCATGGAGATGGTGGAATGCAAGAACAAATTACAGTTCCTGCAAATATTTTACTAAAAGCAAACAACCTTTCAGATAATGAAATGGCAATTGTAGAACCCTTAGCCATTGGTGCGCATGCAGTAAGAAGAGCAGGAATCCAAAAAGGAGAAGTTGTAGCTGTAGTTGGAGCTGGACCTATAGGAATTGGAATTATGAAATTGGCCCAAATAGCGGGTGCTAAAGTAATTGCAATTGACATGAATGAAGAACGTTTAGCTTATGCCAAAGAAAAGATTGGTGTAGATTATATCGTAAAGGCAGGAGCAGATGCTGTAGAAGAAATTTCAAAAATCACTAATGGAGATTTATGTACTGCTGTTTTTGATGCATCAGGAAATAAATATGCTTTAGAAGCTTGTCCTGATTATATGTCACATGGAGGACGTTTTGTTTTAGTAGGTCTATCAAAAGGAGAATTAACATACGCACATCCAAAAATACACGCAAAAGAAATGACATTAATGTGCAGTAGAAATGCAACTACAGAAGATTTTGAGCATGTTATTAGTGTTTTAAATCAATTTCCTACAGAATCTTTTATTACACATTCTGTAAACTTTACTGAAATGATAGAAAATTTTGATAGTTGGTTAGACCCAAAAACAGGTGTTATTAAAGCAACGGTAAGTTTCAATTAAGAAAAGAAAAATGTCTAAAAATTACGTTCAAATAGATCCAAAAGACAACATTATTGTTGCCATTACGCCTTTAGAAAAAGGTTTAGTAACACAAGTTGCAGGAAAACAAGTTGTTTTAAAAGAAAACATCAAACAAAAGCATAAGTATTCATTAAACGACTTTAATATTGGCGATGAAATATACATGTATGGTGTTTTAATAGGGAAAGCGATGCAACCCATATTAGAAGGTTGTGCAATTACCATAGAGAATGTAAAACACGCTTCTGCAGAGTTTCAAGATTCTAAAGAAAAATTTACATGGACAGCCCCAGATGCATCCAATTTTGTTGGAAGAACATTTGAAGGATACCATAGAGAAGATGGAAAAGTAGGAACTGCAAATTATTGGTTAGTGATTCCGTTAACTTTCTGTGAAAATAGAAATGTTGATGTTTTAGAAGGTGCACTTACCGAGAAATTAGGGTA
>Ga0115568_10001725_pt1 | contig 15545 bp, 15 predicted proteins | sample COGITO_mtgs_1204_FD_87296 | JGI IMG/M metagenome (GOLD analysis project Ga0115568, IMG submission 87296) | Pelagic marine microbial communities from North Sea - COGITO_mtgs_120426 | ecosystem: Environmental > Aquatic > Marine > Epipelagic | place: Germany:Helgoland, sampling site Kabeltonne...
AAGCATAAATAACATGTTTTAATTGCATCTTTTTAAAACTTTTTATGTCTATTAAATGAACACTAAAAATAAAATTATGATAAACAAAGAATGTATGTGTAACTGTGATAATTGCAAAACAGGAAGCTGCGCCAATTGTACTTGCGAAAACTGCTCTTGTTCTAATTGCGATTGTTAACAATCTATTTATTAACCTATAACAGAAATTATCCTTAACTTTATAAAGAATAATTTCTGTTTATATTTTAAAAAAAATGACAACAACAAAAGTTTGGGCCTTATATTCTGACGATTTAAAAAGATTTATCAACAGTAAAGTAAAAGACACCTCTATTACTGATGATATTTTACAAAATACATTTATCAAAATTCACACCAAACTTCATACATTAAAAGACATTACAAAATTAAAATCCTGGTGTTTTACAGTTGCTAGAAATTCTATTCTAAATTATTGGAAATCCACAAACAAATCAATTGAAATTATTAATTTTGAAAAAGAAACTTTAATACTAAAAAATAAACATACAGAAATAGACTGCCTTGCAGGAATTATAAAAGGTCTTCCAAAAAAATATAGAGATCCTTTAATGTTATCAGATATAAAAGGACTAAAACAGAAAGATGTTGCAGACCAATTAAAACAAAATTTACCAACAACAAAATCTCAAATTCAACGTGCAAGAAAATTAATCGCGAAAGGTTTTATGGATTGTTGCGATTTTGTGCTTAATAAAAAAGGTAATTTAGTTGGCGAAATCAAAGAAAAAGAAGATTGTAAGGTTTGTGAATAAACAACAACCTACTATTAAAGCACTAAAGTCAATCTAGGAGAGATTTATGCAAATGGAACAATATTTAAACACATTTATAAATGCTTTTAACGGAACAATAGATTGGACATGGAAATCTATCATTTTTGAAGTGCAGTGGTACACCAATTATTTTTGGGGACTTATTATTATTTCTCTTTTTGTTTGGTGTTTAGAAATTGCTTTCCCTTGGAGAAAAAATCAAGCGATTTTTAGAAGAGATTTTTGGTTAGATGTATTTTATATGTTTTCCAATTTCTTTATTTTCTCTATTGTAATTAGTGGTGTTTATGAAGTCTTAGAATTACTATTTAATAACGTTAATATCACAACAAAAAGTTTATCGCTTATAAATACTTTACATTGGCCTCATTGGTTACAATTACTAGTTTTCTTTATAGTTCTTGATTTTTTACAATGGCTTACGCATGTATTATTGCACAAGTACACTTTTTTATGGAAATTTCACAAAGTACATCATAGCGTAAAAGAAATGGGCTTTGCAGCACATTTAAGATACCATTGGATGGAAAATATCTTATACAAACCTCTAAAAACTTTTGGAGTAATGATTATTGGTGGTTTTGAACCAGAACAAGCGTATATTGTTCATTTTATAGCCATTACAATTGGTCATTTTAATCATGCTAATATTAAAATTACTTGGGGAGTATTTAAATATGTAATAAATAATCCAGTAATGCATTTATATCATCATGCATATGCAATCCCAAAAGGAAAACATGGAATGAATTATGCCATTAGCCTAAGTCTTTGGGATTATATTTTTAAAACAAATTACATTCCTGAAGATAGTGGAACTATTGAAATTGGCTTTAAAGGCGATGATAAATTTCCGACTGATTTTATTAATCAAAACCTCTATGGGTTTAAAAAACATCAGAAATAAATAAGATTGATCAATTAATTCTATTGTTTAATTTTAAGAAAAAAACACTAAGCAAGTATTTTTGGCTAAATAAACCTTTTTTCATTACTGTTTCTCCAAAAATCTTTTTTCACTTTTATTTAAGTACTTTTATCTTTTTAAATACTTAAGGTGAAAAACAAACAACTTATCAGTAAAGAACTAGACGATTTTTACAACAAAGCTTCGGAAGAAACCAGACTTGAAAAAGGAATGGGGATTTTTGAATTTGAACGTATAAAAGAATTGATAGAACAACATATTTCTAAACCAAATAGCACAATTATTGATGTCGGTGGAGGAACAGGAAAATATTCTGAATGGTTAGCAAAAAATAATCATACGGTACATTTAATAGAACCTGTTGTAAAACATATTAAACTTGCCCAAAAAAGATCGAAAAAGCTTAAAAAACCTTTTTCTGTTACTATTGGTGAAGCAAAAAAGCTACCTATTAAAGGTAATACTGCCGACTTGGTAATTTTGCACGGCCCTTTATATCATTTACAAAAAAGAGAAGAAAGAGTTGCTGCAATTATTGAAGCAAAAAGAGTACTTAAAAAAGGTGGAATTATTTTAGGCTTTGCAATTAACGCAACTGCCTCTACTTTAGTTGGTTTAATGAACGGAATGATACACGCAAACTCATTCTTTGATATGTGTAAAGAAGAACTTACAACTGGAATTCATAATGCTCCAAAAGATTTTCCTTTTTTGCTAGCAGATGCTTTTTACCATAAACCAGAAGGATTAAAAACTGAATTTTTAGAACAAAACCTCAGCTTTATAGATCTTCTTGCTGTAGAAGGAATGATTTGGTTAGACAGCGAATATTTTGCAAACATGTTAGATAAAAAGAAATCTAAAACCTTAAAAGCATTGCAAAATCTTACACAAAATGATGAATATTTATTACCTTTTAGTCCTCATATGATGATTGCTGTAAAAAAGTAATTGAGCTTCTATTAAACCAAAAATATAATAAATTATGATAGGTGGAAAAGGCAGAGAATAAAGATAGAAACTGGGTTATTTGCGAAAGCTGCAAAGGAAATGGCAAAAGAAAAAAGAGGATTCGAAAAAAAACAAGACTCAACCATCAAACTGCGTTAGAACAATCTAAAAAAACAAATTTTGAAGGACTAATTCCCGATCCTCCAAAAACACAAATGCAAATATGCCTGAACTGTAAAGGATCTGGTATAGTTAGTGCAAAGAACAAACCTTTACCCAATAAAGAAAACTACCCACATGTTGCCATTATTGGTGGCGGAATTGGAGGAACTGCGCTTGCTGTAGCTTGTTTACATCGAAGAATTCCCTTTACCCTTTATGAGAGAGATAGTGACTTTAAATCTCGGTCTCAAGGGTATGGACTTACTTTACAACAGGCAAGTAAAGCACTTAATGGATTTGGAATTTCATCTTTGAAAGAAGGAGTAACTTCAACCAGACACGTGGTTCACACTACTGATGGAAAAGTGATTGGAGAATGGGGAATTAGAAAATGGGGAAGATCAGATTCAAAAATATCACCAAAAAGAAAAAACATACACATTGCAAGACAATCTTTACGATTAGCTTTATTAGAACAACTTAATGGACATGAATCTATAAAATGGGGACATCAATTATTAGATTTTAAAGAATCTAAAAAAGGTGTAAAGTTAAATTTTCAAGTAAATAACGAAATAAAAAGCACAAAAGCAGATCTTTTAGTTGGAGCAGATGGAATTCGAAGTACAGTGAGAGAACTTATAATTGGTGAAGATATTACTCCTTTAAACTATTTAGGTTGTATTGTAATTTTGGGAATTTGTCCTTTAAAGAATCTAAAAGACATTCAAAGTTCTTTGTTAGATTCTGCTACCGTATTTCAAACTGCCAATGGAAATGAGCGAATCTATATGATGCCTTATGACAGAGATACTGTAATGTGGCAACTTAGTTTTCCTTTATCAGAAAATAAAGCAAAAGAACTGAGCGCTAAAGGAGTCAAAGCATTAAAAGAAGAAGCCTGTAAAAGAACGCAATGGCATAGTCCTGTTCCTCAGGTTTTAGAAGCTACCCCAAAAACTCAAATTTCCGGTTATCCTGTATATGATAGAAAGTTATTAACACCTAAGTTATTAAAAAAAGGAACAAAAACAACACTAATAGGAGATGCTGCCCACCCGATGAGCCCATTTAAAGGACAAGGTGCTAATCAAGCGCTGCTAGACGCGTTGTCATTAGCTCGAGAAATAGCTAAAGGGTGTAACCCCCTATCTCAATGGAAAAAAACAGGAATACGAGAAAGTGTATTAAATAAGTTTGAAGCAGAAATGTTAAAACGAAGCGCTTCAAAAGTAAACGATTCAGCAGAAGCAGCAAGATTATTACACTCTAAAATTGTACTTTATGAAGGTGATGGACCGAGAGGTAAACACCGAAATTAAAAAAAAGCCATCGTATTTTAACCATGACTCTCTGTTATTATTTTTTTTTACTTTACAACTAAAACTATCTCCTTCTTTTTTTACTAGAAGCAGTTCTATTTGCTTTTTTCTTTCTTCTATTAAAAGGAACCGCATCATCAAAAGTATTCTTTACTTCCTTCGCTTTTTTGTTCTTTTTCCAAGAATTATTCTCTGGTAATAATTTTTGCAATAAATCCTGCCTTCCAACTTTATTTAACGTTTTACGAATCCAATCTTTATTTTCCTTTTTGTACCAAAAGAAAAATTTGTGCTGATCTTCACGTTCTTTTTTAGTTTTCGGAGTTTTAGTTGGTTTTAAAGTATAAGGATGAAATCCTGAATAATAAATAACCGTTGCAACAGTCATAGGCGTTGGCGTAAAACCCTGCACTTGCTCTAACTGAAAGCCCATATCTTTTGTCTCTGCAGCTAAGTTTGCCATATCTTCTACCTCACTTGCTGGGTGACTAGAAATAAAATACGGAATTAACTGAAGATTCAATTTCTTTTTAATGTTTATCTTATCAAAACGCTCTTTGAACTTATGAAAATATTCAAAAGATGGTTTACGCATCAGCTTTAAAACAGGATCAGAAGTATGTTCTGGCGCAACCTTTAATCGTCCAGATACGTGTTTTGTCATTACTTCCTCTGTATACGCATCTAATTCTTTTGGATCGGCATTTTTATTGAATTCAGGCACCAACATATCATGTCTAATTCCACTTCCTATAAAAGATTTTTTTATCTTCGGATGTTTATCAACTGCTTGATACAATTCCGTTAAAGGTTTATGAGACGTATCTAAATTAGAGCAAATTACAGGCGAAATACAACTAGGAGCAACACATTTATCACAGATAGATTGTACTTTTCCTTTCATCTGATACATATTTGCAGAAGGCCCACCAATATCAGATAAATACCCTTTAAAATCTGGCATATTCGCCACCTTATCTATTTCTTTTAAAACAGATTCTTGACTACGACTTGCAATAAACTTTCCTTGATGCGCAGAAATCGTACAAAAACTACATCCCCCAAAACAACCTCTATGAATATTGATAGAAAATTTTATCATTTCAAATGCAGGTATTGGTCCACGTTTATCATACTTAGGATGTGGTAACCGTGTAAAAGGCAAATCAAAAGAACCATCAATTTCCTTTTCAGTCATTGTAGGAAAAGGTGGGTTTATCACCAATGTTTTTCCTTCAACATCTTGTAAAATTCTTCGCGCTTTTAATTTATTAGATTCTTGCTCAATAACTTTAAAATTAGAAGCAAATGTTTTTTTATCTTTTAAACATGCATCATGAGAGTTTATTGTTACATCTTCCCAACCATTTACAACTGGTAATTTTTCTTCCTTTTGATTAATAAAAACAGCGGTCTGTTTAATATTTTTTAAGCTAGAAAACGGAACCCCTTTTTGCAATAATGTTACAATTTCACGCAAAGGTTGTTCTCCCATTCCATAAACCAACATATCTGCATTAGACGTTTCTAAAATAGATGGCAACAACTTGTCTGACCAATAATCATAATGCGTTACACGCCTTAAAGAAGCCTCAATTCCACCAATTAAAACAGGAACATCAGGAAACTTTTCTTTTAGTATTTTTGAATACACAGAAGTTGCATAATCTGGTCTAAAACCCTTATCCCCATTTGGTGTATATGCATCTTTATCTCTTCTCTTTTTACTTGCTGTATAATTAGAAACCATCGGATCCATACATCCACCAGTTGCACCAAAAAACAAACGAGGTTTTCCTAATTTCTCAAAATCTTGCAAATTATCATTTACACTTGGTTGCGGCACAATTGCAACTCGCAAACCATAACTTTCTAAAATACGACCAATTACCGCTGGCCCAAATGACGGATGATCTACATAAGCGTCTCCACTAAATAAAATTACATCCAATTCTTCCCAACCACGAATCTTAACCTCCTTATTTGTAGTTGGTAACCAATCTGTTAACTGATGTTTCTTTATGCCTTCCATATTTTGCAAAAATACACCAATTTTAATTGAATAAAATACTTTTTTTTAGAAGCTATTTCCTGCTTTCACTACTCGCTTTTTTTCATTCTTCAAAAAGAGCTCAAACAAACCGTTCAATCAGGGCTATAAATGTTTACAAGCAACACGTCATTTCGAAATGAATAAAACATGAACAATTGAAAAATCCGGTTATTTAAGTATTCGCTCTAGTTCATGAGATTACTAAATAAGCTCGCAAAATCAAAAATTAGAGATGATAAAATCCATTTTGTTCATTCATTTTTTTACTAACAATATTTTGTTTTGTAATTTTAACATCAAAATAAATAAAACCTTACATGAAAAAATATATAATACTTTTTTTTACTTTTTATCTAATCACAAATTGCACTAAAACACCAAAAGAAAAAATAGCTAAAAAAGATAGCTATGTCACTGACAATTACTCAAAAAAAGAAGTGGAAATTGTAATGAGAGATGGTGCTAAACTACACACAACTATCTATTCTCCAAAAGACACTAGTAAAGAATATCCCATTTTAATGCAAAGAACACCTTACAGTTCGCGGCCTTATGGAGATGGAATGAGAACAAATATTGGCCCGAATATTCACTTAATGAAAGAAGGTAATATTATAGTATATCAAGATGTTCGTGGTCGTTGGATGAGTGAAGGCGTCTATGATAATATGCGTGCTTATATTCCCAATAAACAAGAAAACCAATCAGATGAAGTTTCAGATACATATGATACAATTGATTGGTTGGTAAAAAACGTTAAAAATAATAATGGAAATGTTGGTACATGGGGAATTTCTTATCCTGGTCATTACGCAACTATTTCTGCTATTGATGCACACCCTGCTTTAAAAGCAGCTTCTCCACAAGCTTGTATTGGCGACTTTTTCTTTGATGATTTTCATCATAACGGCGCCTTTTTATTAAGTTATTTTAGAGCAATTTCTTTATTCGGAACTTATAAGGATACACCCACAGATTCTGCCTGGTATTCTTTTCCTCAAATGGATTCTAAAGATCAATATCAATTTTTCTTAGACAAAGGTCCATTAAAAAACTTAAACGAATATTTTCAATACGATAAACTTGATATAGAAACAGCTAAAAACAATGATAAAATTGATGATTTTTTCTGGAAAGAAATTGTAGAACACCCTAATTATGACGAAAATTGGAAAAGCAAGGGAATTATTCAACACCTAGACAAAGTGCCAAGCACTGTGGCTACAATGATTGTTGGTGGTTGGTTTGATGCTGAAGATTTATACGGACCTTTAGAAACTTATAAAGCAATCGAAAAACACGGAAAAAATAACTACAACACTCTAGTTTTTGGCCCTTGGGATCACGGAAAATGGGCAAGAAATGCTGTGAAAAATTCTGTTGGAAATTATTATTTTGGAGATTCTATTTCTTTAAAATTCCAAAAACACATTGAAACTAAATTCTTTAATCATTTTTTAAAAGGAAAAGGAGGTGAAAATTCTGGTTTACCTGAAGCCTATGTTTTTGATTCTGGTAAAAAAGAATGGAAATCGTATGATTCTTGGCCTCCTAAAAGTGTAGTAAAAGAAAATTGGTTTTTGAATGAAAATCAAAGTTTAGCAAAAAAACAAGATGATAAATTTACAAGTGAAATTAAATTTATTAGTGACATTAAACATCCTGTTCCATATTCCGAAGACATTAAAACCGTTTTTACACCAAGAAAATATATGACAGATGATCAACGTTTTGCCGCAAGAAGACCTGATGTTTTGCTATTTGAAACACCTGTTTTAAATGAAAACTATACGTTGGCCGGAGATATTTTAGCAAAACTGAAAGTTGCAACTACAGGAACTGCGGCAGATTGGATTGTAAAAGTTATAGATGTTCATCCTGCGAATGCAGAAGAGAATAACGATGAGTTACAAGATCATTTAAAAATGAGCAACTATCATTTAATGGTTAGAAGTGAAGTTTTACGTGGACGTTTTAGAAATAGTTTTGAAAAACCAGAACCTTTTACTCCAAACAAAAAAACAGCTGTTAACATCAAATTACAAGATGTTTTTCACACGTTTAAAAAAGGACATAAATTACAAATACAAATACAGAGTACTTGGTTTCCTCTAATAGATTTAAATCCTCAAACATATGTAGCTAACATATACAAAGCAGACGAGAAAGATTTTAAAACGCAAACACATACTGTTTTTACAGATTCTTCGATTGAATTTTCAGTATTAAAATAATGAATATTAATAAACCAAAAGATCCATCAAGCCAATTGATGGATCTTTTTTAAATGACTTCTTTCTTTAAAAAATGCAAGAGATATAACAAAATTAAAACACCTATAAACGACAATAGTGTAATTACTGTCCAACTAGTTTCAAAGCCAAATTTGTCTATCATTTGCATACCTATATTATGACTAAATATATGCGCTAAAGAAAATGATATGCTGTAAAAAGCCATATATTCTCCCTGATTTCCTTTCTCTGCTCTTTCAATTGCAAAAGCATTTGAAAATGGAAAAGCAATCATTTCTCCTGTAGACATTAATAATATTCCAATAATTAATACACCAACCCAACTCGTTAAGTTTAAAATTATAAAACTAATAGCTACCAAAAACAAACCAAGAGCAATCAATTTAACTTTAGATACTTTAGAGTCCTCTAACCATTTTATCAATGGCATTTCAAATAAGAAAATAAAAAGCCCACTTAACCCCATTAACAAACCAATTTCTAATTCAGACAAAAAGTGATGGTCTTTATAATATAAAGGCATCGTAGAAAAATATTGCATAAACACAAATCCAAAAATAAACATAGCTATAAAAAATATCCAAAATGGTTTGTCTTCATAAGCAGAAACAGGGTTTTCTACTTTTACTTCATCTAAAACTTTCACTTTTTTAGGGTGTAAAACTTTTAACAATAAAAAAGCTGCTAATACACATGTAATTCCATCTGTCCAGAATAATCCTTCATAGCCAATACCTGTAATTATTAAGCCGCCAATTGCAGGTCCTGCAGAAAAACCCAAGTTAATTGCCAAACGTATTAAGGTTACAGAACGTGTTTTATTTTTTGGTTTACTATAAGCACTTAAAGCAACAAACATTGCAGGTCTAAAAGCATCAGCAACTAACATTACCACAAAAATACCTAAACAAAATTGATTAAAAGTTGTTGCATATTGGAGAAAAACAAATAGAAATCCTGTTAAAATAAGACTTAGTAACATTACTTTATAATATCCTATTTTATCTGTTAATTTTCCACCAACCCATGTACCAAATACAGATCCCAAACCAAAGAAAGACATAATCCAACCAATATCCGGAAACGAAAAATGAAGATCTTCATTTAAATACAAAGACAAAAAAGGAATCACCATTGTACCTGATCTATTGATAAAAGTGATTAATGATAGCCACCAAACTTCTAAAGAGAGTCCTCTAAAGGTGTTTATATAATTATTGTAAAGTTTTTTCATAGTTTGGGAAATTTATTTAGGGAGATTAATTGAATACAAAGTGCATTAAAAATAAAAAAGTCCGACTGTAGAGTCGGACTTTTATAATTGCTTGATATTTTATATTGGTATCATCAAAACATATAAACACACCGATTTTCTCGCTTTTTACAAGATAACTTGGTAATATATGAATAGACTTTCCTCATTTTATATTTTAATAATGATTCAAATCTACATAAAATATTTGAATATTGTATTTTTGGTGTGTAAATTTATTAAAATGAAAAAACTGTTACTTATATACACTTTGCTTTTAATAATGACTTCTTGTATTTCACAGAGAAAACGTCCTTTAATGGGAGATACAGATTATCAAAAAGAACTAAATGCTAGTTATAAAGACGCATCAAAATCACCTTTAAAGAAAAAAGATTTAAGAGAATTTAATGGATTGGATTTTTTTAAAGTAGACTCAACTTTTATTGTAAAAGCAAAATTTAACAAAATTGAAAATGCACCGACTTTTGAAATGGCAACAACCACAGAAAGAAGACCTTTGTATAAAAAATATGGATTATTAAACTTTACTTTGAATGGAAAAAAATGTGAACTAACCATTTATCAAAGTCAAGATGATTTGCGTGATGAAAAATATAAAGATTATTTATTTTTACCTTTTACAGATGACACTTCTGGAAACGAATCTTATGGCGGTGGACGTTATATGGACCTAATGACCACAGATATAACTGAGGAAAATACCGTGTTATTAAATTTCAACAACACCTACAATCCTTATTGTGCTTATAATGATAAATATTCTTGCCCCTTAACTCCAAGAAAAAATCATTTAGATTTAGAAATTAAAGCTGGAATAAAAGCTTTCAAAAGGCATTAAAATAGTCTTACTTCATTTTCTTATTAGTTGTATACAAACCATAAACAGTGCTAAAAACAAGCTTAAAACCAAAAAAGTTTTTCCATTTACCGTCAGCGAAATTAATTTGATTAACCGTTTCAAAATCACCTGAAAAAATCTCTGAAAAACTATTCATTAACAAAGAAATAACGATCACTATTATAAAAAATGGAACGGCAACTTTTGCAAAGGAAGTCCAAAATATTGGCTGTTTTATTTTATCTAAAAAACTCATTATTTTAATTTTTGATTGTTATGATGACGATCGTGATCGCGCTTTGTTTTAATATCTATTTTCTTTTCGAAAGCTTCTTGTAAATTAATTCCCGTCTGATTTGCTAAACATAAAACAACAAACATAACGTCTGCTAATTCTTCTCCTAAATCTTTACTTTTATCAGATTCCTTTTCACTTTGCTCGCCATAACGTCTGGCAATAATACGCGCAACTTCACCAACTTCTTCCGTTAATTGCGCCATATTTGTTAGCTCGTTAAAATAACGAACTCCATGAGCTTTAATCCAATCGTCTACTTGTTTCTGTGCGTTTTCTATGTTCATTTTTATTTATTAAATGATTAAAGATTCAAAGATATAGTTACTAAAATAGTTTTGTTTGTTTATCTACTTTAAAAATTCATTACAACACCAAAACTTTGTGGCGTAAATTGTAAATCCCAAGCAACTTTTTTTGTCTCTCGTTTGTCATTGTATTTCTCGTCGTACTTTCTATCTAAATATTTATCTATTGCTTCCACAATAAAAATACTTAAAGCGGTAGAAAAAACAACATCAGATAACCAATGAAAACGATCTACAATTCTAGCAAAACCAGGTATAGAACCTACAGTATATAAACCTGCTTTAATCCAAGGACTATCAAAATGTTTTGCTAAAGCATAAGCATTTGTAAAGCCTAACATTACATGTCCTGAAGGAAAAGAATCATAATTATAAACCCTATCAAAATGCAAAGGATCAAATGTGCTTTTACCTACATTTGCTTTTGGTCTTGCTCTACCAACAATTCTTTTAGACACCTGTTGTAACAAACCAGAAGCTGAAGCTGAAGAAATTAATAAAACTCCTGTTCTTCTTAATTTTGGGTTTTTAGTTAACAAACCCGTTACGTAAACAGCACCTGTTAGCATAAAATTATTATTCGGACTTCCATATTCATTTCCATAATCTGTCAACCAACGAGGTACATTTCCCCTCCAATTATCTCCCCAATTATCAACATGATCATCCACCAAATATAAAGCAGAAGTCCCTGCAGCAAAATATCCAAAATGAGCTAACTGATTAGTTTTCCAGTACAAAGGCCTACTATAAGCGTAACCCATTCCTCCTGCTATGTTACCTAAATCGTATGTAAATGTTTGCCATAAATTTCTATCTTTTTTGAAATTTATAGATCTTTCTTGATTTTGACTATCCACCACTGTCTGAGTCTGACTTTGAGCGAATAAAAACACAAAAAGAAACATTAGAGAAAATATACTTTTTTTCATTACTCTTAATTAATTTAAAAAATCAGAAACTTCAATATAAAAATCTTTAGGATTCTCGGCATGTAACCAATGACCCGCATTTTTAATTTCCACAATTTTTGAGTTCGGAAAATGTGCTTCTATAATTGGCGCTTCGTTTTGGGTAATATAATCCGAATTTGCACCTTTTAAAAACAATGTTTTATTCTCAAAAACAGTAAAAGAAGGCAAAGCTTCACCAATTTCTGGATTGTTTTCTGTTAACGATTCTAAATTAAACCTGTAATCTAATTGCCCTTTTTCCTTCCAATAGACATTCTTTAACAAAAACTGACGTACACCTAGTTCTGGAATTAATTCAGATAGTTTTCCATCCACCAAATTCCTCGTATTGTGAACAGAAAAATCAATAGAATTTAAACCTGCTAAAATTGCGTTGTGATGAGGTTGATACATTCTTGGCGAAATATCTACAACAATTAGCTTTTCTAATAATTTAGGATACATTACCGCAAATAGCATCGCTGTTTTCCCTCCCATAGAATGCCCAATTATATAAACTTTTTCTAATTGATAATGCTCTATGTAACTGCGTAAATCTTCAACTAAAACTTCATAATTAAATTCATCTTCATGAAAACTACGTCCGTGATTTCTTTGATCGATTAAATGAACTTGATACTCTTCAGAAAATTGATTTCCTAAAGATTTCCAATTATCAGACATCCCAAAATAACCATGTAAAATTAAAAGTGGTTTTCCCGATCCTTTTATTGTTGAATGTAATATTTTAGTAGACATTTATGTTACTGGATTAATAGATTTCTCTATTGTTAAAAAAAGCTGATTTCGAAATGATATTGGAACTTTTTTACTTCAATCGATGCAAATACATATTCACAACATTTTCTAACCCTAAATACAAACTTTCTGCAATAAGAGCGTGTCCGATGGATACTTCTGCCAAATTAGGAATATTCTCTTTAAAGAATTTAATATTCTCCAGACTTAAATCGTGACCTGCATTAATTCCTAAACCTAATTCATGAGCTAAAATTGCGGCTTCAGTATATGGTTTTACAGCTTCTTTATTGCCTAAATCAAATTGTGTAGCGAAATCCTCTGTATACAATTCTATTCTATCAGCCCCTGTTTTTGCAGCAGCCTCAATCAACTTTAAATCCGTATCAATAAAAATTGAAGTTCTAATTCCGTTTTGTTGAAACTCTTTAATTACCTCTTGCAAAAAAGATTGATGAGTAATTGTGTTCCAACCAGCATTAGAAGTAATTGCATTTATGGAATCTGGCACTAAAGTAACTTGAGTTGGTTTGACTTCTAAAACCAAATCCATAAAAGATTTTATAGGGTTTCCTTCAATATTATATTCGGTCGTTACAGTATTTTTTAAATCTTTTGCATCTTGATAACGAATATGTCTTTCATCTGGTCTTGGGTGCACTGTAATTCCCTGAGCTCCAAAACCCTCAATATCGTTTGCTACATTTAATAAATTAGGAACGTTTCCTCCACGAGAATTTCTTAAAGTTGCAATTTTATTAATATTTACACTTAACTTTGTCATTGTCTAAAATTAGGCTACAAATATAATTTATTAAATCATTTTATCCTATATTCGTAAGGCATGAATATCAACCAATTTATATTAGAAGAAATAAAACCACTTCATTTAACTGGTCTTGTAAAAGGTGCTCAAAAGGTTTTTAAAAACAACCCTATTACTCACTTTCCGGTAATTGAGAATAATAAACTATTAGGTTCTTTTGCTGAAAATGACATTCAAACTATCGAAAAAAAAGAGGATAAATTAGTTAATTACAGTCATTTGTTAAACCCATTTTATGCTGATGAGAAAGCATCTATTTTAGAATTATTAAAACTTTTTGCAGATAATGATACCAATATCATTCCGGTTTTAAACAAACAAAAAGAATATATAGGTTATTTTGATTTGCGCGACGTTTTAGATGTTTTTTCTAGCAGCCCTTTTATGGTTGAACAAAGTGAAGATTTGATTATAGAAAAAATGAGAAATGACTATTCTATGAGTCAAATTGTTCAAATTATAGAATCTAATGGCGGAAAGTTATTAGGCCTGTATATTTCAGAAAAAAACACAGATATCATTCAAGTTAGTATAAAAATAATTTCTAATGACATTAATGAAATTATGCAAACTTTCAGGAGATATGATTATAAAATTATATCTATGCACGAGAATGATATTTATTTAGAAGATTTAAAAAATAGATCTGAATATTTAAAAAAATATTTAGATATGTAAGTCCTTAAAAGGTCTTAAATAAAACGTTATATATTGAAAAAAGCAGCTGTTTACGGTCAATCGTACGCCATTTCATCAGAAAAGGAAATAAAAACTTTATTACAGGTTTTAGAAAAAAATAAAATTGATTTCTTTATTGAAAGTAAATTTTACACTCTTTTAGTAGAAAGTAATATTTTACAAAACAACTATAAATCATTTGCCAGTTTTAATGATTTAGACAGTTCTTTTGATATTATGTTTACTATTGGTGGCGATGGAACTTTTTTACGCTCTGCAACACATATTAGAGATTTAAACATCCCTATTCTAGGAATAAATACAGGAAGGCTAGGTTTTTTAGCAATTGTTGCCAAAGATCTTATAGAAGAAAGTGTTGAGTTAGTTATTAATGGTGATTTTACAATTCAAGAAAGAACACTTATATCAGTAAAAACAGAACCTAAAACTAAAGATTTTTCTGAGTTAAACTTCGCTTTAAATGAAGTTACAATTGCAAAAAAAAACACAACCTCTATGATTGGGGTAAAAACAAGTTTAAATGAAGAATATCTCACCAACTATTGGGCTGATGGCATAATTATCGCAACTCCTACAGGATCTACAGGTTACTCCTTAAGCTGTAATGGCCCGGTTATATTACCTGATTCAAAAAACTTAGTCATTACTCCCATTGCTCCGCATAACTTAAATGCAAGACCCGTGGTAATTTCTGACGAAACTAAAATAGAATTAGAGGTGAACTCTAGAGAGAAAAGCTTTTTAATATCATTGGACTCAAGAGTTACTACGGTACCAAAAGAAACTAAAATTTTTATTGAAAAGACTGATTTTACCATTAAAAGTATTTTACCGCGCAACCAATCTTTTATAAAGACACTAAGAAGCAAACTATTATGGGGTGAAGATGTAAGAAACAGTAACAATGTTTAAATGCTTTTCCACAATATTTCTTCAAAAAAGTTGTTATCCAAAAAAGACTTATTATTAACTTTATTAAGCTAATTGAAATTTCTATATTTGCCCGATATTTTAGAATGAAGAAAAATATACTCTTTTTTGTATTTGCAAGTTTTACCTCAATTTTATTGGGACAACTTCATGAAGTTGGAATCTCTTTTGGAGG
>Ga0115568_10001728_pt1 | contig 15525 bp, 15 predicted proteins | sample COGITO_mtgs_1204_FD_87296 | JGI IMG/M metagenome (GOLD analysis project Ga0115568, IMG submission 87296) | Pelagic marine microbial communities from North Sea - COGITO_mtgs_120426 | ecosystem: Environmental > Aquatic > Marine > Epipelagic | place: Germany:Helgoland, sampling site Kabeltonne...
CCGTCATTCAATCTTCTCTACCCTAAAGATTAACGTAAAGTATTCTTTTTCGTATCGCTTCTAGAATTACTGAAAAGATAATGTGCTACTAACCATTGCCTACCGTTATCTAATCCAAACAACTCAGCGCATGACATGTAAAAAATACGCCAGCGATGGAACCAAAGCTTAGCTTCCTCATCTGAGAAATTTTCCTTAAAGGCATCAATAACTCGGTCTTTATTATTGTCAGTCTTCTCTAACCAGTGATTACAGGTTTTTTCATAATGCTGACCATTAATCAGCCAACGACACTCAATTTTTAACTTTTCCTGAAAATGGAGCAATGTGTCGATTGATGGCATTAGCCCCCCAGTGAAAAAATATTTAGACATCCAATCTTGTTCGCTTTTTACATCGAATGGATACATAACATTACGATGCGCAAAAATGTGCAAAAATAGCTTTCCTTCGGATGTAAGCCAATCTGATATTCGCTCAAACAATTGTCGATAGTTACGCATGTGTTCAAACATTTCGATGGAAATTACTCGGTCAAATTGCGCTGACTCTAGTTCCAGAAAATTGACGTCCGCCGTAATGACAGTAACATTACTGAAGCCAGCTTTTCGACATAGCTTGTCAATATAGCTCTTTTGGCTGCTTGAATTTGAAACCGCTGTGATTTTGCTTCTGGGGTAGTTCTCAGCCATCCAAAGGGTAAGAGAACCCCAACCGCAGCCCAACTCCAATATGACCTGATCATTGTCAAGCTCAGCACGCTTCGAATAGAGCGCCAGCATTTCTTCTTCGGCTTGATCTAATGTTGTGTTGGAATCTGGATAATATGCACAGCTATATTTTAAGCGCTTCCCAAGCGATGCAAGATAGAAGTCCGTTGCAACCTCATAATGCTGCTCGTTAGCGGCATCGGTATCAATTGCAATAGGGCTTCTTCTTAGCTCTTCAATTAATTTTTGAAAGCGATCTTGTTGATATTCTGGATGGCTAATAAATTCGTCTTTAAGACGCTTTTTACAGAGACGACGAATACCGTAACGCACCATGAAATCAGGAAGTCTCCCCTGCTCGGAGAGTTCGATTAGCTTGCCGGCAAAGGGAATGCCAATTGCAGGTTGTTTTTTTGTTATGTTCATCTAGGCTCCCTATTAACGACCTGCATCATGAGTTTCTAGCGGGCTATTTATGCTAGCTTGTTTGCGGAAAAGAATCTGTCCGACACTGATCGCGCGCTCATCAAAAGCCCCCTCACAATAACAAAAATAGAATTCCCACATCCGCTGAAAGCTGGAGTTGTAGCCTTGCTCTTTGACTTGCTCAATATTTTCGTAGAAGCGTTTTCGCCAATCGCGCAAGGTTTGGGCATAGCTAAGCCCCATGTCGTGTACATCTTCCAGCATTAAGCGATTTCTGCTGGCGTAGTCTATGATTACGCTATAGCACGGCATAAAACCACCCGGAAAGATGTACTTTTTAATATAATCAACTTGTTTCAATGCTCTATGATACTGATCATCGTCTATAACAATTGCTTGAACTAGTGCTTTGCCTTCAGGCTTCAACAGGGAGTTTAGCTTTCTAAAATAGGTGTCGAGGTATTGATGACCCACCGCTTCGATCATTTCGATTGAAACTAATTTATCGTAGAGCCCTCCAACATCGCGATAATCTTGGAGTTTAACCGTAACTAAATCGCTTAAACCTTCTCGCACAATGCGCTCTTGGGTTTCATTAAACTGTTCTTGAGAAATGGTTACGGTGGTAACTTTGCACCCAACGACACTGGCTGCGAAACAAGCGAACCCACCCCATCCTGAGCCAATTTCGATAAGATGATCTTGCTTTTTCAATTCTAATGCAGCGCAAATTCTATGAAGCTTCCGGCATGATGCCTGATCGAGGTCATCACCTGCCTCATATAACGCGGACGAATACATCATTCGCTGATCTAGAAATAGACGAAAAAATGGATTGCCTAAATCATAATGAGTAGCTATGTTCTTCTTAGATCCACGCCTAGTATTGCGTCTAAATTTATTCCATAGGCGAAATGATGATTGAGCAAACCGCGCTAAACCGGATTCCATCTGGTTTAGCACCAATCTGTTCTTAACAAATATTCTAATTAATTTGCTCAGATCGTCAGCACTCCACAAGCCATTGAGATAAGCCTCAGCTGCCCCGTTACTGCCACTTAATGCAACCTGCGTATAGCTACTAAGGTCGTGTATTACCAAGGTGCATTGCAACGTCGCATCGCTGTTGCCTACACTAGTAGTTCCGACTGGATCTACAAGATGAATATAGCCACCTTCAAGCTTCTGAAACAATGCAATAAACTTATTACGAAAGAAACGATCAACTACGGAATTTTTTCTTGCAGCCTCTAATTGATGTCCAACAGGTGCGAAAATGGACGGTATGCTTTCGCCTTGAGGAAATTGGCTAGAGTTTACGGTGATCTGATATTTTGCAGCTGAATTAGTCATATAGTTGATATTCACATATTATTTTGGATGCGAAAAGAAAGGAACTCGCTTGAACCACAAGCACATCGCTTGATAGTAAATCGCTAAAACGGTTTTAATACATACCAATGGATAGCGAAAGGGCAGAAGGTTTGCTTGAGCGCGAGTCAAAGGCTTGCCGTTAAGCGTCATTGACGCATAAAAAATGGGTTCGTCGTTCTTAGACAAACCCATTTTAATATAAAATTCGGTATCGCTTATTCGATACTTCCATCGGTACTGGAGATCCATTGGCATAAAGGGCGAAACATGAAACTGTTTATCAAATTTAGCGACATGAAAGCCTTGACCATCTATTTCCCCATCAATAGAACCAATGTCATGCACATACGTAAAACGCTCATTCCATGGTGTGTTGTGTACTTCAGCCACGAGATAACGCAACTGACTATCTTGATAACATGCCACAAAGACAATAGGATTAAAACAGAATCCCCAATAGCTCATATTGGCCAAAAGATAAGCCTCACCACCGAATGAGTTGCCTGTGTGCTCCTTTATTGTAAAGCATACTTCTTGGTATAAACTTTGACGACCTGGAAGATAGTTTTGCCGCTTGAATTGGACCAGATTGAATCCGCCAGACGACCACCAACGACTAGCGCGGTCGAGAACACTTAGTTGCTTTATATCCACCCAAACTTGAAGCATACGATAGCGAAACTTGTGCTCAACCGGTTTAAATCGGCTATGAGTTACCCAGCCCTCGAATAATTTCAGGCTGTTCATTTTATTTGCGACCGAATTAGTTGGCTAATTTCTGCCGCGCTTCGTGCGCCATCTTCATGGAAGCCCCAACCCCAATAAGCACCAACAAAATAAGTGGCTTGCCGGCCGTCAATTAGTGACTTTTTCTTTTGCGCGGCAACACTCTCAGCCGTAAACACTGGGTGGTAATAAACTCTCTCTGCCAATATTTTGTCAGCATCTATCTTGTGTTGATTGTTCAAGGAAGTAAAAATATTTGATTCCAGCTTCAGCCCTTGAAGTAAATTCATCCAATAGTTGGCTGTGCAAACTCTCTGGGTATTCGAATCAAAATCATTCGGGACTTCAACATTCCAGCTCGCCCAAGACAAGGTGTTGGCATGCATTATCGTTTCATCAGTATGCACTATTACACGATTTTCTTCGAATGGGATAGCAGACAAAATATCTTGCTCGTCCTTACTGGGCTTATCCAATATAGCTAATGCGCTATCAGCATGCAGCGCCATTACTACCGCATCAAATTCGTTCTCATCACCGTCGACGGTAAGCACTTTAATACCTTGCCCTCGTATAATCTTATTTACCGTCGAGCCAGTTTTCCACTGCACATTTAGCTGCTCGCGCAGAGCTTTTACGTAACTGCTGGAACCGTTCTTAACTACCTGCCATTGTGGACGGTTGCGTATCTTCATTAAACCGTGACGAGAAAAGAAATCTACTAAGTGATGAATCGGAAATTGCGTGACTCGTTCAGGCGTAGCTGACCAAAGCGCACTAATCATTGGCAGCAAGTGGTCATTAATGAACCCTTTACTGTATTTTTTTTCCTTTAGATATTCAGCGACAGTTTTTTTTGTATCGTTAATTCTAAGGACTTTTGGTGCAGTCTTATAGAACCGAACAATATCGAAGATCATGTGATAGAAACTGAAGCTAAATAAATTACCGCGCTGACAGAAAAGCTTGTTAGGATTGGTCGCGTTATAGACCACATTGGACCGCCGGTTATACGCTGAAAAGCTCATATTGGTAGCTTGCGATTCAACACCAATTGAATCTAACATCGCACAGAAATTCGGATAGAATTCTCGGCAAAAAATAATAAAGCCGCTATCAATATTTACTGTCTGATTGTTTACTATCAACTGATGTGTGTCGGTGTGGCCGCCGACATAATTTTCTTTCTCGAAGAGCGTAACTTGGTATTCGTCATGCAGGTGATATGCGGCACTTAGACCCGATATACCTGCCCCAATTATAGCTATACGTTTTTTAATCGCCATACTGGCTCAAATTCGCTCTCTGTAATGCTGAACTACACGGTGAAATCTTAAATCTATTCTAAATTGCCAAGATTTAGATAGAAAATTTCTCTAAAGTATTTAATAAGCCAGCTAGCCCTAAGTTTTGCTCATTAGAAAATAGAGACGCAGCGAGCGAACATAGGATTTGTCCAAAACGATAGTTACGCTCTTTTTGGTATAAAAGATCACTTTTCTTTGAGTGTTTGATATTGCCTGCGCTTAAGAATCTTCTCAATGGCCGCCGGGTTTTCCACACCGGCGATCTTCTTGACTGGGCCTTGGCAATTTTTACAGACTTCGATATCGATGTAGAGCTCACGTTTCAACCTTTGCATTCAGGTCAACGATGCATGTCGCTCTACTTGCTATATACGCATCCAAACTGTCATGAAACTAAGCTGAGTCATGAGTCTAGCTTCCCTAACTGGCTTGAAGGAAACGAGTTTAAAAGCATTCGCGATGCCACAAGCTCGTCACGCCCCTAAGTTGATTTCACCACAGCCTGCGCCATTCAGCTTTTTAAACTAGTGCGGGCACCTCTAGATTAAGGGACTTTGTGAAGCGTCACAACTAGCCTTCTAAATTCCGTGAACCCAACTTGCCAATTACCAGCACAATTTGTAGCATGCGCCGCTATGGATACGTTAAAAAACCACCAGATTGAGTCTGCTGAGATCGTAGTTCCCTGCGAAAATTTAGCGGAAAATCTAGCTTTCCTTGCCGAGACTCTGGAATTTCGCCTGCTCACTGTTTATCCAGCTGATGCGCCAAGAGTTGCAGTTCTCAGCGGTTACGGCTGCCGCATTCGGCTTGAAGAACAAGCCGGCGCCGCGCCTGTTTCGCTGCATCTGCTGTGCAAAGAAACTGATATTGCCTCCCTGAGTGCAAAGAAAATTGTGCCGCCTAATGGTATACGATTAGAATTCGAAGCCACAGATGCCTCGCCTTATGTCCCAGATTTACTACCTTCGCTTACTGTGCGAAAAGCTGACCAATCCAATTGGGGAGTTGGCCGTGCAGGCATGCAATACCGTGATTTGATTCCCGATCGCTGGGGTGGTGCCTACATAGCCTCACATATTCGCATTCCCCAGGGCGGTCCTGTTGCTGACTATGTTCACTTTCATGACATTATTTTTCAGTTGATCTATTGCTATAAGGGTTGGGTGCGCGTTGTCTATGAAGATCAAGGACCTGCGTTTGTGATGCATGCCGGTGACTGTGTATTGCAGCCGCCACACATTCGTCATCAGGTACTGGAGTGTTCAGATGAATTCGAAGTGATCGAGGTAGGCTGCCCCGCCGAACATGCAACACAGGTTGATCACGAAATGACATTGCCTACGCAGCAGCATAAAGCCCATCGAAAATTCAGTGGTCAAGACTTTTGCTTTCATCAATCCGCCAGTGCCCATTGGTCTGCCTGGAGCTCTACCGGCTTCGAGAGGCGCGATACCGGTATAGCTAGAGCAACAAGCAACAGAGCATCTGTAAGCGTTGTTCGGCCTGAACCAGGGACACATTCGGCTCAATGCTCTCACAGTGCCGAGCTACTATTTCTATTTATCTTGCAGGGATCGATGACCCTGGAATGCCCCAACAATGAATTCTCGCCATTACTTGCTGGAGATGCCTGCACAATTCCTCCAGGAACAGATTACCAGCTCTCAATCTGCTCACCTGATCTAGAGTTCTTGGAAGTCACATCATCTGGATAAAGCTTAACTACTAGAAGCTCTCCGAAAACCCAGTTAGTAAATCCACTAGCACAATTGTTATAGCGATGGGTGCAACATAGCGATTTGCAAATCGCCAAAATATTCGCCAGAGTTCACTACTGCTTGAAAATTCCTGATCAGCCGTCGACCGGTTCAGCATCCAGCCAACAAATACGGCGATGAGCAATGCATTGATCGGTAAAAATACATTCGCCACGGCGAAGTCTAATGTATCGAATACTGTTCCCTCAATACCGAAAAAACCGAGAGGACTATAGTCAGCGAGAATATTGAAAGAGAATACCGAGCCCATCCCAAGCAACCAAACGCCGACGCCGGCGCAGCGTGCCAGCAACTTACGCTGGCCCGGCCATCTTTCCTCTAGCCAGGCAACCGATGGTTCAAGCATTCCAATCGCGGTTGTGTAGGCAGAGAAAAACAGCAGCAGGAAAAACACTACGCCGATAAAGTGGCCACCAGGCATGTTGCCAAAAGCGATAGGCAGTGTCTGGAATACTAAACCTGGGCCACTGCCTGGGTCGAGCTGATTTGCGAATACGATTGGGAAAATGGCCAAACCTGCGAGCATAGCCGCCAAAGTGTCGCCTATGCAGATGATGGCCGCGGACTTTGGAATCGAATAATCGCTGGGCATATAAGCGGCGAAGGTGATCAACAGCCCGACACCGACAGCGAGCGAAAACAACGCTTGGCCTAAGGCAATTAGGACAGAGCCGTAGGTGAGTTCGCTGAAATCCGGTTTAAACATAAATTCGAGTGCGGCAACAAAACCTGTACTAAACATTCCGTAAACAACCAAAATGAGAATGACTCCGAACAAGGCTGGCATCATGATTTTTGCCATACGTTCTATGCCGCTATTGAGCCCTTTCGCGATTACCCATACCGTCATTGCCACAAAGGCAGCGTGCAGCAGTACCTGGACGAAGGCTTGTTCCATACGTTGATTAAATACCGTCTGAGATTTACCGGCATCAAAGCCCTCAAACGCATTACGTACTGCAAGCCCTAGATAATCGAGGGCCCAAGCAGCGATTACGGCGTAGTAACTCAGAGCTACAAAGGGAACGATTAGGCTAAGCCAGCCGATTACGCGCCACCATGGCGACGCGTTCTCGGACTGTATGAGACTGGCTATGGAATGAACGGCGCTGCCACGGCCTCGGCGCCCTAGCAACATTTCACCGGCGATTATTGGGAGTCCAAGCGCAAAGACAAAACCAAGATAGACCAGAACAAATCCGCCACCACCATTTTCGCCGGCGATGTACGGAAAACGCCACAAATTTCCGAGACCAATAGCCCCACCAACTGTGGCCAGGAGAAATGCCGATCGGCTCGACCATGTCGCGGAAGGGTTCGGATTAGGTTCCATAACTACTGTTGAGTGTCCAACCACTGAAAAAACTCAACGGTATAGCCACCTGGATCTTCTAGTATGAAACTGCGTATGCCGCCGCCGTCGCCTATGTCTTTGAGAAAACTAACACCACTTCGGTCCTTCACTCGGTCATGCCAAGCATCCACCTCCCTAGTAACAAGGCTGACCATAACTGCATTAGTCGATTGCGGTGTGTGCCATGCGCCCTCACTGTCTGCCACGACACCAACTGAGCTTGAAGGGCCGGTCTTGAAAAATTTAATCCACGGTAAATCAAACTCCAATTCCAATCCCAAAGTAGTGGCATAAAATTGAATTGCAGCATCGAAGTCATCGTAGTACAACATAGTAACTTGCGAATCGAGTGACGGTATCGCCGTTGACGCTGCACACTCTGAGTTTTCTGCAGCGTCGGCAAAGACGGAAATTTCTAACTTAGTCGTCGCAGCACGGGTGGTGAAAGCCGGCACATTGTCGAACTCAGTGGTATCGTCAAGAATCGCGTGTTCCACACTCAAGGTGTAGGTCTGTCCAGCTTGCAAGAGATCGCCATCAATTGTGAATGATCTTGCGGCGAAGTTTAGATAAGGTGTTTGCTCAAAAGGTCTTCCACTATGTGCAATTCGATTCTCGTCAGCGTCGGTGAGAATGACAAAAATAAGATCATCGAGTATGCCATTGGGATCGGCGCGCCCTCCTTCGAATGTGTCCCAATCAACGACAGCGTTGACGCTAGGAAGTAACTCTGTGCAATGCGACTTGCCTGCTTGGGTGACAGATATTTTGGGCGGGACGGGCAAGCCTCGATTATCGAATTCAAGGATAACGTCCTCGACATTGCCACTGGGGGTATCAAATGACACCAAGAATTTTCCGTCAGGATAGCGCGCCTGTAAATCGGTCAATTCGGTGAACCTATCTTCTCCAGCTAACAGTAAGATATTGTCGCGACTGCCGTCTTGCGCTTCACGCATGTCTTCAAATTCTAGCCGTTCGCCTGTAGGCAGAATTAGACTCGCATTCTCAGCGTTTCCCTGCGCTTTCATGAAGACTTCTGAGAAAAACGAATAATCGATGGGTAACCGTTCTCCTGTGGATTGCTGAGAAAAGTTGGCGTGTTTGCCGATAACGAAAAAAGTGACGTCTTCGTTCTGAGCATTAGCAGCCGAGGCGACGACCGAAATTAGAAATATTATGCAGCTTGGTATGGTAATTTTTTTCATCTGAATCCCCTCACGAACTGATAGTATCCTGAAATAGTGAATATGTAGTCGTATTGCCGCAAATAATCGTAATTGTTGGGATTCAATGAACGCTGATTAGCTAAACCACTAAGCAATCAGTGTCGCTCTACTTGCTATATACTCATCCAAACTGTCATGAAACAAGGGCTTACATGATTAAATGCGTCGCAATTTTCCTTGTTTCAATTAGTACACTTTCGGCATGCTCTGAAGGTGAGAATCCGCCCAGCGCCCCTGCTGACTTCGCGGATTATGTAACCATCGGAAAGTCCGTAAACACGAGACAAGAACGCTCTGGTGAACTACAACTTCTTAACACGGTATTTTTTGCCGAAGTTTTTCAGACCAAAGAAGCGGTAGATGCAGGCGGCATGATTACCAACACCACTCTGACTGGCGCTGGTAATGCTCAAGACGGTCTATCTCTTTCTGATGAAATGACTCCGTATTTAACAGGTGCCCGAACCTCAACCATCGAAGAATTGGATCGAATATTTCCAGATAGCACTTATTATTTTAATTTTAATACACCCAATGGAAATATTCGACAGCTTCCAGCACGATTTACTCGCAACGCTGGTGAAAGCCTAAACCCCGGCCCTATTACATTGTCATTAACTCAAGGCGGGATAATCGCCAATCCAAATGCAGTAGATCCGAATCAAGATCTCGTCGTTTCATGGAGCTCATTTGAAAAGGGCGCGGCCGATCCTGACAATATTATTGATGACATGATCTATGCCATGTTTGGAAATTGTATGGGCGTAGAAACTGTCCATAGCGGCCATGCATTCGATGAAGGTGCGCTTACCTATGTTGAAAGTGATTTCACAATACCGGCAAGCGCGCTACACGCTGGACAATCTTCTATGCTTGAGGTGGAGCATTCCAATATGGAAACAGATGTCGTTAAGGGTATAGAAATCATTGTGACCTACGCCGCATCTACCTTCCTTGATATCCAAATTACTGGTGAGAACGTGCAAAACCTTAGCTGTCCTTCTGTACCCTACGCTTTTGATGGCGGCGCCAGTGATCGCGAACGAGCGCCAGAGTAGCTTTGCCATTCTAAAAGAAGAGCCTCTATCCTCGTATTAGTCTGTTGGGAAACAATAGACCGTGCCAGCGATTAACTTAGCAAGCCTGCGATGGCTCCAGTCATACACGTAGCGAGTGTACCCGAGATCAACGATTTCGGAGCGAGCTCTACTATTTCTGTTGCCCGCTGCGGGCACATGCCACTCAGCCCCGCAATCATGATGCCCAAGCTGCCGAAGTTGGCAAAGCCACAAAGCGCGTAAGTCATAATTACTGTCGATTTTGGGGACAGACTGCCAGCTGGTAATTCCGCCAACGCCAGAAATGCTAGCAGTTCATTCAGGACAGTCTTGGTGCCCATCAGAGAACCTGAAATCTGCGCCTCGGACCAGGGTATACCCATTAACCAAGTAAGCGGTGCAAACACATATCCAAACAGTCGTTGCAGAGTAAGCGAGGCGTCCCCAGGAAAAGGAATTAGTGAGAAAAGACTATTTAAGAGAGCCACCAAAGCAACCAGCACCAATAACATTGCACCCACACTCACCATTAGGCGCACGCCATCGTAGGTGCCCTTGGTGATCGCATCCATCAGGCTCGTATACTCGACTTTCAGCTGTATTTCCTCGCTGGTCGCCGCGCTCGATTGCGGCACCATGATCAGCGCGATCATAATTGCAGCCGGCGCACTAATAACCGAAGCCGTGATGATATGGCCCAGCGGGTCATCCAAGGTTCCCTGTAGGATTATCGCGTAGAACACCATGACCGAACCTGCGATGGTGGCCATGCCGCAAGACATTACAACGAAAAGTTCGCTACGCGTTAGCACGGCTATATAGGGACGAATTAGCGCGGGAGACTCAACCATGCCAATGAAAATGTTGGCGGCACTACTAAAGCCAACCGCTCCACTCACATTCAAACTCTTTCGCAGAACAACGGAGAAGCCCTTGATGATGATTGGTAAGACGCGATAGTGCCAGAGGATTGCTGAGAGGACGGTGAACATTAGCACCAGCGGCAGAATTCGGAAGGCCAATATCATTGTAGCGCCAGGCTCGCTGATGGAAAACGGATAGTCTACATTGAGCGGGTCGCCACCAAGATAGCCAAAGATAAACAGCGTGCCGCTCTCGGTTGCATTAACTACAGCATTGACTCCGCTATTTATTAGACCCAGCATTTGTTGCAGAAAATTGAGATTAAATACAGCGAAGGCAAAAAGGAATTGCAGACCCAAGCCTGCTACTAAAAGTCGCCATCCAGGCAGCGTGCGCTGCTCGCTAAGAACAACAGCAATTGCAACAAAGACACCAATACCAAATAGCGCTTGTAAAACTAAAAATAAATCCATGGACGATTAGACTCTTTTATTCTCCGCCCTAAGGCAGTGTAAGGGGCTTGTTTGCAGAACTGTCTTGATCAAGCAGCCAATCAACCAAAGGCTGTCGATAGTGTATCTCGGTATCAAAACCAGCGGAATCGAATTTTGCAATGGCATCGTATCCCGCGCCTCCCTCATACATGAAACTGTTTATTAATACGCGGTACGTCTGGTCTGCGTCGATTAGCCGTCCCGTCTTTGCCAGCAGCCAATCATTCTCAGTGCGAATTAGACCAGTAACAAATGGGCTCTGCCCTGCCGCAAGCACCTGCAAGACTTCGGCGCCACTTAACTCCACAGCGTAGATCGTGTTTTCGAAGGGCAGCAATCCAACTATGTCGGCAAGGGTCACCTCTCCTTGCGGGAGGGGCGCACGTAAAGCGAGTCGGTTATTTATAGCTATAGCAGCAGCGCTATCGATCTGTAACCAACTCTCGACTACAGCGCGTTGCAATCGATCATCGTTTGCCAGGTACTCTCGCGAACTGAAACCCAATAGCGCGCTCAACTCCACCTCGGTTGCTGCGCGCCATTTCGCAACAAGCCGCGCTACAGCTTCATCACTGCTGCCCGCCTCATTTTTCTCAGTCGAGAAGCTGGAATTGATCAAACTATCCCGGCCAAGATCGTATTCAAAATGCGCTCGCGCATAACTGCGAAAGTGGCCATTACTTTCAAGAAGAATGGTCTTGCCTATTCTTTCTGCGACCAGCTCATTGCAATGCCCGCCTCCCATGAGGCTAATATTCAGATCAGCCACAGCCGCAGCTAGAGGGCGTAACGCTGCCATACAGACATGAGCCACGACGAAAATGAGGTCCGAATCCTCCGCCTCCAGTTGCTCCACGGTTTCGCGCAGTACGCTCTCATAATCTAGAAAAGAGAGATCGACAATATTAATTGGGTTTGTAGTGCTTGGCGTGTTAGTTGTAGACAGCCCGATAATTCCGATGGTCAGATCATTCACCACGGTTGTGGTAAACGCCAGAATACCTAATTCAGATGGCAGAGTTTCGCTAGCTTTCCATTGAATATTGGCCGCCAGATAAGGAAAGTTAGCCTGACGGATACGCTGTTCCAAGTTATCCAGACCGAAATCGAATTCATGATTGCCAATGGCGCTAGCGTCATAGCCCATGGTATTCATCACTTCCACCATGCCCTCGCCTTCGAACCAAGTTGAGATGGCCGGCCCTGTCCAATGATCGCCTCCACTGAGCAAGAGAAAGGGCCCGTCTTCGCTATAGCCCTCCTTCTCACGCCACAGGCCTAGCAGATTTGCTGCTCCACGGCCGAACTCACGCCCTTCCATCCAGCCATGCTCGTCGTTGCTATACAGCACGGTCAACTCGCGGACTTCCGCACGAGCATTCAACTCTAACGTGGAGGAACGAGGAAATGAACTGCAAGCCAGCAGCAGTGGGAGGGCGAGTAATAGCAGAAGGAATAAGCGCATTGAGCCGAGTCTATCACAGGAATTTCGATGATTACCTTCCGAAATACCCGGGGTTACTTATTGCGAGAAGTGGTTAATTCGCTTACCGTATTTGCTTCTAATGGTGACAGCGATGAAACTCGACAGTTCTAACTTTCCAATCTACTTGCCAGAAAAAGAACAGACCTCTGTCTTGCGCCTAGGTTTTGAGAACTGTAGCGCAGATGACTGGATATTTTCGGCCAATGATCTAAACGTCTTTCAAAGACACAAGACAGAGCTGAGGAGTTCACGAAGCGAAGAATGCTTTGCACAAACTCAGGGTTCGGTAGCCGCTCAATGCGAATTTCATGATTTCCTCTTACTACATCTGTTAACAAAACCTACGTCAGGTTATTCCAGGATAGATAAGCAGCTCATCCATGACCAAGAGAAACTCGCATGGAAAATAGAAGTTAAAAACCTTTGGCAGGCTTCGCTGTGGGTGCCCGAAGATTTTTGTCTGCTGGAAAATAAAGAAAACGACTACGTAATGACCGCCGCCAGCGTCTGCTCACCTAGTAACTGGATTCTGCGGAAGAAGATTGAGCAGACGGTCGACTTCATCCATGACCCTGTGCCTGATTACAACAAGCTCCTTAGCGAGAGAGTAAATCGGTTTCTAGAGGGCCTGCCCAGCGGTCGGGTCTTGCTGCGTTATAACTGGTCGATTCAATCGGACAACGAACTCTTTTGGCGCGACGATCTAAACCCCAATTCCGGTATTGTGAATAGCAGCAATCCAAATCTTTACTGGCGCATTGAACGGCAAACCTTCGTTCGACTTCCAGCGAGCGGGGCAATCGTCTTTGGAATCAGAGTTTTCCTACATAGCTTCGACAGCCTTCGAAATATTGAAGGCTTTCATCAGTCAATAGAACAGCTGTTTACCCAGTTGCCTGAGACCCAGAAATGCTACAAGGGGCTAGCGACTTAAATATACCTAGAAAAAGTACACAACTAAAAGATCGTTTAGACTATAATCTACCTCTTTAAAGCGGCACCGTGTACAAGAAATAGTTGAACGATGCGACAGTTTTTTGTCGAAACCCCGTACTACTCTAGTGAACCCACTACATTCGATTGTCAGAAAAGGTCTCCACATGAATCTCAGCAGCCTAGCTAGCATGGCTCCAGTCAAATTGTGCCTAGTATTTGCTGTAAGCTTTTTACTTTCAGTACAATCTGCCTCAGCAACCACGGTCCGCGTAATCACCTCCCTAGGAGACTTCTCAATAGAGCTGTTTGACGATGTCGCGCCGATTACCGTTGCCAACTTTTTAAACTATGTAAACTCTGGCCGCTTCAATAGCACGGTGATACATCGTTCCGTGTCGAATTTTATCGTTCAGGGAGGTTCATTCAGCTTCGATGCAAGCACTGGCAGCATAATATCTGTTGCAACAGACGCAGCAATACAGAACGAGTTCAGCGTCTCCAATACGCGGGGAACAGTAGCTATGGCAAAGCTGGGAGGTGATCCAAATAGTGCTACTAGCGGTTGGTTTGTCAATCTTGCTGACAACAGTGGCAATCTCGACGCACAGAATGGCGGCTTCACCGCGTTCGGTCGCGTCATTGGTGATGGCATGACGGTCGTGGACAGTATCGCAGCACAACCGACATACACACTCGCTGGCCTTACTGATTTCCCGCTGATCAACTATGTCAGCGGCGCCGTCGTGACTAGCAACTTTGTAAACATCGCAATCGCAGTTGAAACTGAAGAGGAGCCAGCACCTGCTCCCAATTATTTCGATGAAGCCAGCGGCCTGTTGCGCGTCACCGTGGATGCTGGAACATCAGGGCTCGCTTCATTGGCATTCTCCATTACGGCAACCGAACCCAACGTTATCGTGCAACTCGACCTTAGCAGCGTTGTAGTTCTGAGCGAGACCGTAGATAAAATAGCGACCTTCGATGCCGAAACTGGCAGGCTGGTCTTGCCAGAGCTTGTCGTATCGGGAGAGGTTGCGTTTCGTAACCTGAGCTTTATTTTAACTGATACAGAGCAACTCTTATTTACGCTGGAGTCATTCGAACTAATTTAGCCGGCGCTGACTGTCAGCCGTCTAGAATGCTGGTGCTAGAGCGCCGTTGACTACGGCTATCATAGCCATTATTCTCCCTGTAAATCATAAGAATCCGGCGATTGCGGACCACAGGAGAGAGTCATGAGCATTAAACGATGGATAACAGCAGCCGTATCAGCGGTTACCTTGGGGGCTGCATTCGTAGTTATACCCGTTCTAGCTCATCATTCGAGCACGCCTTTCTATGATCCTGACCAACGTGTCGAAATTGAAGGCCCCGTTACACGCTTTGTGTTTAGAAACCCACACGCCTTTCTTTACATAGATGTTGCCGACGAGAGCGGCGCGACTATCGAATGGCAGATCGAATTAGGCGCCCCTGTAAGCATACGCCGCGCTGGTTGGACTCCAGATTCACTCCCTGTAGGCATGATCGTGAAAGCCTCCGGCAGACCTTCGCGCGCTGAAGGTACTACCGGCCTGTGTTGTGTGCGCATGACTCGTGCTGATGGCACCCCAGTTTTAGAAGGTGGTCGCGTTCAGGAACGAACTCAACCACCAGAATAAATCGCCAAGGTATTACCCTTACAAATCTGGACGAGGCCTCATATCACGTTTCCTAGGCGGCTTCACAAGATAAAAAACTAGAACATAACCAGCATTCAAGGCGGGAATTTTTATGAGAG
>Ga0115568_10001734_pt1 | contig 15490 bp, 13 predicted proteins | sample COGITO_mtgs_1204_FD_87296 | JGI IMG/M metagenome (GOLD analysis project Ga0115568, IMG submission 87296) | Pelagic marine microbial communities from North Sea - COGITO_mtgs_120426 | ecosystem: Environmental > Aquatic > Marine > Epipelagic | place: Germany:Helgoland, sampling site Kabeltonne...
CTTTAATCTCGGATTATAACTAAACGGATCTCTAAAATCTAGGTACACTTTGACACCTTGATTTTTAAAATATTTTGATAAAGAAAAATGAAAAAATGGCCCGCCGGTGATTATAACAAAATTCAAATCGGTAATTGGATTTCGGCTCAGGTATCGCATTACATCATGTCGCCACCTTAAGCCTTCGTCTTTTATGATAGCCGAAAATGAACTCTTAGATTTAAGAGGTACGTGATGAAAGGTGTATTCTTGTTTTTCTTCATTGCGATATGCAGAGATCACTTCTATATCAACATTGTGCTGATCTTTGAAGTGCCTAGCCCAGTATGCGGGCCTTAGCGCTCCTACACCAGGATTAGGAGGGAATGAGTATGCTAAAATAAGTCCCTTCAAGATTTAAATTCTTCTATTAATTCGGATAAAATTTTATCCGTGTTAAATGACTTCTCGACAAATTTTTTGCCTGGTAAATTAGCCTCTAACTTCTGTTGGTCAAGTTTCTTTTTGAAGTTGTCTAATGCGTTGTGCAGGTCTGTTTCAGATTTTACATGCACTGTGTGGTTTAATTTTTCGCTATAAATCACGTGACGCTTTTTATACAATGCCTCCAAGATGAATCCAGAGAGCCCATCGTGTTCAACCAAACGCAAACAAACATGATGTTGTTCCATTAGATCTGACACATTATCAACCCAACCTAGAAATTTCACATTTGACAACTTTTCATTCTTACCGTTAGTGCCAATAATTGTGAAATCTACATTTGGAAAAGACTTGGCAGCTGACATCAGTTTTTCATATCCATAATAGTCTTCTCGATTTTGGGCCATATAGCTCAATACTTTGAGCTTAGTACCCGCTGGGTATTCCGCGTTTAATTGGGTTTTAAAATTGAAAAAATTCAAAATGCCAGCATCAATGTTCATTTCTTTCAGTTCATCTTTAATCCACGAAACTTCACAGAAATGATGCGCTTTTTGCAAGTATTCTTCATTTGGAGTTCTAATTTTTTTCGATTTTGTAACGTCTGTCCCTACCCAGGTCATCATTAACTTCTTGTTTTTAGCTAAAGCCAAATCAAAAACTCTGCTTTTACCCAGGGTTCCATTAATGGAGTAGATCACATCTACTTTGGGAATTAATATCCGGGCAATTATTTTATGCCATTTGTTGTAATAAGTATTTAACCAATAGTATTGGTTGTCGGGATCGAAATTTTTCAAATCCTGACATAATTTCTCAGCGAAAAGAGGAAGCCCTACTATCAGAATTTTCATACTTCTTTTGCCCATTTGTCATACATTTTTCTTAGCTCAGGGTGCTTTTCTAAAAGTGCTTCATCAGCCTCTCGCGTGTCTCCTACAACAATGGCTGGATTACCTGAAATAATAGCGAAGTCAGGATAAGTCCCTTTGAGCAAGCTGTAGGCTGAAACAAGTGATCCTTTGCCAATCTCGGTGGATGGCATAATGGTGCAGTGTGGGCCAATAAAGGTGTATTGGCCAATTTTTACTTTTCCTTTCCGATAACCTATGTGGTCTTTGTGTTTACGGTATTCTGATCCATATAATCGAATAGATTGGTGACTGCTATGACTAAGGATAGAAATGTAGTTCGTTATTTGACATCCGGTGTTTATTTCTATGCCGTTACTCGATTCAATAAAATTAAATTGTCCTATGAAAACGTCGTTGGCGAGAGTGAGGTTTTTTTTCCCAACAATTGTAGTATGACTTCCTACCCTTGTTAAAGGTAATTTAACTCCATTTATTTGATAGCCATAAATCATCTGTGGTTGATTTTTTGTCAATCTTAATTTTAAAAAATGATTCGATATGATTCTAAAGATCTTTTTCATTTTCAAACTTTTTCAAATACCCCAGGACGGCATATATAACAACAGCTAGGTAGAGGGTTTGTCCAATGCTCAATACCCATATGGTCTCAATAATGTTAGCTTGAAATACATAAGCAGGAACCAAAATACTGACAATCATGAAAATAGACCCAAAAATAGCCAATTTAAAAAAGCTACCCTGCCTTTTTAGTATTAATGGTAAAGACGTAATTGGTGAAATAATGAAGTTTAAAGCAAACCAAACCGACATGATTTCAGAAAACCGACCGCTTTCAGCCCATTGATGTCCAAAGACTAATGGGAAAATATCTTCACCGAACAACATCAAAATCCCGAATGGTATAATGGCTATTAAACTTAACGTTTTAAGGGATTTTAAAATTAACGGGCGGACATCTTCTCCTTTGTTAATCATTTCTGCACAACGTTGAAAAAACATTTGTCCAAGTGCAGTTCCTATTAAAGCAAGAGGTAGTCGGAGCATACGATAAGTGTGGTCATAAAGTCCGTACTCTTCTTTCGTAAATAAATGAATAAACAAAACGGCAACAATTAGATCTTTGCTATAATCCAATATGCCATGAGGTAAATTTATTTTTGGAAAATCAATATGTTGCTTGGCAACTAAGGCGTTACGTTTAGCTTTAGAAGCTATTTGAAATTTTGCATTGTCTTTTTTTACAATTTGTTTAATTGGCAAAATACCGATTAAGAAACCGATCACTGTGCCGTAAATTAAACCAATGAACCCGAGATTGAAGACGCCAAAAATAATCTTAGACACACTTGAGCCCAATGCCGTAAGTACCCGAGATAAACCGATGTGCTTAACTTTTTTGAAACGCAGCAACCAATTTGTTCCAAGAAGAAAATATGAGCTTAATGCAATTCCTATAGGAATCAATGCGTACATAATGAAATAATTGCCATTTAAGCCAAGTAAAAAGGGAACAGCAATAATAACGGTTGAGGCAGCACTTATAATAACGATCAGTCGCACTACAAATTTGAATAGACGAAAAGAGTGGCTATCGTTTTTAATAATTGGGATCGCTTGTTCGTAGCGCAATGTTGCCAATGCTGCACCAATCGCCACAATACGCAGGAAAATTCCAAGTTCACCAAACTCTTCGGGAGAATACAGTCGAGTAATGATGGGAGCTGCCAAATAGCTTAAAATTTGAGCAATAAATGTGGCAGAAATAAGCGCCCCAATATTTCTTACAAATTCTGATTTTAAATGCTTTAGCATCGTATAAAGATAAATACGAGACCGAAGATAATGCAAAGCATAAAGCCAAAGAAATAAACATTGAACCGTAACAACTCCTTTTTAGACCAATTCATCCGAGAAAATAAACATTACTTTTACATTTAAAATAAAGTACGCTACGCAATGTTACGTTGTACTTCCTTTTTTTTAAAAATGGAATCGTTATCAATATAATTTCTCGATACAAGGGAATGCGAGCCAGTTGGACATATAACCAAATTTTAGAAGCCTATTTTGGCTTTTTTGTGTTCAGTATGGTTTTGATTCCAAGGGTTATTGGAATAATGTTTATACCCTTGGTTATCATATATGCCATAGGTATTGTTAAACGAAAATTCACATTTCATTTGGATTTCATAACGATATTGTTTGTTGCTTTGTATTTAGCGTATTTGGTTGGATCTTTTTTCACGAATGATGAGTTAGCGGCTTTCAAAACGCTTGAGTACAAGCTGTCTTTGTTGTTGATTCCAATCCTTTTTTCATTAAGGCCCGAAACAAAATTATCGATCAAGAAGCCGATCTTTGGTCTCATTTCTGGTTGTGTTCTAGCAATACTTTATGGCTTATTTAGTGCTATTCAATGTTATCTGAATGGTGGTGGTGGTTCGTGTTTCTTAACTGCTTCCATTTCTCCAATCCTACATCCGAGTTATTTTATGGTGTATTTGGCTTTGGGTATGGTTGGCAGTTGGTATGGTTACCGGATGAATTGGAAGGGGTTTAAGTGGTATTTAGTTTTGCTATTTATTTTGGTGGGAATTGTATTTCACGGTTTAGCTTTAAGCTTATCTGGTATTTTGTTTTTATTGCTGGCAGCTGGTGGAATCATGTTCTATTATGTCATTAATAAATGGCGTACTTTGGGCGGATTATTGGCTTTGATGATGTGGCCCGTGATTGGTTATGTTATCATAACGACAGTGCCTCAGGTTGAGGGAGAATGGAATGGCGCTAAACGGATTGCAAATGAGTATTTTGAAAGTACAGAACATTTTGTTTCTACTCGTGAATATCCCATGTCTGGGAGTGAGGTCAGGTTGGTCATGTGGTCTGTTTCGATTTCGGAGTTTTTGAGTGCGCCTTGGGGTGCTGGAACAGGCAATTCCAGTAGTCAATTAGCAAATAGATTGAGATTAGTTAATCAGCCTGAGCTGGCAGAGAAAGGATTAAATACGCACAATCAATTTTTGGAAACTGCTGTGGAGGTTGGTTTCATTGGATTCTTGCTGTTGTTGTTAATCATTTTATATGGTTTACGCATAGGAATAAAGTATAAAAACTGGCTTTTACTTTTTCTAATTTTTAGTCTGGCTTTTAATTGTCTTTTTGAGTCAATGCTGCAGAGACAAGCAGGGATTGTGTTTTACACATTTTGGATCTTTTTGTCTTTGAATGTTGCTGAATTGAATTACAAGAAATTTGAGTTCAAAATTAAAGCCAAAGGTGATTAATTATGAATGTTGCCGTTGTCATACCATCGTTTAATGAAGAAGCATATATTGAAGCTTGTGTCATGTCTGTTGTCAATAATTCTTATGTAGACGGCAATTTTGATATTTATGTAGTTGATGGGCGTAGTACTGATGAAACGCGGATAATTGTAGCAGGTATTGCGAGTAAGCACAAGAATGTGCATTTGGTTGATAATCCTAAAAAAGTAACTCCAGTTGCCTTAAACCTCGGGCTCATGTCATCTGACGCGGATGTTAAAATTATTCTGGGTGCACATTCCGTAGTTGCAAATGATTTCATTTCTGCGAATGTTCAGGTTTTAAAAGATTATCCAGAAGCAGGTTGTGCTGGCGGTGTTATTCAAAATGTTTATGAAACTAAAAGTGCGGAAACGATTGGTTTAGCCATGTCGTCTTCTTTTGGTGTTGGGAACGCCTCTTTTAGGACAGGAGCTAAAAATGGATTTGTAGAAACGGTTGCATTTGGTGCTTATCGCCAGTCTGTTTTTGATAAAATCGGTTATTTCGACGAGCAACTGGTTAGAAATCAAGATGATGAGTTTAATTTTCGACTCATTTCTAGTGGGTTTAAAATTTATTTAAGTAATGCGATTGGAGTAGACTATTTTGTTCGAAGTTCGTTTTCAAAACTTAGAAAGCAATATTATCAATATGGTTATTGGAAGGTTTATGTAAATAAGAAGCTGCGCACAATTACAACACTTCGGCAATTATTCCCCGCTGCGTTTGTTGCTTTTCTGGTGTTTGGAATTCTTCTTTCATGGATAAATTATGTGATTCCGATTTTGCTGCTCTCTACTATTGGGTTATATGCGTTATGCGCACTCTTTTTTGCCAGTAAAAAAGCAAGAAGTTTCAGGCAGTTGATATTGGTTTGTGCTACCTTTTTTATTTTGCACTTCTTTTATGGCGCTGGATACCTTGTTGGGATTTTTAATTTCATTCTTTTGGGTAAAAAGCCTAGCAAAAGACAAGCTGAGGTTACAAGGTAGTATTAAAGTAAGTCAAGTACTTTTAAGTAGAGCGTTTTGTGCTTTTTAAAAATGGCTAAATTTAAGTAGTTGGTGTGCCAAAGCAAGACGAATTTCCCTTTGTGTTTTTGAATCAATTCGATGCAGGATTTGATTTCTGCATACACGCTGTCGGTGTCTCCATTTTCGATTGTTTCAAAAAACGTACTATCCATAACAGATAGTGGCAATTCTCTTAAAGACAATTGTTTTCTTGTTATCACATTGAATACCGGAAAATCTCTGCATGTTCCGCATCTGAAGCCCAGCTGTTCTGAATAATACATAGAAGAGTCCAATACCATTCCATTGTCTGCCCAAATTTGCCAGGTTTCAGGCACAGTGAAGCGCAGATAGTGTTGTCGGCCGAATGTTGGTTCTTCATTGACAACGTTTGCTAAGGCCAATTTTTCTTTAGATAACAGTTGGCTATTGTTAGAGGTGTGGTAAGAAGGGTGAAGGCCGATTCGGTGACCTCGATTTTGAATAGTCGATATGGCTTTCAGAAATAGAGGATGGTTCCAGCTGTACGCGTTGTCAAGTGCATGAGATCCTTCATGCAAAAAGAAAAAATGAGATTTAACACCCTTTTTATCACTAAGGTCCATTAGCTCTTCAAATGTATCGTAGGGGTCATTGCTGAGTCCTTTAATCGTTGCTTTACTCTGTTTAAGGTTGGCTTTGGCAAGTTGAAATGAGTGGCGTTTAAAGATGTCTCCAGCTACGGTTTTGGCTACGGCTTGCACAGAACTCCATTTTTCAATTTGATCCACATCGTGTGTGTGAATGAATTCAAACTCCTGTTTTTTCCTTTTTCCTTTGTAATTGAGCTTGACAAGACAATTCCATATTAAATCAACAAACTCATCTACGATGGGGCGTTCAAGAAATCCAAATTTAAAAGCAACCGAGTTCTTGGCTTTTGATCGGCCGTGTTCATCTTTGTCGTCATCTAGCATTTCTTCCCATCTAGTTAACATGAAGAAGCACGCAGCAAAAATATCCGAATCGATGTGAATTTTATTTTCAGTGATGTTGAATTTTTCAGTTCCAAATAAAATTGGCAAGTTTTTCGCTAGTTCCTGGTAATCTGTAAAGGGAACTTTATTTGGAACATTTTCAATCGAAAAATAGGGGTTATTTTTATTTATAAACAAATGATTTCCAAACGATAAGATGTTATTACCTACTTCTATAGTGTAGTTATCGATTTCTGTAAATATTATCTCGTATTTAAGGCCGAGGTAGTCGCCAAATAAAGTGTTAATCAGGTATTGCTTTTCTTCCTGATACGATTTGCTGATATGTACTTTTATAAGGTTGATGTAAAGTGTTGTGTAATCCGCTATGCTAATAAACGAATAATTGACAGTAATTGTGTGTTCATTTCAAAAGTTCGAAATAATTCGCTCTTGAAGCTTCTCACCAATTTATCAATTAATTACCTTTGAACCATGATTCCATTTTCTCCACCGCGCATTGACCAAAAAATTATTGATGAAGTAGTTGATACTTTAAAGAGTGGCTGGATTACTACCGGTCCTAAAACGCTCCGATTCGAGGAGGAGCTTACGGCATATTGCGGTAATAAGGCGACGGTATGCGTTGGATCAGCTACTGCGGGCCTGCATTTAGTTCTGCATTGGTTGGGCATTGGGCCAGGGGATGAGGTCATTCTTCCGGCTTATACGTACTGCGCTACTGCTAATGTGGTGGAGCATTTGGGTGCTACGGTGGTATTTGCGGATGTTAATGCGCTTGACTTTAATATTAACTGTAAAAGCATTGCCGAAAAAATCTCTTCGAAAACAAAAGTGATTATGCCGGTAGACATAGGGGGGTATCCTTGTGATTACGAAGAAATATATGAAGTCGTTCAAGCCAATACTCATTTGTTTTCTCCAAGCTCAGAGGTTCAAAAAGATTTGGGTAGAATATGTGTTTTAGCTGATGCGGCGCATTCCATCGGTGCTTCTTATCACGGTGAGTTGTCTGGAACTTGTGCAGATGTGTCGGTGTTTTCTTTTCATGCAGTTAAAAACTTGTCTACAGCAGAGGGAGGTGCCATTGCTTTGAATTTGCCTGAGTCATTTGATTGTGAAGCGTTGCGGAAACAATTCAAAACAAAATCACTTCATGGTCAGAGCAAAGACGCTTTTTCAAAGATGCAGCTTGGGGGTTGGAAATACGACGTTGTTGAGGCTGGTTTCAAATGCAACATGACAGACATTCAGGCATCTATGGGTCTCGTTGAGCTCAGTAGATACCCAGCAAACATGGAAAGAAGGCAGCAGATTTTTGCTCGCTACACCGATTTGTTAAGGGATTATGACTGGGCGCATTGTCCGCGCTTTATTACTGGGGCAAAGGAGTCTTCTTATCATTTATATATGTTGCGAATACGGGGTGCTAGTGAAGAAATGAGAAATGAAATCATTCAAAAGATTAGTGCCGATGAGATAGCGGTTAACGTACATTATTTACCAGTCCCTGGAATGACTCATTATGTAAATAAGGGCTATAATCTCGATGATTATCCGCAGGCCAAAGCAAACTATCAAAACGAAATTTCTTTACCTGTTTATTTTAATCTAAAAAATGATCAGGTAGATACTGTTTTTAAAAGTCTATTTGCTGCTGTAGAATCTGTTATGAAGCATGTTTAAGCGAGTTTTTGATATCGTTTCTGCTGTTCTTGTCTTATTGGTTATTTGGCCTTTGATGATTTTAATAGCGGTGTTGGTTTTGTTTAGTGGAAGAGGCGGCGTTTTCTTTGTGCAGCAAAGGGTAGGGAGGCACGGGCTTGAATTCAATTTATATAAATTCCGAACCATGCAGATCGATAGTGAAGCGCTGGGTCAGTTAACGATAGGTATAAGAGATCCGAGAGTGACGCAAATTGGATATTGGTTGAGAAAGTTCAAATTGGATGAATTGCCCCAATTGTTTAATGTAATTGGTGGTTCTATGAGTGTTGTTGGGCCAAGACCTGAAGTTATCCGTTACACAAGTTTGTACTCCAATGAACAGAGGCAGGTTTTAAATGTGCGACCTGGTTTAACCGATTATGCTTCTTTGATTTACATAGCAGAAGATGAGTTGTTAGGAGAGGCATCAGACCCATTAAAAACGTACGTAGATGAGGTTATGCCAGCAAAATTAGCATTAAATTTAAAGTACATAAAAGAGCAAAGTTTCATTACAGATTTAAAAATCATCTTCAAAACCATTGGCAAGCTTTTTAGTTAGCCAATTCCTTGATCTTTTCTTTCTTTGTTCGTTCCTTTTAGACTGCGGCCAGTGCGTTTTTAATGTCCCAAATAAGATCGTCAGCAAATTCAACTCCGATAGATAATCGGACTAGTTTTTCAGTAATTCCCAGCTTTTCTTTTACTTCGGAGTCGACACCTATATGAGTCATGCTGGCTGGATGTTGAGCCAGACTTTCTGTGCTGCCAAGGCTAACCGCCAATTTTATCAAATTTAGGTTGTTTAGGAATTGGAATGCTTCTTTTTCCCCACCGACTATATCAAAAGAAACCATAGCGCCTGGTGAAGAATATTGCTTCTTGTAAAGCTTATATTGATGTGAGTTTTCTTCCAAATTGCCGAGGTAATGCACCTTTTGTATTTTAGGGTGATTGGCAAGGAATGAAGCAATTTTTTGAGCATTGGCTGCTTGTTGTTCCATCCTTACTTTTAGGGTTTCTAAACTTCTGAGCAACAGCCATGCGGTATGCGGGCTTATCATGTTCCCTAAAAATGTGCGTAGAACCTTTACGCGATTCATTATTTCTGTGTTGCCTAGTACTGCGCCCGCTATTAAGTCACTGTGTCCACCAATATATTTCGTAGCAGAATACATAACGATATCAGCTCCGTGCTGCAGCGGATGAGACCATAAGGGTCCCATGTAAGTATTGTCTACTGCGACATAAGTTTCCTTATTTTCTCCTTTAAAATAGTCGGCTATTTTTCGGCACATTTGCATGTCAATGATTGCATTGGTTGGATTTGCCGGTGTTTCAATATAGATTAAAGCAAGACGGTCTGCATAGCCGCTTTTTGAAATGAGATCGATTAATTCATCTTTGGATTGATCTGGCGTAAATCCAATGGTATGCACGCCCATTTTATGTAGGAAATGTTGAATGAAATGATCTGTACCTCCATATGTCGGGGAACTGTAGAGTAGTAGGTCTCCGCGGTTCAGAAACTCTAAAAGAACAGTCGAAATGGCCGACATACCACTTTCAAATACTGCACAATCATCGGCTTCATCCCACAGGCAAAGTCTGTTCTCGAGAATTTCCAGATTTGGATTGTTGATTCGGCTGTAAATTAGACCAAGGTTTTCATCTTTCGCTTGTTCTCTTAATCCATAGGCGATTTCAAAGTAGGCCTTTCCTTCTTCTGCTGTTTTAAAAACAAATGTTGAAGTTTGGAAAATGGGGCATTTCACTGCCCCTTCAGATAGCTCTGGTTGATATCCATGAGTCATCATTAAGCTTTCTGGTCTGAATTTGTTTTTCATGTTGAAAATATTTCTGTAAAATTACAAATACTAGGATTAAGAATTGATTTTGTAACTTATTTAAGTAAAATATCCTTAAATTACGTCAATATTTAGTTTTTTAATTTTTTATATATTCAAATAACCCTTCGAAAAGGAAATATTCCTATGCGTGAAATAGATTCAATAGATGGTGTCATTCTGCAACAACTTCAGTCCAATGCGAAAATGGATGTTCGGAAAATTGCTTCAATGGTAAATATGACCAAAACTCCGGTTTACGAAAGAATTAAGAAATTGGAGCAGAATGGTGTGATTTCAAAATACGTTGCCATTGTAAATAGAAAAAAAGTGAAATCATCAATGGTTGTTTTTTGTTTCGTTTCTCTCGAGGTGCAAAAAATTGAAAAAATAGAACAATTCAGACAGGCCATATCAAAAATGCCAGAGGTGATGGAGTGCTATTTGATGGGGGGAGCAAACGACTTTTTGTTAAAGGTAATTGTGGCCGATTTAGATGCCTATCATCATTTTTCTTCAGGAAAGCTAGCTGGTTTGCCAAACGTTAGTCAAATTCAAAGTTCTTTTGTTCTTGATGAAGTCAAGTATTCAACTGTGCTGCCTTTGGAGTAGTTGTGATTAGACTTGCTTTTGCGCATCTTTTATAATTCGATTCTCGAAAATTCGAAGGATCTCTATTTTCTTTATTGTAGGGTTGTAATTGATTTTGGGTAATTTAATTTATTGGGCATTTAATGTGTACGTGTTGAATGTTGGGTTGTGTATTAATTGGTATCCGTGATTAGATAGATTATTTTATTTATCGATTAATAAATTCATTTAATCGAAATAAAAATAGGTTTTATCGAATTATTTCAAAATAATACATTAGTTTTGTGATTGTCAAGTAATTGTTAGAAAACAAAAATCCAATCATGAGAACCTTACCTAAAACTATTTTAAAGACTGTACTTTTATTTGCAATATTCTCCATTCTTGTTGTATTTAATAATAGTTGTGATGAGTCTGAGAATCTATTGACTGAGAGATCAGCAGCAGATTGTTCTATTGATACATCAAATGTTGTCGTTAATAGTTTGCCTTGTGATTCTGCAATTACATTGGAACTGCTGGCCGGGCAGACGATTCCTGTAGGTTCCGTGAGTATCTACTCCGACGGTACTGACCTTACGGTAGTGTATTCGACTACTGGAGGCTGGGTAATGGATGAGACACATTTGTTTGTGGGAAATTGTTCTGACGTTCCGCTTAATGCTGCGTGCAATCCTAAAATTGGTCAGTTTCCATACAGTGAAGATCATATTCCTGGAGTAAGCTCATACTCCTATGTCATTCCGCTAAGTTCCATTCCAGATTGTTTTTGCTTCATCGCGCACGCAGCAGTATCGAATGCAGGAGTCTCCGAGGAAACTGCTTTTGCTAACGGAGAAAATGAACTTCCTGGCGATAGATGGGGTTGGTTCTCTATTTTTTGTCAAGAGGAATGTGACCCTTCAGTAGACAGTTGCTTTTTTCGAACGCAGACACAGGGTGGCTGGGGTTCTGTTCCAAACGGAAACAATCCTGGTTCTTATCTTCATGATAATTTTAATGGCGCGTATCCTGCGGGAATTACGATTGGCTGTACCAATACGGTTACTTTGAATTCTGCTCAGGCGGTAACAGATTTTTTGCCTCAGGGAGGAGGGCCACTTGCACTCGCGACCGTTTATGTTGATCCAACTTCTCCATTAATAAGTACGCTCGCTGGTAATCTGCTTGCAGTATCGTTGGCGCTTGGTTTCGATGCTTACGATCCATCTTTTGGGTTGTCCTCTGGATACCTTGGAGATTTGGTTATAACATCAGGAACTTTTTCAGGTTGGACTTTAACCAGCTTGGTTAATGAGGCCAATCTAGCTTTGGGAGGTTGTTCTTCCGCTTATGGACTATCGGAATTAAATGACGCCTTGTCTAGTGCAAGTTCTTCATTCACAGACGGTGATACTTCTTCAGGGTTTTTAGCTTGTCCTTAATCGATCATAAATAGGGGGTAAAAGCGATTCCATTGAGTTGAAATATACTTATTGCCTTTCTAATTCCTTATTTAGCATCATTTGATCTAATCTTTTAGTATAAGTAATTAAGTCGTTTAATAATGAAGACACGTCTTCATCATTTGCTAGTGGGAAGATTTTATTAATTTCTGATATTGTTGTACTTATGACCATTTTAGCTTTTTCAGTTTCGCCTCTATCATGACATTCAGCCATTATTTTAATGGCTCTGTTCATGGTAGCTATAGCGAGCATTTTTTTATGTTCTGAATCAATTAAGAATTCTAATTCTCCTGTTTTTTCGCTCCATTTTAATCGAACCAGCTTTTCTTGACTGATTTTTTTGTTTTGTACATAGTCAAAATAGGTCAGTACTATTTTCAATGGATCTTTTTCTATTGTTTTGGTTGGTTTGTTCAGGTCAAAATGAACCAAGGCGAGTTTATTTAGGCCAGGATAAATGTTGCCTATGTCCATATTAAATTGCTCTGTATTTACTGTTTTAGCATTAAAGCCATAAAGTTGCTTGTAAATTAACTGGTCATTGTATGTGACTTCAACTTTTGCATTTCGAGCGACGGGAAAAATAGAGCTGATAATTTCTTTTACAAATACGTCATTCATTTTTTTGGCGTCTCCAACATAATGCATTAGTCCGCCGCCAGCTGTTGCCAGTTGGCTTAAAAGAGCTTGATTGTAGCCCTCTCCAACTCCTATGCACGATACTGCTATTCCTTCATCAATGTGCTTTTTAGCAAGTTGAATCACTTCAGAAATAGGTGTGGAACCATAGCCGTCAGACAATAAAATGACCTTGCTTGCGTCACAAGTTCCCTTGTTTTTATTTACTTCTTCAAACCCTTTTAAAAGTCCATTGTAGATGGATGTGCCTCCGCCAGCTTCGATGTCTTTGAACATTTCACGGATATATGCGCCATTTCCAAATTTTTGAGCAGGCACAGAAACCCTTGATTGACTATCGAAAATCACCAGGGAAATAATGTCTTTAGGTCGAAATACTTTGGATAATTCTAGCAAGCTTTGTTGCAAGCTCTCTATTCTGTCGTATCCGGCCATTGAACCGCTTTTATCTAGAACAAAGCACAAGTTGATTGCGGGCGAATTGCTTTGATCAATCATCTGATTGTGCCTTTCTCGGTTGGCAGAATTAAACCCAATTTCTAATAATGCTTCTTTGGAATTGGAATTTACTTCAGGATTCCCCCATTTTGCATATAACTCAAGGTACTGTTCTTTGGGTGCTTGATATTGCTTTTCAATAAATTCATCAAACTTTTTTGTGAATACTTGATTTGGTGTTGGAACGAATCTTTCTGGGTACTGAAGCTTTTCCTGTGGGATGTACACGGTTTGTAGAAATCCATTTACAAAACCTTTCTTTTTACTCAAGTCTATTACATCTACATCCTTTTCGTAGTTAAAATCAATCAGGTATTTTCTTTGAATGGGTAATAAGAAATCGGCTTCTCCATCTTCATTTGTTTTTGCTTTATAAACTTTATTGCTTTTGAGCATTTTTAAGTAAATGGGTTCTCCTTTTGCAAAGCCAGCTCCATGTTGTTCTACTTTTAGTTTAAAAAAAGCTCTATTCGAAGTAGGGGAGGATTGGCCTTTTAGCATTTGTACAATGGTGTCGCCTGTCTGAATTTCTGCGACATTGCTGGGCTCGTATTTAAATTCCATACTGTAATAAGCTGGTTTTTTTCCCATTTTGTAAAATTGAAATTCTTCTATGCCATCTATGTCAATGTGGTATTCATTATTTAGCGGCAATTTGAACCTGGCTATTCCAGATTTGTTTGTCGTTACTTCAAAGGTTTTTTGTATCCCATAACAAGTGAGGCCAACGAGGTAATTCGCAAGTGGTTTTCCTGATTTCCTTTTCAACTTGAGCTCAAATATGCCATGAGAATCAGAAGGTTGATCTTTGGATGTAATCTTTTGTTTAATCGTGATAATGTTTAATTTACTTCTGTCTACTGGTGGTCGGTTCTCTCTTTTCCATCTTTCGTAGTTGTAGGTGATTGTTCGGGTGTTAATGCTTTCGCCTTGCGCGGGTATTTTTACGCTCCATTCCTCTCTGATCTCATTGATGCTGATGAGCCATTCTTTTCCTCCTTTAAGTATGATATTTAATTGACCTGAGGTATTCGTAGTGGCAAATATTTTTTGTCGTGTATCAATTTCGGTGAAAATGACTTTTGCTCCAGCTAGATGCCTTAATTTTGTATCCTTTACAGTTAGCGTGTAGTCAACTGTTCCTTGCATGTTTTGTGCCTTGGAATTGCAGGAAATCAATAATAGGACTATGGTAAGTATGCGCATAATCATATGTGTTCAGTGTTTAGTCGTTTCGTTGATTTATTCATAATAAGAATCGTTGAATCTAATCTGATCCATAATCCGCGTTTAAGCATAACTTAGTAAAGTTGAAAAGTAACGTCTTTAATCCGTTATTTTTCTTGTGCAACTCTATAAACGAAAGCTTTCATGTCCTGCCATAAGGTTGATTTTTCTTTCGTCATTCCATTTCTTGAGGCGACCATCTGAGATGCAACATTTTCCGGATGAATAATTGAAATGACTGAGTCAAGAAACAATTGATTAAAAGCTACTTTCTTAAAATGCTGAGCAGCTTCGGTTGCGTAGCCTTTTCCTCGGTACTCTTTCATAATGTGGTAGCCAATTTCAACTTCTTCCAGTCCATCTAATTGTTGGCTAATTAATCCGCATTGACCAATTAGTATTCCTGAGTCTTTTTCTATTAAAGCCATTAGGCCAAACCCTTCGTCTTGGTACCGTTGAATTTGTTTGGAAATCCAGTCCCGCGCATAATTTTCATTATACTGCATCGTACTTGGATAATATTCGAATACGTCGGTGTCTTTAAAGAAGAGCTCCCACGTATCGACATCATCTTCCGTTAACATGCGTATAAATAGTCGTTCTGTATTGTGATCCGTAAGTTGCGCGTGCATGGCACTTTTTAGTTTTGATAGTATGCTCTAATATACATTCTTTTTTTTGTCATGTATGGTGTTCTCTGGGTGTAATAAGCAAACAAGTAATTGTCTTGATGCTGTAAAATTAGATTTTACTTTCTGTTATCTGAATTATTTCTGCCTCTATATTTTGCGCCATTTCCTGAATTTTTTCTCCCCTTGAAATAATGTCAGATACGTAATCAGTATCGTCCAGGTCTTTGCAATTGATTTTAACATTCATAAAGGCTCCCATAACTGCTGTTCTCGCACAAAGAGCACCTACTCCCGCATCTGTTACA
>Ga0115568_10001735_pt1 | contig 15489 bp, 16 predicted proteins | sample COGITO_mtgs_1204_FD_87296 | JGI IMG/M metagenome (GOLD analysis project Ga0115568, IMG submission 87296) | Pelagic marine microbial communities from North Sea - COGITO_mtgs_120426 | ecosystem: Environmental > Aquatic > Marine > Epipelagic | place: Germany:Helgoland, sampling site Kabeltonne...
GAAATAAGCCCACAAATATCCTTTTCCAAGCTTGTAGTAGCCGTCTAAAAGAGTTTCACCGGTAACTTGAGCATACCTAGGTCCGTATTGAAAGAAAGGGTACTTAAATAGGTTGATAAGTAAAATTGCCCATATTAAACCCCAACCAAAATCTGCACCCGCTCGTGTAGACTGAACAAGATGAGATACTCCGATTGCTGCTCCAGCAAAAAGAAGTCCAGGACCTAATTTAGAAAGTTTAGTCAGCATCTTTTTTCAATAAACTGGCCAACATTTTTTTTGCTCTGAATATTTTTACACGGACAGTTGAAGCCGATTCGTTTAATTTTTCTTCAATTTCTTTATGAGATAAATCTTCAAAATAACGGAGATTTAAAATAACTCGGTATTCTTTTTTTAAAGATTTGATGTGGGTTAAGATTAGTTCTAAATTTTGATTCTCTATCATAAGGTCTTCAGGTGAAGGCTCTAAGTTAGTGGATTCAAAACAGGAAATTTTATCAGTTTCTTTTTGATTTTCTTGTAAATGTTTAGATTTTCTATAACGATCAATATGATGGTTTTTTGCAATCGTCAGAATCCAAGCAACAAAAGGCTGGTTTTCATTAAAGCTATATAAACGATCAAAGGCTTTTGCGAAAGTTTCAATAGCAAGTTCTTCTGCTAAATTTGTATTTGAAACGCGAGAAATTAAAAAGGAATAAACGGCATCCCAATAGGAGTTGAAGAGAATGTTAAAAGCATTTTGATCATTTTTTTTTGCTTTTTTAATTATTTCATTTTCTACTATTTTTTTCATTTTTTTGACCTAAAACTAGTTTAAGTTGCTTTGAGTAGAGCTAGGATTTTTGCAATCTGTTTCTTCAGGCATTTTACCACACATTCCACAAGGTTGATTGTCTTTGTTTAAAAAGGGACTCTGGCTAGCACATGTTCCTGAGAATTCACCATCTTTTTTTGCCCATATTTTAATAGAAATACCTGCGAATGCTAATGAAAGCAAAACGAATGTGATTAAAAATAACTCCATAACAATTCTTAAAAGTACAAAAATAGGAATCTTTCTTGGAAACAGGGTAAAAGTGTACAACTGGACTAATAGTTAAATTATTTCAAAAAAGAATACTTTTAAATTCCCACAAACTTTTAAGAAAGTAAAAGCAAAAGGCAAGACTAATCATAAACTTAAGAGAAACCCCTGTTATAAATCCCAATAAGGCCCCGATAGCAGCTTTTAAAGCTCCTTTTTTATTATCTTGATTCATGTAAAGCTCTCCCAAAAAAGCTCCTGTAAATGGACCAAAAAGCAAACCAAATGGGCCAAGAAAAATTATTCCTAAAATGAGACCAATGCTACTGCCTATGACACTTCCTTTTCCACCGCCAAATTTTTTAGCACCCAGGATTGAAATAATATTATCAATAATAAAAATAAATAAGGCAATTATAAAACTTAAAACCAGAAAGAAAGTGCTAATTGTTATAGAAGAAGAAAAGCTCAATATCAAAAGGCCACTCCATGATGTAAGTGGACCAGGAATAATTGGAATAAAACTTCCTATAATTCCAAGGAGAATAAATAAACTGGCTAAGACTATAATCAATAGATCCACGGATCAAAAATATCATTTTATAAGCTTCTGAATCTTGTTTTTTATGTTAAATGAATAAAAAAAGTGTAAATTTATTTCAGAAAAAAATTACTTATGTATTCAAATTCAAAATTATATTTAACTGTGTTGTTTGGGTTATTCTTATTATCACTTTCAAGTTGTCATTTTTTTGAGTCTACAAAAGTGCCTGCAAAAGAAATAAAAACAGCTTCAAGCTGGTCTGAAAAAGATCAAGTGCCTAGTTTTGATAGTTGTGAAGGCCTTAGTACTGACGATCAAGTAACTTGTTTTGAAGAAATGATTGCATTTACTGTTTTAGATCATATAAATGAAAATCCATGGGTGGCATCAGAAAACATTGATGAAGAAGTTGTCTTGAATCTTTTGATTGATAAAGAAGGATTAATTACATTAGAATCAGTTGATGCGTCAAATAATATTTTAGATGCTATTCCAGACCTGGAAAACAGTCTGATTAATGCTATTAATTTACTACCTCAGGCACAAGCAGCTGTGAAGACTAATGTTGGTACTTTGGTAACTACTTCTATAAAACTTCCTTTGAAAATTTCTGCTCAGCAAGAAATCTAATGCAAGGGGAACAAATTATTCTAGGTATTGATCCAGGAACTACCATTATGGGTTTTGGTCTAATAAAAACAACCAAAACATCAATGGAGTTGATTCATATGCATGAGCTACACCTTCAAAAGTATGGTAATCATTATTTAAAGCTAGGCTTAATTTTTAAGCGTACCCTTGAATTAATAGATGAGTATCATCCAGATGAACTGGCTATTGAAGCACCTTTTTTCGGAAAAAATGTTCAGTCAATGCTAAAGTTGGGTAGGGCCCAAGGGGTGGCAATGGCAGCAGGAATTTCTCGTGAAGTGCCTATAACAGAATATTCCCCTAAAAAAATTAAAATGGCGATCACGGGGAACGGAAATGCCTCAAAAGAGCAAGTAGCTAAAATGCTCCAAAAGCTTTTAAATATTAAAACCTTACCAAAAAATTTAGATGCTACAGATGGATTGGGAGCAGCTGTATGCCATTACTATAACCAAGGTTCAATCACTCAAACAAAATCCTATTCTGGGTGGGGTGCTTTTGTAAATCAAAACCCAAAAAAAGTCAAATCCTAACCGGCTTACATTTTACTAGAAAAATGTCGAATATTTATTTTCATTACCCTTTTTGCAAGCAAGCTTGCCATTACTGTAATTTTTATTTTTCAACCTCAAAAAATGGACATAACAGCCTGTGGGATGCAATGAATAAGGAATTACTCCTTAGAAAAGATGAAATGAAAGCACCCATTGAAAGTGTTTATTTTGGAGGTGGTTCACCATCTTTAATTTCACCTAAAAAAATAGAAAAATTACTTGATTATATTCATGATAATTTTATTATTAATTCACCACTTGAAGTAACGCTAGAAGTTAATCCAGATGATGTCTCACTTCAATATTTAGATGCATTAAAAAAAGCTGGAATCAATAGAATAAGCTTAGGGATTCAGTCTTTTCATCAAAAAGATTTATCCATGATGAATCGTGCTCACAATAATACCCAAGCTTTAAGTGCAATAAAATGTGTTGCTCAAAAATTTTCAAATTTCACTTTGGATTTAATTTATGGAATGCCGAATTCTACCTTAAAAGAATGGAAAGAAAATTTAAATCGAGCATTTGAATTTGATCCTCCCCACCTTTCGGTTTACGCACTTACTGTTGAAGAAAAAACAGCTTTAGATTTTCAAGTCAAAAAAGGAGATATAACTCTAATTTCAGAGGAAGCTGTCAAAGAACAATATGATTTTCTAACAACAAAAATGAGAAGTTTAAAGTATATAAATTATGAATTTTCAAATTTTGGAAAGGAAGGTTATTTTTCAGTAAATAATCAAAACTATTGGAATGCAAAACCTTACATTGGAATCGGTCCTTCTGCACATAGTTATGATGGATTTGCTTCTCGGAGTTGGAATGTTTCAAATAACCATAAATATGTTGCTGCTATTAAAAAAAACAAACCTCTTGTAGAAGTTGAACATTTAACAACAAAAGACCGTTATAATGAATATATTATGACAGGACTCAGAAAAGTTGAAGGACTTTCTTTAGGCTATGTGAAAAGGACATTTGGTTCTTCCTATGTAACTTATCTGCAGAGTCAATTAGGAATGCATTTGGAGGCAGGAAATTTCTATTGGGATGGGGATTATTTAAAAATTACTCCAAAAGCAAAATTTTTATCAGACGGTTTAGCAGCAGACCTATTTAGAATTTAGCCCTATTTATTTTTTAATAGCTCGCAATAGTGATGATAAAACCTTGGAATAGTTTCAATTCCCTTAAAGAAATTAAAGATTCCATAATGTTCATTTGGTGAGTGAATAGCATCGCTATCCAATCCAAAGCCCATTAAAATAGATTTTACTCCTAATTCTTTTTCAAACATTGGAACAATAGGAATACTTCCTCCACCTCTACTAGGGATAGGTTCTATTCCAAAGGTGTCCTTATATGCTTTGTGCGCAGCTTTGAAGCCAACTGTATCGGTAGGGGTAACATAAGCATATCCACCATGATGAGTTATTACATCAACTTGAACTCCTTCTGGAGCAAGAGACTTGAAATATTCAGTAAATAGCCTACTGATTTTATTCCAATCTTGATTGGGTACTAAACGCATTGATATTTTTGCATGTGCTTTACTTGCTATAACTGTTTTAGCTCCTTCACCTGTATATCCACCCCATATTCCATTTACGTCAAGCGAGGGTCTTATTGTGCGTCTTTCTTCGTTACTGTAACCTTTTTCTCCTTGAACAGCATTAATTCCAATTGAGGCTTTAAATTCGTTTTCATCAAAAGGAGCCTTTGCCATTTCATTTCGTGCTTCCTGTGAAAGTTCTTCCACTTCATCATAAAACCCGGGGATGGTTATTCGCTGATTATCGTCTTTTAGTTGCGTAACCATTTCACACAATACATTAATGGGATTTGCAACGGAACCACCATAAAGTCCAGAATGTAAATCTCTATTAGGACCTGTAATAGAAACTTCCAGATAACTTAGGCCTCGAAGACCAGTTGTTATTGATGGCTGTGTTTTTGAAATCATACCAGTATCTGAAATCAGGATAACATCACACATTAATTTTTTCTTATTATTCTTCACAAAATCTTCTAAATGATCACTACCAACTTCTTCTTCCCCTTCAATCATAAATTTAATATTACAAGCCAAAGGTCCTTTACTAAGCATAACTTCTAGAGCTTTAATATGCATAAACACTTGACCCTTGTCATCACACGCTCCACGAGCAAAAACAGCTCCTTCAGGATGTAATTCTGTTGTTTTTATTACGGGTTCAAATGGAGGGCTGTCCCATAAATTAATTGGATCTGGGGGTTGAACATCATAATGACCATAAACTAAAACAGTAGGCAAGGAAGGGTTAATAAGATATTCACCATACACAATAGGGTGTCCAGGAGTTTTAATGATTTCTGTTTGAGGACAACCCGCTTGACTTAATGCGCTTTTCACCCAATCGGCAGCAGAATCAACATCTTTTTTGTAGGTAGGATCTGCGCTAACTGACGGGATCTTTAAAAAATTCATCCATTCTTTTAAAAAACGATTTTGATCATTTGTGAAGGTCATAGTTTTTGTACTAAAAATTATTTACGAAGTTAACCAATGTATTTTTTTTAGAAGAGGAATTTTTATTGGAAAACTTATTTATATTTGTCCTCATTATTGCGGGTGTGGTGAAATTGGTAGACACGCTAGACTTAGGATCTAGTGCTTCACGGCTTGGGGGTTCGAGTCCCTTCACCCGCACTTATAGACCTCATCGATAACTAATAATTAAATAGTTATGAGATGAGGTTTTTTATTTCCCGATTTATTCTTTTTTTATCAGTTTATACTTTATGTGCACCATCGCAAAATGGTAGTTTTTGAGATTTCCCACAACCACAAAGAGTAAAGCGTTCACCATGTGAAATTTCATTCCCATGATCGTCAGTAAGTTTAACTGGACCTTCAATAACAATTTGTCCTTTTTCTTTTCGAAATATATGTGTTTTTCTCAATTTTAATTTGATTGTTTTGATTTTATGTAGCCTAGGATTCTTGATTCTAATATGGGAAGAGTTACTGTTCCCTTTTCTAAAATAACCTCATGAAAATCACGAATGTCAAATTGATTTCGCATTTCTTTTTCAGCTTTTTCACGAAGTTCTCTTATTTTTAATTCTCCAATTTTGTAAGATATTGCTTGTCCTGGCCATGAGATATAGCGGTCTATTTCAGTATTGACTTCGTGAATTGATAGAGCAGTATTTTTTGACATAAAATTAACAGCCTCTTCTCGTGTCCAACCAAAGGCATGAATACCAGTGTCTACTACTAATCTACATGCACGCCACATCTCATAGGTGAGTTTACCAAAATGTTCATAAGGTGTTGAATATATTCCCATTTCGTCAGCTAAATATTCAGAATACAATCCCCAGCCTTCTCCATAGGCAGAAAGGTATAAATCTCTTCGAAATCGTGGAATGCTTTCAGTAAGCTCACTGTTTAATGATCCTTGAAGGTGATGACCAGGTACAGCTTCATGAGCAGTAAGTGATGGAATTACATACAAAGGTCTACTTGATAAATTATAAGTATTCACCCAATAATATCCAGGATCAGTGCTTGTAGGCGAGGTGCCTACATAACGACCACTAGTATATTTCGGTGCAATTGCATCAGGGACCGGAGCCACTCCATAGGGTTTTCTAGGCAGAGTTTTAAAATAACGTGGTAGTTGTTCATCTAATTTTTTAGAAATATTTCTAGCATGTGCTAAAAGTTGTTCAGAGGTCTTGGCGTAAAACTGAGAATCAGTTCTTAAAAAGGCAATAAACTCAATTAGTGAACCTTTAAATTCAACTTCTTTAACAATGTCAAGCATTTTAGCATTAATCCGAGCTACTTCTTCCAACCCTTTTTCATGAATACTCTGTGGAGTCATTTTTAGAGTTGTGTAAAAATCAATTCGACTTTGATAATATTCTTTTCCATTTGGTATTTCAGATATACCAATAGCGACTCTAGTCTTAGGAAAATAAGTTTCTTCAAAAAAAGTTTTCACCTTTTTAAAGGAGGGAATAACAGAATGATTAATAACTTTTTTTGCTGCTTGAAGTAAAGAGTCTTTTTCTTGTTTTGAAATTTGATCAGGGAGTTTTAGAAAAGGAGAGTAATAAAAATTTTCTTCGGGCGTTTTTGTGATGTGTTGTTCGTAAGTAGAGCTATAACCATTGAAAATAATTAAAGGCTGCCCCATTCCAGCATTTAATCCTTTTTCTATTAAGGTACTTTGTTGATCAATATAAAGGGGGATTGCTTTCAAAAGATTTAAATATTTTAAAGCAGATTTTTTACTGCTAATAGGCTGGACCCTGTAGGTTAGGTTGGAATGAAAGCCTGCATCAGAAAGTATAGGATTCCAGTGAGTGTTATAGTGGAATTTAACCCCTGTTTCTTTAAGTACAAAATGAAGCAATTGATATGAAATCTGATCATTCTCTTCTAGCTCATACCGATCAATTGTTTCAAGCTTTAGTTTAAGAGAATCACAAAAAAGAGCATAATTTTCAAAACGCTCTTCACTAAAATCTCCTAAGGGAAATTCACCGTTTTCATGACCTTTGTAATCATGATAGGAATCAATAATGGATTTTAGTTCGCTCTGGGGATTATTAGTATTGCATCCAAGAATGAGAAGCATTATGCAAAAAAAGACATTATTTTTTATCATCTATGTTTTAAATTACTTAAAGTTTATTTTAGCTTATTGTAATAGCGAAACATATTATTGAAGGATAGTAGTAGCCTTAGAATTATTTTCGATCGATTTTAAATAACCTAAATTTGATATCATCTAAACCTTCATCATCAAATGGGTATTCCATTTGGTCTTGAATATTATATAGAGAAATTAATATAAACTCACTTAAAATAACAATAAAGAAAGTTATCCAACTAGGATTATCTAGACCAATTTTATTAATGATGGTTGGTGTATAAATAATCGGAAAAATATAAATAAAAATAAGACAGTAAGCCTTAAGACTCACAGGAGTCCTGTGTGAATGAATTGCAATTAAATTATTAGCACTTTCAACAGTGTCCTTAAAGAAACGTAATGCTTTTTCACGGGTACCATTTCCAATAGCAACACTATTTTCAGCTAAAAAAGAATAAAAGTCTTCCACATTTTGATCAAAAGGCTGGAAATTTTCATCGAGTGTTCTTAAATGATCAAATAATTTATCATCAACAGTGTTCAAAATTGCAATGGCTTTATCTTTGTATTCAGGCTCAGTCTTAGGGCTACTAACAAAAAAATTAATAACTGTTTTTATACTTGCTCTAAATCTACTTAGATGTTCTAAAGCCTTTTCTCTTCGCTTAAAAGCACCACGAATGGTAAAGACAAGTGGGAATATGATTGCAATGCTTAAAAGGGTAAGATCAATGTCATAAACTATATTAAAGTTATAAGCAATAATTGGCGTCAGAATTGAAAGAAAAAGAGTTATTAAGGTTCTGAAATTAATTATAATGAGGTATCTAGACATTGATTTAATTTATTATATTTAACCAAACATAATCTTTATATATGAAAAATCTATTATTTTCTACCTCCATTTTTTTATTGTCATTATCAGTTAGCGCTCAAAAAACGTTAAAGTCTGATGCTCTCTTTTCAGATCAAATACCTGTAGAAATCAAATTAGGTTACTCTAATAAAGAGATGAATAAAAAAACAAATGATTCTACTTTTATTGATACAACAATGGAGTTTTTACATGAAGGAAAATGGTCTTCAATAAATGTAAATCTAAGAGCAAGAGGAAATTTCAGGCGTAATGAATGTTATTTTCCCCCTATTAAAATGAAAATTAAAAAAGATCAATATAAAGAGACAATATTTGATGGTAACAAAACTATGAAATTAGTTTTGCCGTGTAAAATCGAATCTGAAAATAATGACAATATTCTTCAAGAATTTATTGCCTATAAAATATATGAACAAATTTCTCCGTATCACTTTAAAACGCGTAGGGTAAATATTGATTTTACCGAACCTAAGGGAAAGAAAAAAGTTAAAACATTCAAATTAAAAGGATTTTTAATTGAAGATGATAAGAGAGTTTCACAGCGTCATGAATCTAGGGTTTTTGAACGATTTGTTCATCCTATGGCTATGGATCATTTAACTTCTGTTCATAATGCCTTTTTTCAATACTTACTTGGAAATACTGATTTTTCTGTTGCTTACCAACATAATGGAAAATTAATGTATTCAGAGGCAGATAAGAAAATCATTCCTTTACCGTATGATTTTGATATGACAGGATGGGTTAATCCAAGTTATGCAACAGTTAATACTACCTTAGGTATTAATTCAGTTCAGGATCGAAAATATAGAGGATTTAAACGTGAGCAACAGTATTTTGATCAAGTGCGTAAAGAATTTTTAGATAAGAAAAGTTCACTTATGGAAATGGTCGCTTCCTTTGAATCTGAGTTTTCAGATCCAAAGGAATACAAAAACATGTTTGATTTTATGGGTGACTTTTATGAGACAATGGAAGATGATAGTAAATTTCAAAAATCTATTGTAGACGAATCTAGAACGAAGTAATATTTTACTTCGTTACTGCTTTTAGCATCTTGTCAAAAATTGCTGTGTTTTCGTAAATTCCTTTAAAAAGCTCAGCTTTTGGACCATAACTAAATACTGGCACCATTGCAGCCGAATGCCCTTTGGTACTAAAAGTCCCTTTTGCGATTCCACGTTTAATATTACCACCACTCAACGTTAAACCTCCTGTTTCATGGTCTGCGGTAACAATTACTAGGGTGTTTCCATCAGATTTAGCATAATCTAAAACACGTTGGATGGTTGTATTAAATTCTTTAAATTCTGAGAGAACATAATCCATGTCATTAGAATGACCTCCCCAATCAATTTGAGACCCCTCTATCATCATAAAAAAAGGCTCTCCAAGAGATTCCATTTTTTTAATACTTGATGAAGCCATATCTTCAAGTGCTGGACCCCTTCCCTCTAATTTTGTTGGTGGTTCATCTTTATAGGTTAAATACCCTATTTTATTGGACTCACTTGAAGAGAGTTCCTCTAGATTTTTAACAAAATGGTAATTGTTCATTTCTTCTATTAAATTTCTTTTGTCATCTCTTTTGTTAAAATGTTTTTTCCCACCGCCAATAAACAAGTCGACACTATGTTCTCTTAATTGTAAAGCAATATCTTGGTATTGTCTTCTAGAAGGAATTTTGGCATAAAAGGAAGCAGGTGTAGCGTGAACAATACTTGAGGTAGCAAGAAGTGCAGTTTTGTAGCCTTTATCTTGACAAATTTCTAAAATACTTTTAATAGATTTATTTTTAGTATCAATACCAATCACCCCATTGTATGTTTTTACTCCTGAGGCCATGGCAGTTCCACTGGCTGCAGAATCAGTTATTAGTTGACCAAAAGCATGTGTTTTTGAAAGCCCAATGAATTCAAATCCTTCTAGAGCTGTACTATTTTTATTAGCATACATTCCAGAGCTAATTTGAGTTAAGCCCATTCCATCTCCAATCATTAAAATAATATTTGGAGCTTTATCTTGTGTGATACCTGATGTGAAGACTAATAAAAGTAATAAAGAGATTAACTTGCGCATGTTGATATTGATTTTGACAAGCAAATATACAATACCATAATTAAATTAAATTTTTTTCTGGCTAAAAACCAAATCCTTACCTTTGGATTGGTTAGTAAATGGAATAAATATGAAGGAAAATCAGCATATTGATATCGTAATAGCTTGGGTGGATGGTGCTGACCCTATTCATAAAAATAAACGTTTGAAATTTTTAAATAAGTCACAAGAAATAATTCTTCCAGGTGCTGATGAAACTCGTTTTCACTCTTCAAATGAAGTGGAATACTGCGTGCTTTCCATATTAAAATTCGCCTCTTTTGTAAGAAATATTTTTATTGTTACAGATAACCAAGATCCTAAAATATCAGCCGCAGTTCAAAAACATTTTCCCGAGCGCTTGAAAAGTATTCGCTTAGTAGACCACACCGAAATTTTTAAGGGATATGAACAGTTTTTACCTACATTTAATAGCATATGTATTAGTAATATGTTGTGGAGAATAAAGGGCCTTTCAAATCAATTTGTTTACTTTAATGATGATATATTTTTACTTCGTAAAATAACACCATCGGATTGGTTCAGAAGAGGACGTCCTGTTTTAAGAGGCTCTTGGTCCACTCCACCTTATGAAAGAATTTTATGGGATCAACTCAAGCATTTTTTTTTAAGCTTTTCTAGGTCACAAAAGGAAATCAAATTAGCAGCTTCTTTTCAATTAAATCAATGGAACGCAGCGAATAGATTAGGGTTTAACTTTCATTATTTTAAATCTGGACACACACCATTAGCAATGGATAGAAATCGTTTGGAGACTTATTTCTATTCAAATCCAGAGGTTTTAAAAAAAAATATCTCTCATCGTTTTAGAAATTACGATCAGTTCAATACCGTTTCCCTTGCAAACCATCTTGAAATAAATAGTGGAAACACTAATTTTGAAAAATCTCAAGCAATTTATTTACAACCCCATAATAGAGGGGATAAATATGTGGAAAAGAAATTTGATCTTTGTAATTCTGATAAATCGAAGCTTTTTATTTGTGCTCAAAGCTTGGATCTTGCTAATGAGAAAGATCAAATAAATGTGCTTAAAAGTATGCGAGCAATTTTAAAGCTAGACTAAATGGAACATAAAGATCAAATTGCAGTTATTTCAATGGTAAGGAATGATACCTTCTTTGCGGATAAGTGGATTGAATACTATGGCACTCAATTTGGATTTAAGAACCTTTATTTATTTATAGATGGACTTGATCAAGATCTTCCTACGAAAGCTTATAAAATAAATTATTTTCAGAAACCGCATAAACCTCAGAAGAGAGCAGCTGGAGATCGTAATCGTGCTCGTATGATTTCTAATTTTGCAAATAAATTATTTTCAGATTACCAAGTAGTTTTAGCTATGGACATCGATGAGTTTCTTGTACTAGACCCAATCAAAAACATTTCTTTAAAAGATTATTTACTTCAAGATTTTTCTACCTCCTCAAGATCAGCTTTAGGCTTAGATGTCGGACAACATCCAACATTAGAGCATCCGATTGATCATGATAAAACTTTTTTATCTCAACGTGAATTCGCTCAACTTTCTAGTCGCTATACAAAACCTGTAGTCGCATTTAAACCTTTAACTTGGGGCTCTGGATTCCATAGGGTAAAAGGTAAAAATTATACTATAGACAATCATTTATATCTTTTTCATTTTGGACTGGTAGACTATTTATCTGCAATCAGTAAGGTTTCAGATAAAGAAATAAAAGATGCCGGATGGAAAGATCATTTGGAAAGACGATTTAATTTATATCGTCTTTTAAAAGAAGGGATTATTTACCAAGAAAGCTTTATTGAAAAAGGACGGAAAACCTTACAGAAAAAAAGAAGTTGGTTTTCGTGGAATAAACCAGCTCCATTAAAAGGACACGCGCTTATAAAAATACCAGAACGTTTTAATTCTATAGTTTAGTTACTTTTAAACCTACTTATATTTGTAAATCAATTGCAAAAATTCAGATGAAAAAAATACAAATGGTCGATTTAAAGGGCCAATATGAATTTATTAAAGAAGAAGTTCAAACTTCTTTCAATAAAGTTTTAAGCACGACATCCTTTATTAATGGACCCGCAGTCAAGGAGTTTCAAGAAGATTTAGAGCATTATTTAGGAGTTAAGCACGTAATTCCATGTGCCAATGGAACAGATGCATTGCAAATTGCATTAATGGGGTTAAAGCTTCAGCCAGGGGATGAAGTTATTACAGCCGATTTTACTTTTGCAGCAACCGTAGAGGTAATTTCATTGTTACAATTAAAACCAGTTTTAGTAGATGTTGATCCTAGGACGTTTAATATTGACCCTCAGGTAATTGAGTCAGCTATTTCACCTAAAACAAAAGCTATTATTCCTGTGCATCTTTTTGGACAAGCAGCTAACATGCAAGCTATAAACAAACTTGCAGAAAAATATAGTCTTTTTGTAATTGAAGATAATGCCCAAGGCATCGGAGCAACCTATACTTATGATGATGGAAATAAAATAAAAACAGGTGCCTTGGGTCATGTGGGAGCTACCTCTTTTTTTCCTTCAAAAAATCTTGGTGCTTATGGAGATGGTGGTGCCATTTTCACGAATGATGATGACCTTGCTCATTTTATTAGAGGAATTGTTAATCATGGGATGTATAAACGCTATTATCATGATGTTGTGGGTGTAAATTCAAGACTAGATTCTTTGCAAGCAGCAGTTTTAAAAGTGAAATTGAACTATTTAGATTTTTATAACGAAAGAAGGAAAGAGGCAGCATTAAATTATTCTAGCTTGCTTTCTGGCCATCCAAATATTGTAACTCCCTTTACTTCAGGGAACTGTACTTCACACGTGTTTCATCAATATACTCTCAGAATTATAGGAGCTGACAGAGATGGATTGGTTCAGTATTTAAATGATCATGAAATCCCATGTGGTGTTTATTATCCAGTGCCCCTTCATAATCAAAAAGCCTATTTTGATCCTAAGGTTAATCAAGATAATTTTCCAGTTACAAATAAATTGGTAAAAGAGGTAATTTCTCTTCCAATGCATTCAGAATTGACAAAAGAGCAGATAAAATTTATTACAGGAAAGGTAATATCTTTTTTAGCCTAAATCCCCAATTAAATCATTTGTCAACTTCCAGATTGTGTTTCCACAGACCGATTAATTTTTTTAACTAATCCCTGAAGTACTTTTCCTGGTCCAACTTCTATGAAATTTATAGCACCATCAGAAATCATTTGTTGCACACTTTGTGTCCATTTTACAGGTGCAGTAAGTTGAGCTACTAAATTAGATCTTAATAGTTCGGGATCAGATGTTCCTCTAGCAGTTACATTTTGATAGACCGGACAACTAGGTTTATTAACTCTTGTGTTTTCTATAGCTATTTCTAATTTGGATTTTGCTGGTTGCATTAAAGGGGAATGAAATGCTCCGCCTACCGGAAGTAGCAGTGTTCTTTTGGCTCCAGCTTCTGTAAGTGCCTTACAGGCGTTTTTGACTGCTTCAACTGCTCCAGAAATAACTAATTGTCCAGGACAATTATAATTAGCCGCAACAACTATGCCTGGTGTCTTTTGGCAAATAGATTCAACCTTATAGTCTTCAAGACCTATAATGGCTGCCATAGTTCCTTGTACTTTATCACATGCAGCTTGCATAGCCAATGCTCTTTCGTGAACTAAACGAAGGCCATCTTCAAAAGAAAGTGCACCAGCGGAAACCATTGCCGAAAATTCACCCAATGAATGCCCCGCTACCATTTCTGGATTAAAACGATTTCCCATCACTTCACTTAATATTGTAGAGTGTAAAAAAATAGCAGGTTGTGTTACTTGTGTTTGTTTCAGTGCTTCTTCATCTTCTCCAAACATAACTTCGGTAATAGAAAACCCTAATATTTCATTAGCCTTTTTAAATCGAATTTTGGCAATAGATTCAGAAGCATATAGATCTTTTCCCATCCCTGGAAATTGAGCCCCTTGTCCTGGAAATACAAATGCGTTCATTAAGATATTTTTTTATATGTTAAATAAGAGTAAGTATGAGGCTGGTCTTTTGTTGGCATATTTTTTTCTTCTGCAATTAATGACCATTTAGTAGTATCAATAGCTGGAAAAAAAGCATCTGCCTCAAAAGTATTATGTATTCGAGTTAATTCAATAGTATGTGATACTTCGAGGAAAAGAGTATAAATTTCTCCACCTCCAATGATAAAAGGTTGTTTATCATCTCCAGTAAAGGCTAATGCTTCTTGGAGTGTATGAGCTATTAAGGCATCAGTTGCGGTATATTCTCTATTCCTAGTTAAAATAATATTCGTACGTTTGGGAAGTGCCTTTGGCATGGACTCAAATGTTTTTCTTCCCATTATCACTGCATGACCTTGAGTCAACCTTTTAAAGCGTTTTAAGTCTTCTGAGATATGCCAGATTAGTTGATTGTCTTTGCCTAATGCGTTGTTTTCTGATGTAGCAGCAATTAAGGTTATATTTTTTGAAATTTCTTTTTCATTCATCTTTTGAAAAGATTAAATTTGTCAACAAAAATACACTTTCTTCTTTTCTTATGTATTCAGATTCACTTCCGTTATTAACAAACTGTACCTATTTAAACACAGCATATGTTGGCCCTATGTCCAATGAACTTGCTGCTTTTAGAAGAAAAGAAGAAGAAATATATGTTCAAGGCGGTGGAGAATATAAAGTAAAAGCATATGATTCTCTACGGGATACTCACAGAATTATTTCTAATTTTTTTGGAAGCCCAGCAGAACATACTTTTGTAGTTTCAAACTTTTCAATAGGAATAAGAAAAGCAATTTCTTTTTTACCGAGTAAGAGTAAAATATTAGTCTTAGAGGAAGATTATCCTTCATTAGTTGATGCTTTTACAGAACATAAATTTGATATAAAAACTATTCCTCTAAGTTCAACTATAGAAGAATCTATAGAATCATTTCTTTCTTCAAATAAAATTGATGTATTGGCATTAAGTATAATTCAATATACATCAGGGATACTTATTGACTTTTCATTTTTGAATCGAATAAAAGAAAAATATCCAAAATTATTAATAATAGGAGATGGAAC
>Ga0115568_10001742_pt1 | contig 15467 bp, 13 predicted proteins | sample COGITO_mtgs_1204_FD_87296 | JGI IMG/M metagenome (GOLD analysis project Ga0115568, IMG submission 87296) | Pelagic marine microbial communities from North Sea - COGITO_mtgs_120426 | ecosystem: Environmental > Aquatic > Marine > Epipelagic | place: Germany:Helgoland, sampling site Kabeltonne...
AATACAGCCTTAGCGATTTCGTCTGTGCAGCCTGTCCAGATATCAATGATCTTATTGTAACGCTCACCTTCGGTGATGATACCCTTGCCATACTGACCTTCGACTTCGTCGATACGCTTACGAGACGCGGCGACAATCGCTGGCTTGGAAGGCGGGATGATCATGTCATCGATACCGATGGAGACACCTGCACGCGTGGCTACCTTGAAGCCGACGTCCTTAAGGATGTCGAGCGTATCAACAGTGCGAAGACGGCCGACAGTCTTGTAAGTCTGAAGAATCAAATCGCCCAGCTTGCTCTTAGGCACAGGGAAATTGATAAAGCCGAGCTCGTTGGGCCAAATTGTGTTAAAAACGACACGTCCAATTGTGGTACGAATCACTTTCTTTTCCGTAACACCATATGGTGTGGCTTCCTTACCGAAGTCAGGATTCACAAAATTAATCCAATCATGATCCTTGAAAGCACCATCCGCAACAGCGGTCTCGACTTCGTCGGCATCAACGAGTAGTGACAAGCGCTTGCCCTCAACGGGCTTTTTAGGTGGATCAAGCGTCAAAAAGTAGGAACCGAGAACGATATCCTGCGACGGCGTGAGAATTGGATTACCACTGGAAGGCGAGAAGATGTTGTGCGTCGCCATCATGAGCGTCTTCGCCTCCATCACTGCTTCGAGTGAGAGGGGCACGTGAACCGCCATTTGGTCACCGTCGAAGTCAGCATTGTATGCAGTACAAACCAACGGGTGAACACGGATCGCGTCACCTTCAATCAACACAGGCTCAAAGGCCTGAATAGAAAGACGGTGCAAAGTCGGTGCACGATTCAACAGAACCGGATGCCCCTTAGTGACTTCTTCAAGAATGTCCCAAACTTCAGGAGACTGTTTCTCAATCATCTTACGTGCGCCACGAACGGTGTGCACGAAGCCGAGCTCTTTGAGACGACGGATAATGAATGGTTCGAACAGGACAAGTGCCATCTTCTTCGGCAGGCCACACTGACTCAGCTTCAAGGATGGACCGGAAACGATCACCGAACGACCGGAGTAGTCGACACGCTTACCCAGAAGATTCTGACGGAAGCGACCCTGCTTGCCCTTGAGCATGTCAGAGAGCGACTTAAGCGGACGATTACCCGCACCTGTGACCGCACGACCGTGGCGACCGTTATCGAAGAGCGCATCGACAGCTTCCTGCAACATGCGCTTCTCATTATTAATGATCACGTCTGGTGTCTTGAGCTGAAGCAGGTTCTTCAGACGATTGTTACGATTGATTACACGACGGTAAAGGTCGTTCAAATCGGACGTCGCGAAACGGCCACCTTCCAGCGGCACGAGCGGACGAAGATCCGGCGGGATCACAGGAAGTACTTCGAGGACCATCCACTCTGGACGAGTACCCGATTCCATGAAGCCTTGAATTGTCTTAAGACGCTTGGATAGCTTCTTCTTAATCTGCTTCGAACGAGTGGCGTGCATTTGCTCATGAAGCTCTGCAACTGTAGACTCGAGTTCAACGCGTGCCAGCGCATCGCGCACACCACCCGCACCCATCTTCGCGATGAAGGAATCTTCACCATACTCATCCTGAGCCTGCAGGTACTCCTGCTCGGTAAGCAGCTGACGCTCTTCGAGTGGAGTCTTGCCCGGATCGATGACGAGATAGTTCTCGTAATAGATGACGCGTTCAAGGTTACGTGCAGTAATGTCAAGCAAAAGACCGAGGCGACTCGGCATGCTCTTCAAGAACCAGATATGAGAAACCGGCACGGCAAGTTCAAGGTGACCCATGCGATCGCGACGTACGCGAGACACGGTCACTTCAACGCCACAACGGTCGCAGATCACACCCTTATATTTAATACGCTTGTATTTGCCACAAGCGCACTCGTAGTCACGCACAGGGCCGAAGATGCGCTGGCAGAAAAGGCCACCAGGCTCTGGCTTGAATGTGCGGTAGTTAATTGTCTCGGGATTCTTAACCTCACCACGAGACCATTCACGAATGGCCTCAGGCGAAGCGACAGAAATGCCGACTTGGTCGAAGGACTTGGTGGCTTCATAGCCAAGAATGTCGCGTGCTACTTCAGTGCTCATTGATAAAAACCTTTTTTGAAATTTGCGTTTAAACGATACTCTTAGCAGGTCGCGTCAAGCACTGTGCTAGATGCGAACTTACCTTCGGAGCTCAGACGAACGTCAAGACAGAGACTCTGAATTTCCTTCATCAAAACGTTGAACGATTGAGGCGTACCGGCATGCAAGCTATTGTCACCCTTAACGAGTGATTCATAGATGCGTGTTCGACCTGCAACGTCATCGGATTTAACAGTGAGAAGCTCCTGCAATGTGTATGCAGCGCCGTAGGCCTCAAGTGCCCAAACTTCCATCTCACCGAAACGCTGACCACCGTACTGGGCCTTACCACCGAGCGGTTGCTGGGTGATGAGGGAGTAAGGGCCGACCGCACGAGCGTGAATCTTGGATGCAACCAAGTGATTGAGCTTCAACATATACATGTATCCGACCACAACCTCTTGAGCCAATGGCTCACCAGTCTGACCATCATAGAGAACACTCTTACCTGTTGTCGGCAAACCTGCCTCATCGAGATACTCACGAACGCGAGCCTCACTGATACCGTCAAACACAGGCGTCGCCACCTTGATGCCGAGCTTCTTACAAGCCCAACCGAGGTGCGTCTCAAGAACCTGTCCAACATTCATACGGGAAGGAACACCCAGCGGATTCAAGCAAATCTCAACTGGTGTGCCATCCGGAAGGTGCGGCATGTCTTCTTCAGGAACGACCTTTGCGACCACACCCTTATTACCGTGACGACCGGCCATCTTATCACCGACCTGCATCTTGCGCTTCTTGGCAATGTATACCTTAACGCTTTTGACTACACCCTGATCGGCATCTTCACCCGACTCAACGCCTTCAGCTTTACGCTGACGGTCGTAGTCGAGTTCGTCGAACTTACCTTGGTAGTTGCTGACGATCTCCATGATCTTGATCTTAACCGGTGAGGGGTCGATCTCGATGTGCTTGGAGACAGCTGCAAGACGACGCAGTAATGTCTTTGTGATCTTACGATTAGCAGGAATAATGATTTCATCCGTATCGCCGTTCTTGACGTCGAGTGGAATCTTTTCACCCAACAAAATGTTGGAAAGTGCTTCAGTCAGATCTTCACGAAGCTTGTCGCTCTGAGAGCGATACTCTTCGTTAATCTTCTTAATCTGACGACGACGGTCGGAGGCAGATAGCTGCTCTGGCTCACCATCCACACGGGCCGAAACCTTCACGTCCATGATGATACCGCGCACACCCGATGGTACGACCAGCGAAGTGTCCTTAACATCTGCTGCCTTCTCACCAAAGATAGCGCGAAGCAACTTCTCTTCCGGGGCGAGTTCAGTTTCGGACTTCGGAGTGATCTTACCGACAAGAATGTCGCCTGGTTTCACTTCCGCACCGACACGAATGACACCATCGTGGTTGAGGTCCTTTAGAGCCTCTTCACCAACATTAGGGATATCGCGTGTAATTTCTTCAGGTCCGAGTTTCGTATCACGGGCAGTTACTTCAAACTCGTCCACGTGGATCGAGGTGAAGATGTCGTCCTTAACGATCTTTTCGGAGATAAGGATAGCATCCTCGAAGTTATAACCATTCCACGGCATGAACGCCACGAGAATGTTACGCCCGATTGCAAGCTCACCATCATCAGTGGAAGCACCATCCGCGAGGACATCGCCCTTCTTGACAGGTTGGCCCTTCGCGACGATCGGCTTCTGATTGAAGCAAGTGCCAGCATTCGAGCGCATGAACTTACGAAGGTTGTAGACGAAGATCCCCTTCTTAGGCTCTGTCTTTAACTCCTTCTGTTTCGGAATTTCGCCATCCGAAGTCAAAACGATATGGTTGGCGTCAACTGAAGCGATGATACCATCGATGTCTGCGACTTCGACGGTCTTCGAGTCGAGCGCAACACGGCTTTCAATACCGGTGCCAACAAAGGGCGCTTCAGATTGAAGCAGTGGCACACCTTGACGTTGCATATTCGATCCCATGAGCGCGCGATTGGCATCATCGTGCTCGAGAAAAGGAATGATACCTGCAGCAACTGAGATCAGCTGCTTAGGAGACACGTCCATGTAGTTAACGTCCTTAGCTTCAATTTCGAGAACCTCATCACGATTACGGCATGTAACGCGGCCAATGAGATTGCTCTTTTCGTCGAGCTCAGAATTTGCCTGCGCAATCATGTGCGGCTCTTCCTGGTCGGCATTCAAATATTCAACTTCATCTGTTACGTGACCATTCACAACCTTGCGGTATGGAGTTTCAATGAAACCAAATTCATTGATGGTTGAGTAAAGTGAAAGGGAGTTAATCAGACCAATGTTCGGGCCTTCCGGAGTTTCAATCGGGCAGATACGACCGTAGTGAGACGGGTGAACGTCACGCACTTCGAAACCAGCACGTTCACGATTCAAACCACCGGGCCCGAGAGCGGACAGACGACGTTTGTGTGTGAGCTCAGCAAGCGGATTAATTTGGTCCATGAACTGAGAGAGCTGACTACGCGCGAAGAAATCGCGGATAACAGTGCTCAAAGCCTTCGGATTGATTAGCTTCTGTGGAGAGATCGAGTCAACGCTCTGATCGTAAAGTGTCATACGCTCTTTAACGAGACGCTCTGTACGAGCCAGACCGACACGGCATTGGTTTGCCAGAAGCTCACCAACCGTACGCACACGACGACTACCCAAGTGGTCAATATCGTCGAGCATTCCGTCTCCACGCTTGAGACGTGTGAGATATTTTGTAGACTCAACCACGTCTTCTGCACTGATAACGCGGAAGTCTAGATCCGTATCCATCGCAAGCTTTTGATTAAGCTTGTAACGACCGACACGTCCGAGGTCGTAACGACGAGGGTCTTGAAACAAACGCTTCAGCAATGCCTTGGCATTTGCTGTTGTGGGGGGCTCACCAGGACGAAGGCGCTTGTAAATATCCTTGAGCGCTTCTTCTTCGTTTTGAGTCGGATCCTTCTTGAGGCAACGAATAATCGCTCCATCATCCACTGTCGTGTCAATCGTGGTGACCTTCTTGAGGCCAGCTTGCTGGAAAGAGCGAATGATCGTCTTAGTCAGAGGCTCGAATGCACGAGCGAGCACGACACCCTTGTCGGCATCGACGATATCCTCTGTAAGCACGAGATTAGAAACAGAGTCACGCTTCAACGCATCTGTGACCGTGATCTCTTCAAGCTCGTAAAAGAGATTAAGAATATCTGCGTCAGAGCTGTAGCCCATCGCACGCAGCAGCGTTGTCAGGAGGAACTTACGACGACGGCGGCGACGGTCGAGGTAGACGTAAAGAAGATCGTTCTGGTCGAACTGCACTTCCAGCCATGTACCACGGTCTGGGATGATGCGGAAGGCATGAAGCACTTTACCGCTGGTGTGCACGCTCTCTTCAAAAGCAATACCTGGAGAACGATGCAACTGGCTGACGATCACACGCTCAGCACCGTTAATGATGAAAGAGCCGCGTTCAGTAATCAACGGCAGTTCTCCCATGTAAATTTCCTCATCCTTAATATGGTCCTCTTCGCGCAGGCGAAGTTTTACATACAGCGATACGGAGTAAGTGACACCTTCGCGGATCGCTTCGATCTCGCTTTCGGTTGGAGGTGTTACGTTATAGCTGACATATTCGAGATGGCAGCGACTGTCATAACTCTCAATAGGAAAAACCTCGGAAAATACAGCTTCGAGACCAACTTGTTCGCGTTGGGTCGGAGCCAGATCCATCTGGAGGAATTCCGTATAGGAATCAATCTGATTTTCGATCAGATTGGGTGGCTGGATAACTTCCTTGAGTTGACCGAAATTAATGCGTTTTGACATAAAGCGGATGTCGGGATGACGGTTTAAAAAGAGTGTGTTTTCTGACAGGTGCCGAAAGTAGTCGGCTGAAAGACAAAAACAGCTAGGCGAGGCTCACCCGAGATGGGCGAGCTCACCTAACTGTGAAAATTGTGGGCTATTGAATATAAGCGAGGATGGATATCCGTTACTTCAATTCAACCTTAGCACCAGCAGCTTCGAGCTTCTTCTTGATCTCTTCTGCTTCGTCCTTAGTAGCACCTTCCTTGACTGGCTTAGGCGCGCTTTCAACAAGATCCTTCGCTTCCTTCAGACCAAGGCCTGTGATCGCACGAACTTCCTTAATCGAAGCAATTTTGTTAGCACCTGGAGCAACGAAGATGACGTCAAACTCGTCTTTTTCTTCAACAGCTTCTGCAGGAGCAGCGCCAGCAGCGGCAACAGCAACAGGAGCAGCAGCGCTTACGCCCCACTTCTCTTCGAGTTCTTTAACGAGATCTGCTACTTCGAGCACTGTAAGTGCGGAGAGGAAATCGACTACTTGTTCTTTTGTGATATCTGCCATGATGTTGTACCTTTCAATTGGTTAGCACCCCAAGTGTTGGGATATTTAAGAGGAAAATCCCTCCTAACCGGATTATTTTGGTTATTTTAAAGCCGTCCACTCCGAGGAGTGGACGACCAAAAGTTGATTGAATACTAAGTTGACTACTCGCCGTCTTTTTCGGCCTTGGCCTGAAGAGCGAACAGAATGCTTTGTGGAACAGCGTTGAGGATACGGACGAATCCGGTCGCAGGCTGAGTCATTAGGCCGAGGAGCTGAGCACGAAGTGCTTCGAGTCCTGGAAGTTTCGCCAGTACCGCGATCTCTTCTTTAGTCAGTGCCTTCTCGTTCAGGATGCCGACTTTAACGTCGATTTTGTCCTTTTTCTTGAAGAACTCACCAATGACCTTAGCAACACCGGATGGGTTGTCACCACCGACGATGATTGCAGTTTGACCGGTCAAGTGCTCGCTGAGATCAGGGAGATTCTTGGCTGCAGCTGCGACACCGAAAATGCTGTTCTTGACAACGTGAAATTCAGCGCTGTGCTCAGCAAGTGAGGCACGCAGTTCTGAGATTTCTTCTACGGTAATACGCTGATAGTCAGCGAGGTAAACGTAGTCGGACTTGTCGAGGTGTTGATTCACCTCTTCAACGAGATATTGTTTTTCTAGTCTCATGTGATGTCAGTCTCCTTAGCTCTTGTTATAGGAAGCGGCGTCGACGCTGATCCCTGGGCTCATTGTCGAGCTAAGCGCCAACGACTTGAGATACTTACCAGTTGCACTCTGAGGACGGGCGTCATGCAAAGCAGCAACAGCTGCTTCCGCATTTTCCACGATTTGCTCAGGTGTGAAAGAACGCTTACCGATCACGATCGCGACGTTGGCAGTCTTGTCCATTTTGAACTCAACACGGCCAGCTTTTACCAGCTTAATGCCTTCAGCGACTTCGTCAGTCACTGTACCGGACTTCGGATTTGGCATAAGGCCACGAGGTCCGAGGACGCGAGCCACCTTACGGACGCTCTTCATCGCACTCGTTGTGGAGATAGCGACATCAAAATCAGTCCAACCGCCAACAACCTTCTCGATCAAATCTTCAAGACCGGCTTCCTCAGCTCCAGCTGCAAGCGCTTCTTCAGGCTTTTCAGTGAACACGATCACACGGACTGTCTTGCCGCTACCATGAGGCAGCTGTAGAGTACCGCGTACCATTTGGTCACTCTTGCGAGGATCGACAGTAAGATTGGCGTAAAGCTCAACGGTTTCGTCAAACTTTGCCTTTGGTAGTGTGTTTAATAACGCAGACGCTTCAGCGACCGTATAGGTCTTCGTCAAATCAGTCATTTCGACAGATTGGCGATAGCGCTTGCTTCCCTTAATTTGCTGGGTGGCCATAATATGTATATTTTCGTGGTTAAAAAATTATCCCGCAACTTCGAGACCCATCGAACGAGCAGTGCCCTCGATGATCTTAACAGCTGCATCTTCGTCCTGTGCGTTGAGGTCGTTTTTCTTAATCTCAACGATCTCAAGGATCTGCTTACGTGTAACCGTACCGACTTTGTCACGATTTGGCACACCAGAACCCTTTGCGATTCCGGCAGCTTTTTTAAGCAAGACTGCGGCTGGTGGTGACTTCAGGATGAAACTGAAAGAGCGGTCAGCGTAGACAGTAATAACCACTGGCAGAATCATGCCTGCCTGGTCCTTTGTCTTCGCATTATACTCCTTACAGAAGCCCATGATGTTTACACCCTGCGCACCTAGAGCTGGACCAACCGGAGGGGCTGGATTAGCTGCACCTGCTGGCAGTTGTAAGCGAATTTGTCCTATTACTTTTTTAGACATAGCTGTTTAGCTTTCTTCTGTTCTCTGGACTTGCCAGTATTCAAGTTCAACAGGCGTGAATCGCCCGAAAATAGATACGGAAACCTTTAGCTTACCCTTATCTGGGTCGATTTCCTCGATTTTGCCAACTAGGTTCATAAATGGACCATCGTTGACTTTCACCATTTCACCGATCTCGTATTCGATCTTAGGCTTCTCTTTGCCTTCGGCTTCCTGGACTTGATTGATGATGCGCTCGATCTCACTCTTCTTGAGCGGATTCGGACGGTCACCACCAACAAAATTGATGACACCATGCGCTTCGCGAACGAAATACCAAGGCTTCTGCAACAGGTTGCCGTCGTCATCATACAGACGCATATTTACAAAAATATAGCCTGGGTAAAATTTGCGCGTAATCGTCTTCTTCTTACCGCTCTTCACTTCCGAAACAGTCTCGGTAGGCATGAGCACTTCAAAAACATAGTCCTCCATCTCCTCGACAGCGATAAACTTATCAAGATACTTCTTCGCCTTACCCTCTTGATTTGAGAGCGTTTGAACAGCGAACCAATTGGGGCCTGAAAATGAATTAGACATATTTACGTCTGGATCTTTAAAATTAAAGGTGCCTGAAATCAATGATGATTCGGCAATTTGCTACTGCACCCAAGAGGTCAGCAACTCTACACCATTCATCAGCGAGAAATCGGTCAGCGCGATAAAAGAACCAAGGATGACAGTCGCGAGAAGGACAACAATCGTCGAATCGCGCAGTTCTGTCTTACTAGGCCACGAGGCCTTCTTGAGCTCGACTAGCGTCTCCTTGTAAAAAAGGCGTGTGCTGGTGAATGGATTTTTCATTTGGATTAAAATGGCAGGAGAGGAGGGACTTGAACCCACAACTTACGGTTTTGGAGACCGTTGCTCTACCAATTGAACTACTCTCCTGTATTTTTTAACTGAAATTCAGCGTAAGACAGTAAAGCCGAGGGCCCTTTTAAAAGCCCTCGGCAGAAACTGGAATTAATCTAACTGAGGTTATTTGATAACTTCAGTGACACGGCCTGCACCGATCGTGCGGCCACCTTCGCGAATAGCGAAACGTTGACCAGGCTCCATAGCAATCTTCTTACCAAGCTCAATAGTCACGGTAAGGTTATCACCAGGCATGACCATCTCGACACCCTCAGGGCACTTAATGATACCTGTAACGTCGGCGGTGCCGAAGAAGAACTGTGGACGGTAACCGTCGAAGAATGGAGTGTGACGTCCGCCTTCATCCTTAGACAGGACATAAAGCTCAGCAAGCGCTGTTGTGTGCGGTGTAATTGTACCTGGCTTTGCGATTACGTGACCACGCTCAATTGCTTCCTTATCGATACCACGAAGAAGGATGCCAACATTGTCGCCGGCTTGACCTTGATCGAGCTGCTTGCGGAACATTTCAACACCTGTAACAGTTGTCTTCATTGTATCACCAAGACCGACGATTTCAATTTCTTCGCCAACCTTAACAACACCACGCTCGATACGACCTGTAGCAACTGTTCCACGACCTGTGATCGAGAAAACGTCTTCCACAGACATTAGGAGAGGCTTGTCGATTTCGCGAGCAGGCTCAGCGATATCAGTGTCGATCGCATCCATGAGCGCTGTGATCGCGTCCGCACCACCTGGCTTGTCGTCGAGAGCTGCTGTAGCAGAACCGCGAACGATAGTGATATCATCACCAGGATAGTCGTACTTGGAAAGGAGGTCACGTACTTCCATTTCGACGAGCTCGAGAAGCTCTTCGTCATCAAGAAGGTCAACCTTGTTCAACCAAACAACAATTGTTGGTACACCAACTTGCTTAGCCAAAAGGATGTGCTCGCGAGTCTGTGGCATGGGGCCATCAGAAGCAGAAACAACGAGAATAGCACCATCCATCTGAGCAGCACCAGTGATCATGTTCTTGACGAAGTCAGCGTGACCTGGGCAATCGACGTGTGCGTAGTGACGTTTTTCTGTCTCGTACTCAACGTGCGCAACAGCAATCGTGACTGTCTTAGTAGCGTCACGAACAGTGCCGCCCTTAGCGATGTCAGCATAAGACTTGAACTTAGCGAGTCCCTTGTCTGCTTGAACCTTAAGAATAGCAGTCGTTGTAGTTGTTTTACCGTGGTCAATGTGGCCAATAGTGCCGACGTTGACGTGTGGTTTTGTTCTTTCGAATGTTTCCTTAGCCATGATTGATGTTATTTGATGTTGAGAGATTATTATTACTTTTAGACTGGAGCCCTCGAGCGGGATCGAACCGCCGACCTCATCCTTACCAAGGATGCGCTCTACCACTGAGCTACAAGGGCACAAAATCCAGACTGTTAAAAGAGCTATTTCACCCCACACAGAGAGCGTGGAAAATGAAAGTCCGCGAAGTTGCGCTCCGACACTTGGCTCGTCAATACTTATCTTTAAAAAAACTCCAAAAGCCAAGAGCCACCCACACCACCCAATCTTTACACCTTCAAGATACGCGCAAATCCATTCGCGACCAAATAGACCAACGCCGCGACCAAAATCACAGAAGGGCCGGTTGGCAAATCAAGCGCGAAACTAAGTCCCAAGCCAAAGAACACGAAGACGATATTTAGTAAAATTGCCACGAAAAGCATACGCCACAGGCTTTTAGCACCCAGCGCGGCAATCGCAGGCGGCAACGTCAACAGAGCAATGACCAACACAATTCCCACCAGTGAAACGAGAATCACCACGGTCAAAGCTGTCAGCATCAATAAAAGGACATAGACCCAATCCGAGCGCACTCCGCGAATTAAAGCATACTCCGCATCAAAGCAGACCGCAACAATCTGCCGATGCCACACACCGAGAACACCGAGAATCAGCACCCCGACACCTCCGGCGATCCACAAATCCGCAGCAGTCACCAATAAAATATCCCCAAACAAATACGCCATCGGATCGATATAACCTGGCGTACGCGCAATGAACAGCAACCCGACCGCCATCCCAGTCACCCAAATCGCGCCAATCACCGCATCCTCACGCTGCCTCGCCCGCAAAGAAACCCAACCAATCAGCCCGGCGGCGAGCAGTGCCACGATTGACGCACCCAACATTGGATGCACCCACCCCCAACCCAGCGCTTCGCGACAATACAGCGCCCCACCGATACCACCGAGCACAGAGTGCGCAATCGCCGCCGCCAAATAACTGATCCGCCGCGCCACGACAAAGGTGCCCACCGCGCCAAGTGGCACGCTGCCAATAAGCCCCAGAAAGAGCGCATAGCGCAGAAATGCCATATCCGGGTCGAGCAACGCTTTAAAAAAATCACCCATGATGATGCCCTCCATGACTATCGAGGTGCTCATGATCATGCTGAACCATGCGAACCTCAAACCCATATAGCTCACGCAAACGAGCCTCCGTCAATTCAGTCGTCGGATGCACATGCACACAGCGGTTCACACAGACCACCTTGGGCACCGAACGCGAAACAAAGGCCAAATCGTGCGACACCGTGACAAGAGTCAGATCCTTGCGCAATGCCTTCAGACTAGCCATCAAGCGCTCTTCTGCCGCCACGTCGACATGCGCGGTTGGCTCATCGAGCAACAACACCTCAGCATCAGCAACCAGCGCACGCGCAATCAGAACCGCCTGGCGCTGCCCCCCTGACAGGGCAGCAAACGAGACCTGCGCCTTGCCAGCCAGGCCCATCTGCTGCAGGGCCTCCATCGCACGCTCAGTGTCTTTACGGCTACAAAACCCAAAACTCCGCCGCGTCAAGCGCCCCATCAAGACCACATCCAGCACTGAGACGGGGAACAGCGGATCAAAATCAATATGCTGTGGCACATACCCAACTCGCGCCCTAGAGCGCTTGGGCGTATCACCCAGCAGGTGAACGGTCCCCACATCAGGCTGCAAAAGCCCCAGCATCAACTTCAACAAGGTCGATTTACCGCCCCCATTTGGCCCAACAATACAAACCGACTCTCCTTTATAAATATCAAAATCCGCATCCTCAACTACTAGCGAATGCCCATAGCTAAACGAAACCCCCTTAAAGCAGATCACAGGCTCCCCTGAATGACTCTCGCACGCACATGCAGTGTGCCCGCCGCAGTCGCTCATCGGGCAAACCCCTTTTCCAAGCGATCCGCAATCTGCTGCATACTGACCAAATAATCTTCAGACAGGATATCGAGCTCTAAGACCTCCACATCCAAGGCCCTCGCTAAAACTGTCGCCGTAGTGCGACCAAACTCAGGCTGCGTAAAGATCGCACTGACCCTTTCAGCGCGGGCCACCTCAATCAAATCCGCAATGCGACGAGCCGAAGGCGCAGACCCCGCATGCTCAATAGACATCTGCCTCAAGCCGTAGCGAGTGGCAAAATGACCCAGCGCCGGATGGTTAATAAAGAATGACCGCCCGGCATACGGAGACAACTGGCGACTCAAAGCGGCATCTAAATCGTGCAACTCTTCAATCAGGACATCCGCATTGACTTGAAATTGCACCTGATGCTCAGGATCCGCCTCGATCAACGCATCACGCACACGGCAGACCGCCACAACCATCTGCACAGGATCGAGCCAAATATGAGGATCGTAGGCGGAATGATCACACCCAGCGTGCCCATGCTCATGATCATGGGCATGATGCCCCGCAGGCACATCCCCAGTCTGAACGATACGGACACCACGCATTGACGACTTAATTCGCCGAAATAAAGGCGCCTCAATCGGCACGCCGATACCAAAATACAAGTCAGAGCGCGCTAATTTAGCCATCTGTGCAGCGCCCGGCGCATACATCTCGGGACTTTGACCGGGACGTACCAGCACCTCGACAGAGACCGAATCACCCCCGACTCGCTCCACGAAATACTTTTGCGGCTGAATACTGACCCACGCGTGCACACCTTCAGTTTCCAGTTCTCGGCAACCGACCCACAAAAAAGCCACCACGACAGTGGCGACAACCCCTAAGACAGATTTAATAAAGTGTAGTCGCATATAATTAAGTTCCCCAAAAGAACCCTAGCCCCGACATCACTAACACAACTACCAAGCAGGGCTACGTCTCAAAATTGCGACAGCCCCATTGACTGCATTCATATTTACGAATGCTGGTACCCGGAGTGGGGATCGAACCCACACGCCATTACTGGCAAGGGATTTTAAGTCCCCAGCGTCTACCAATTCCGCCATCCGGGCATGGATGCTTAGGCATTAACAAGACCGCAAAAAATCAAGCCAACTCAGTATTGGCAAGTCTCGATCCTGCAGAATCAACTAAAAAAGTCGAACCTCACCGCATCACTCGGATAGATCGTAAATCGCATAGCCTGCAAAAAGATTCGGCAGGCACCTCGACCGGCTACTCCAGTCCCCCGAAAGGCAGGCACGATTTTCGACTTTGATCTGACGAGACACGCAAAAACGATCAAATTCGCCAACCGAAAATGGATTCGAGCGCAAGGTCTCATACCACGGTCGAGGGTAGACTTCATTGACCGTGCGTTGCCCCTTCAACAGAAAATTCACACGATTCAGCCAAAAACCATGGTTCACAAAGCCCACCGTCACACGCTTACCAACACGAAGGCCCTCGGCCAAAATCGCATCAGGATCATCCAGCAATTCTACCGATCGACTAAAGATAACGCGATCAAACGAATCATCTGCAAAGCTCGCCAACAGCGTACGCACATCGCCATGGTAGGCGGGCACGCCACGCTTCACACAGCTGAGAATTCGCTCAAAACTGATATCCACACCCACACCGTACACCGATTTCTTCCGCTGTAAGTACTCCAACAGAACCCCACGCCCACAACCGAGATCAAGCACACGATCGCCCTCACTCACCCATCGGGCAATGATTTGAAAATCAACTTGGCGACGCTTGTTTTGGGGATTCATACAGTCAATTAGCGGACGAGAAAGCAACGAATCAAGTCGTACAGTTCAGGCGAGCGCAGCAGAAAAGAATCGTGGCCAAAATCCATCGCCAACTCAGCATAAGTCGCATCTTTGCCTACACGCAACAAGGCTTCAGCAACTTCACGGTTCCCTTGAGACGGATACAGCCAATCCGAAGTAAAGCCGACCACTAAGCCCGGAGCCGTCACGGCCGAAAGCGTCGCATCTAGGGAGTCTGGCCCGTGCAAGTCGAAGCGATCCAATGCCTTGGTTAAATAAAGATATGCATTCGCATCAAAGCGCGTCACAAAACTCTGCCCCTGGTAGCGCAAATAGCTCTCCACTTCAAACTCCACGTCGAAATGCTCTTTGCCCGCGCTACTGGATCGACGCTTGCGACCGAACTTAGCCTCCATCCCCGCATCAGACAGGTAGGTAATGTGCGCCATCATTCGGGCGACCGAAAGACCATGCCCCGGCGGCTGTTCCGGATCATAATTGCCATTATCCCAAACCGGATCCTGCACGATGGCTTGACGCCCGGTATCATTAAAGGCAATCGCTTGAGCATTGTGCCGCGCGCAACAGGCCAGCGCGATGTAGCGCCCCACCCGATCCGGAAAATCGATGGCCCACTGAAGCGTTTGCATCCCCCCCATGCTGCCACCAATAACTGCGTGCAAGCGGTCAATCCCCAAAGAATCGAGCAACAAGCTTTGCGCGCTGACCATGTCGCGCACAGTCAACTTCGGAAAATCTAACTTATAACGGACGCCAGTCTCCGGATTAATCGAATCCGGACCGCTTGAGCCCGAACAGCCTCCCAGGGCATTCGAACAGACGACAAAATAGCGCGATGTATCAATCGGCTTCCCCGGGCCGACCATGAAGTTCCACCAGCCCTGCTTGCGCTCTTCCATACTATGCACACCCGCGCAGTGATGGTTACCACTCAGCGCATGGCATATCAGTACAGCGTTGTCTTTGGCAGCATTCAGGCGACCATAAGTCTCATACCGCACCGTCAGTTCAGGAATCGAACCTCCCGACTCAAAACAAAACGGCTCGCGAGAAACAAAATCCTGATACTCAACGAAGCCAACCTCCCCTTCTCCAGAGATCAATGGTGCTTGTTCGGAATCATTCATTAATCGATATACAAAGAGGAAGCACACCAGCAAAAACTAGTGCAAAGGGATGCCATTGCGGTGCAATGGCTACGACTGTTTCAATAGCGAAGA
>Ga0115568_10001743_pt1 | contig 15460 bp, 16 predicted proteins | sample COGITO_mtgs_1204_FD_87296 | JGI IMG/M metagenome (GOLD analysis project Ga0115568, IMG submission 87296) | Pelagic marine microbial communities from North Sea - COGITO_mtgs_120426 | ecosystem: Environmental > Aquatic > Marine > Epipelagic | place: Germany:Helgoland, sampling site Kabeltonne...
CAAAGGCTTTGTAAGATTTCATACCTTGGGTGGTTTTGACCCAAAAACATTAACTGCCCAGCGCGTTGTTGTTCATGGAACAGAAGATCTTATCGGAGTAATGGGCAGTAAGCCTATTCATGTTATGTCTCCTGAAGAAAAAACTAAAATGCCTAAAACAACAGATTACTTTATCGATTTGGGAATGCCCAAGGAAGAAGTAGAAAAGATTGTAAGTGTTGGCAATCCAATTACTCGTCAACGCGAGTTGATTGAAATGGGGAACTGTGTTAATTGCAAGTCGATTGATAATCGTGTTTCGGTATTTATTTTAATTGAAACGTTACGTTTACTAAAAGATGTTCCATATGACGTTTATGGAGTATTTACAGTGCAAGAAGAAGTAGGAATTAGAGGAGCGAATGCCGCAACTTTAGCCGTGAAACCAGATTTTGGATTTGGTTTAGACACAACGATAGCTTATGATGTTCCTGGAGCATCTCCGCAGGAGATGGTGACTAAGTTGGGTGAAGGAACTGGAATTAAAATCATGGACTCGTCAACTATCTGCGATTACCGTATGGTTGATTATATGAAGAAAACGGCAGATAAGAACAAAATAAAGTGGCAGCCAGAGATTCTGCCGGCTGGAGGAACGGATACCTCTGGAATTCAGCGAATGACCCCAGGTGGGTCTATCGCTGGAGCGATTTCAATACCTACACGTCATATTCATCAAGTGATAGAAATGGCAGATAAAGATGATATTCAAGCTTCTATCGACTTACTTAAAGCGTGCCTAGAAGATTTAGATAAATATGACTGGAGTTTTAGTCAGCAGTTCTGAATTGCTCTAAAAAGCGCACATCGTTTTCGAAAAATAATCGCAGGTCGTTTACTTTGTATTTCAACATGGCAATACGTTCAATACCCATTCCGAAAGCATAACCAGTATATTCTTTAGGGTCTATTCCACAATTGATGAGCACGTTTGGGTCTACCATTCCGCAGCCAAGTATTTCCAAAAACCCAGTATACTTGCAAATGTTACAGCCTTTTCCAGAGCAGATGTTACAGGAAATATCCATTTCTGCACTCGGTTCGGTAAAAGGAAAGTAAGAAGGACGCAAACGAATTTCAGTTTTGTCACCAAACATTTCTTTTGCAAAGTATAGAAGTGTTTGCTTCAGGTCAGCAAAAGATACATTTTTGTCAATGTATAAGCCTTCCACTTGATGAAAAATACAATGCGCTCTTGCGGAAATTGCTTCATTTCTAAAAACACGACCAGGAGAAATCGTTCTAATAGGGGGCTCACCATTTTCCATTACTCTCACCTGAACAGATGAAGTATGTGTTCTTAGCGCTATGTCGGGATTCTTCTCTACGAAAAAAGTATCTTGCATATCTCGTGCAGGATGTTCCTCAGGGAAGTTTAGCGCAGTAAAATTATGAAAATCATCTTCTATTTCTGGTCCTTCTGAAACTGTAAACCCGATTCTTGAAAATATTTCGATAATCTCGTTTCGAACAATAGATAATGGATGTCTTGAGCCTTGTCCAAGAGGATTTACAGGTCTGGTTGGGTCAACAGCAGAATTGTCAGCGTTCGATCCTGATGTGGTTCCCTTTTTCAAGGAATTAATCTTTTCTTCGGCTTTGGTTTTAAGCTCATTCAGCTTCGCACCAAATGCTTTTTTCTGCTCATTAGGGACTGATTTAAAATCTACAAATAGCCCTCTGATAACCCCTTTTGTACCTAAATATTTTATACGAAGTTGTTCAGCTTCTTCTGCTGTATTGGCGACCAATTCATCAACTTCTGAAAGTAATTTTTCGACTTTTTCGAGCATTAAATCAAATTAGAGTGCAAAAATAGGGATTTCCCTTAGTTGATAACCTTCATGGTTACTTTTATGTCTGTAACAGGTCGATCTCCAGGTTGAGTTGCAACCGCAGCTATTAAATCGATTACATCTAATCCTTGAATCACTTCTCCAAACACAGTATATCCCCCATCAAGATGAGGTGTCCCACCTATTTCTTCATATGCCTTTAATTGTTCAGCAGTATATTCTGTTGGGGTTTTTTCGTATTCCATATTGATAATTGGCTCAATCTCTTTTATTAACGAGTTCATCGCTTCTTGATCTTGAGCCTTTTTTATTTCGGTTAACCGAACAAGGTATGCGCTGTTTTCTGCCTTTTGAAAAAAGTCGTTCATTAATTCTTGCTTTTTGACTTGAATATTTCTTTGTTGCAATCTTTCCATATCACTAGCTGAGTATTTTCTACCTTGTACTATATAGAATTGTGAGCCAGAACTTCTCTTTTCAGGATTTACGTTGTCGGGCTGTCTAGCCGCTGCTAGCGAACCTTTTTTGTGAATAAACCTCGAATTGAATTCTGCAGGTATTGTATAACCTGGCCCACCATTTCCCAATTGTGCATCAGGAGCAGCACCAACAGAATTTGGATCACCTCCTTGTATCATAAACTCGTTAATTACACGATGAAACAATGTTCCATCATAGGTTCCTTCTTTTATAAGGTTTAAAAAATTGTCTCTGTGTAAAGGTGTCTCGTTGTATAATTTCACTTTAATAACACCGTATGAAGTGATTATTTCAATAATTTTTTCCGTTTCATTTATGAATGAGGAGAAAGAAACCAATATTGCCAATAAAAAGGGTATTACTACTTTGAGTTTCATCACGTTAAAAAGTATTACATTTGTTATTAAACTTAATTTAAGTTCTTGCGTAATTAGGCAATGATAAGAAAATTTGAGCATTATGAAACGAACAATTAAACAGTTAACTCTTATTCCTTTAGCTATTTTGGGGCTGATTATTGGAACTTCTTCTTGTAACAAGAAAGAACCAGCTAAGGCTGAAATAACAGTGGAAGATATTGATGGAAATAGAGTTGCTAACGCCAATATCACGATATCCTGCACACCGATTTCTAAAACAGAATGTAAAGAAGGGATTGAACAAGAGGGAACCTCAAATCAAACAGGAAAGGCTCAGTTTGAATGGAATCATTCTGCAATTTATGGTTCCGATGATGTTGGTTTTGCTGTATTGAAATGTGAGGCCTCCGACTTTTATGATTCGACTTATGCTGAAGTAGTTTACGAAACCGCTGGAGTGCCATTTGTTAATGCTGCGGGGACTGATTCAGTTGTTGATGTTACCGCCACATTGATGAGATATGGTTCAGTTTTTATCGAATTGCAGGTTGATGATGTAACGAAAGAAACAATTCAGCTTGTAAAGTAAGATTAGTCTAAATCGCTAAAATAATTAAGTATTGCTTCCTTAATCAGTTGATCTTGCTCCTTATCCGAAAGGTTGGGTAGTTTTTTGTTTCTGTCCCAATGGGGCCAACCATCTTTATCGTTTCCTATATAAGTGTAATATCCGTAATCTGCCAATAGGCTGCATATAGCAACATGCATTATTTCCAATTTTTGATCTTTACTTAGTTTTTCAGGGACCTTACCATATTCTTGAATTCCTATTAAAAATAAAATAGCATCAAGATCGGGATCCATTCCAAACCGTTTCGAGATTTTGGCAGTTAATTCATTCCAATCATTTTGTAAGTCCACAATCATATGTGCAAATATATTATAACAGAGCTCCTCGGTATCTAAAACTCCAATTACCTTTGGTTTATGAATTACATTGATATTGCAGTTGCTATTCCTTTGTTGTGGGGAGCCTATATAGGGTTCACTAAAGGATTAATAATCGAATTAGCTTCAATTATTGCCTTAATCTTAGGCGGCTATGTGGGCATGCACTTCTCAAGCGTAACATCGGAATATCTTAATAAAGTGGTCACGATAGAAGAATCTTTTATGCCTATCGTCTCTTTTGCGGTAACCTTTGTAGTAATCGTCCTGGGGGTATATATACTAGCTAAAGTTTTAGAAAAAGTGATTAATCTAGTAGCCCTGAAGCTAATAAACAAAATTTCTGGTTCTGTCTTTGGAGTTTTAAAAGCAGCATTTATTGTTAGTTTAATAGTAGTATTTGTCGAAAGTATAGATCAAAAACTGGAGTTAATACCTAAAGAGACAAAAGACAGCTCTTTATTGTATTCGTCCATTGGTGCAATTGCACCAGCAATTATCCCTGCAATGAAAGACTTAGATGTACTAAAGGCAGCAATGGATAGAACGCCAGAGATTATTGATGTTACGCTGTAATTGCTTTAATTCCAGGCAATGATTTTCCCTCTAAATACTCTAGCATTGCGCCACCTCCAGTAGAAACATGGCTTACGTGGTCTGCAAGGTTGAATAGATTAATTGCGGCAACAGAATCTCCTCCACCAATTAAAGAGAAAGCACCTTTTTTAGTCGCGGAAGCAATAGCAAGTGCAACTTGTTTCGTTCCTTCTTGAAATTGTTCCATTTCAAAAACCCCCATTGGTCCATTCCATAGAATAGTTTTTGAGTTTTCGATACAGCTAACACATTCAGCAATTGCCTTTGGCCCAATATCTAATCCCATCCATTTATCTTTGATTTCGCTCGAATCGCAAACTAGTGTGCGAGCTTCGTTAGAAAATCCATCGGCAGCAATAGAATCTTCAGGCAGAATCAGAGCAACATTCTTCTCTTTGGCTTTTTCAATGATTTCTTTTGCGGTATTTAAATAATCGTTTTCAACCAGAGAGTTTCCGACTTTACCTCCTAAAGCTTTAACAAAGGTATACGTCATTCCTCCACCAATAATGAGGGTATCTACTTTTTCGAGGAGCGCATTAATTATCACGATTTTGGAAGAAACCTTCGCTCCACCAACAATCGCGGTAACAGGCGAAATGCTATTGTTGAGCACCTTAGAAACGCTTTCGATTTCTTTAGCAATCAGGTACCCGTACATTTTGTCATTGGGAAAATACTGCGCAATAATGGCTGTTGAAGCATGTGCTCTATGAGCAGTTCCAAACGCATCATTTACGTATACATCTGCTAGGTTTGCAAGTTGTTTTGCGAATTCTTCAGAACCAGCTGTTTCGTGTTTGTAAAAACGCAGGTTTTCGAGTAAGAGAACTTCACCTGCAGCAATTTCATTGGCTTTTCTTTCTGCCTCAGATCCGATGCAATCACTCACAAAATCTACTTTCTGGTCAAGTAAATCACTTAAGACAGAAACCACATGCTTAAGAGAAAACCTATCTTCAGGACCATTTTCTGGCCGGCCCAAGTGCGACATCAAAAGAACTGCTCCGCCATCATTAATAATTTTTTTGATAGTTGGTATCGCTGCACGAATTCTTGTGTCGTCTCTAACTTCACAAGTTACTTTGCTTAGCGGCACGTTGAAGTCTACGCGAACAATGGCTTTCTTTCCTTTAAAACTATAATCGGCAAAATTTATCATATTCATCGCTTTTCTAGGTGTGCAAAAGTACTACAAAAAGAGAAAATTAATAGATGTATCTGTATTCAAAATTCATAATTTTACGGCTATGCAGTTTAGTAAAGTTGTCGGACAAAAAAAGGTAATCGAATCATTGATTCAAACGATTAAAGACAACAGGGTGAGTCATGCACAGTTGTTTATTGAGCAACAGGGGAGTGGAGCTTTACCACTCGCTATTGCTTACACCCAGTATTTATGCTGCGAAAAGAGATCCGATGTAGATTCATGCGGAACTTGCCCATCTTGTTTAAAATACCAGAAGCTAGAGCATCCCGATTTACATTGTTTTTACCCAGTCAATACGAGTCCGAGAAATCCAAAGCCTCCTGTTTTTAGTAAGGATTATACTGCAGAATGGAGATCATTTGTTTCAAAGACACCCTATTCTTCATTGTTTGAATGGTTAAAGTCACTTGATATCGAGAACAAACAAGGAAATATAGGTGTAAAAGAAAGCCAAGAAATAATTAATAGTCTGACATTAAAAAGTTTTGAATCAGCCTATAAGGTTTGCATTATTTGGATGGTTGAGAAGTTACACCCATCGGCAGCTAACAAATTGCTTAAAGTCCTAGAAGAACCTCCAGAAAAGACCTTGTTTATATTAATTACGCAAGATTATGAGTCTCTTTTACCAACTATTACATCAAGAACACAAGTTGTTCAGCTTGATAAGTTAAGTAATGCTGATGTTGCTGGCGCATTAGAAAAGCATCATAATATGGATTCTGTTGTGGCAATGAATTATGCTAAACTCTGCGAAGGAGATTACGCATATGCGCAGGAAATGGTTCATTTGGGCCATAATGAAGAAGAACTGATGGATAATTTCCGTGAATGGATGTTGCTTTGTTTTAATCGAAATGTTGCCGGGATAAATAGTTGGGTAGATGAAACAGCTAGTATTGGAAGGGTTCGTCAGCTAAATTTCCTAAAGTATGCTTTAGCTTCTTTTAGAAAGGCTCTTTTGTTAAATTTTGTAACCCTCGATGTTCTTCCCATCTTAGAACATGAAAAAGCTTTCCTTGCTAAATTTACCAATTTTGTGCATGAGGGAAATACAATGCAACTTATCAATGAATTCGATTTGGCAATTCGACATATCGAAAGAAACGTAAATCCAAAAATTGTGATTATGGATCTATCGCTTAAGGTATTACAGCTGCTCATTAAGAAAGTTCCACAAGGAGCCAAATAGAGTGTTACATTTGTTAGATGTTATCTAAGCGAAATTATGGGTTGTAGCGGATGTTCATCAGGGGGTTGCGGCACACTGCCAAATGGATGTAATAATAATGGGTCTTGCGCAAGTGGAGGTTGTAACCAATTGAATACATTCAATTGGCTGTCTGGTATGGAGCTACCGAACGGAGCAGCACGTTGCGATAAAGTAGAGGTGAGGTTTAAGAATTCTAGAAAGGAGTTTTATCAATTTGGCAACAGTTTGGATTTACACCAAGGGGATTTGGTAACAGTAGAAGCTACATCTGGTTATGACGTGGGGATTGTATCTCTTTCTGGAGAGTTGGTACGCCTTCAAATGGAAAAGAAGAACGTAAGTTTCGATTCAAAAGAAATAAAGAAGATAAACAGGAAAGCAGAACAAGCCGAGGTGGACAAGTGGCAAGAATTACAAAGCCTCGAAAAAGAGACCATGTTTACTTCTCGAAAAATTGCCTCGGAGTTCAAACTTGACATGAAGATTAGTGATGTCGAATACCAAGGAGATGGATCTAAAGCTACATTTTATTATACAGCAGAGGGCCGAATAGACTTCAGAGAATTAATTAAAAAATTAGCTGATAAGTTTAAAGTTAGGATTGATATGCGCCAAATAGGTGCTCGTCAAGAAGCTGGAAGAATAGGAGGAATTGGTTCTTGTGGCAGAGAATTATGTTGCTCAACGTGGTTAACCGATTTTCGTTCTGTATCAACAAGCGCAGCAAGGTATCAACAGCTTTCGTTAAACCCACTTAAACTGGCGGGCCAATGCGGCAAATTAAAGTGCTGCCTTAACTATGAGTTAGATACATATATGGATGCCTTAAAAGAGTTCCCTAAAGGTGATGTTAAACTCGACACAAAAAAAGGGCGAGCATACCTACAAAAAACGGACATTTTCATGCGAACAATGTGGTTTGTTTATAAAGATGATTTTAATGAATTTATTCCGTTATCAGTGGATAGAGTTAAAGAAATTATTGCGTTAAACAAGGAAGATAAGAAGCCAGAGGATTTAAAAGCATTTATTAAAACAGCCCCACAAGAAGTTTTGCCTGATTATGAAAATGTTGTAGGGCAAGATAGTCTTACACGATTCGACAAGCCGAAAAAGAAGCGCGGCAATAACCAGAATCGAAATAAGAATAAAAATAGAAAGAACAAACAAGGGCAAAGTAAAGGGCATCAAAATAATAAGGGGAAGGGTGATAAGTAGGCCTATTAAATATGTGCTTTTAATTGGCTTTACTGCGATTCTTATCGGTTGTCATTCGAATAAATATTACGAGGAGTTCAAGCAAGTAGAAAACGCATCGTGGACTGCTAAAAAGCAGTTATCTTTTCAGGTTAATGCCATTGATACGAAGACTAATTATAATCTATTTGTTGTTGTTCGAAACACGAAGAGTTACAAGTACCAAAACTTATATCTTTTTGTTGATATAATGGCTCCTTCAGGAAAACTAGAAAGAGATACGATTGAATGTTTGTTGGCTGATGTTGACGGAAAATGGTTTGGAAATAGTGCTGGTGATGTTGTTGATAATAAGATTTGGTTTAGAACAGACTTCCAATTTAAAGAGCTGGGCAAGTATCACTTTTTATTCGAGCAAGCAATGCGAGAAGAGTCGCTCAAGGAAATAATTGATTTCGGAATTCGTATCGAAGAGAAACAATAAAGACTTCTTAATATTATTAATAGGGCATTAAAACAATGCTATTGACCTTGTTCTGTAACTGCAACTCCTTTGCTTAAAGATTTGAAGTATACAATAGAAAAGTCTCTATAATTCATCGGGTTTGTATAGAAATTACGAATATTAGACTGTATCAGTTTATAGTTTTCATTGTACCAAAGAACCATAATTGGAGCATCATCCATCATAATGGCTTCTGCTTCTGCAAGAAGAGAATAACTTTCTTCTTTGGATGCGGAGCTTAACGCTTGCGAATATAAATTGTCGTACTCAGGGTTTTTATAACGGCTAACATTAGGGAAAGAAGGTTCGTTAAGGTCTTCGGGAACATGTTTGCCATAGAACAAGAATAAAAAGTTTTCAGGGTTCGGATAGTCTGCCATCCAAGCGGATCTAAATATATCTGCTTTTCCGTATTGTTCATCTTTTAATTTCTGGGCAAACGGGACAACCTCAAGGTCAATATTTACATTTAAATTATCCATTAATTGTTTTTGAATTTCGAAAGCAACATTTGTGTTTTTAGAACCTCCGCTGTTTAATTCAAGTTTTATTGTCGGGAAATTTTTCCCATTAGGATAACCTGCTTGTGCCATTAACTGTTTGGCTTTGCGAACGTCGTATGTATAACCATTAATAGAGCTAATATCATATCCATTAAAAGTAGGGGGGCAAATTCCATTTTCTCCAGGGCCATATGCCTCACCTTTAAGAACTTTGTCGATAATTTTATTTCTGTCAATAGCATAATTTAAAGCTTGCCGAACGCGCTTATCACTAAGCGCCACATGTTGCGTGTTAAATTGGTAGTATTCGGTTCCCATTGTTGGCCCACGATCTAACAAAAATTTAGGAGGTTTGTTCTGGAAGTTTGCGATTTGTTGTTCTACAAGTTCTAAAATAGACTCGGCAGGAAGCCCATCAACAATGTGAAGATTTTCTTTTTTGAATTCCTCTAATTCTGCTTTTTTAGAATCGATAATAATAATTTGTAGTGTATCCAAAAACGGCAATTGATTACCCAATAAATCTGAATCGTGATAGTTGGGGTTTCTTACTAAAACAATCTTGCTATCGTCATTTATTTTCTGCCCTTCAGGCACCATGAAAGGCCCAGAACCAACAGTGATGTTTACCCCATATTTTTCATATGCTTCTTTAGGAACAATAGACAATGAAGCACTGGTTAGAATTGAAATAAATGGCGAAAATGGTTTAACCAACGTAAGCTGAATAGTATAATCGTCAATTACTTTTACGCCAGTTAATCGTTCCCCTTCATCAGTTCCGCTAGCACTGGCTTCGTAAAACTCATTGGCTCCTTGCAACCTATCTTTTAAGGTAGAAGTAAACATAATGTTTTGCTCATGTTGAGTACAAGCCAGTTCAAAAGAATATAAAACATCTTTAGCCAATAGTTCGCGTCCTTCTCCCCCAAAAACAGCGTCATCATGAAATTTAATCCCTTTTTTTAATCTAAAGGTATACAGCAAACCATCGGAACTAACATCCCAATATTCAGCAACGGCGGATTTAATTTCAAGTGTTTTTGCGTCAAATTTAACTAGTGATTCAAAAACGTGAGAGGCAACCGTTTCAGTATAAACATCAACTATCCCTGGAGGAAATAAATTGGTCAAGTTTTCACTTTGACTAATATTAAGTGTACCACCAAAAACCTTACCTCCCTTTGCATCCGAAAGGCGTCCATTCTCAATTGAAACATCACTGTTTGGGTCATCAGTACAAGATGAAAAAGCAAGGGAAACACTAATAAATACCGCAAATAATTTTCTCATTATATTAATAAAATTAAGTCTTGAAAACTGTTATCAGCAAGATTACTATTTATTGAATAAAAATACAAAATATTAGCAGATAAATTAACAAGTCTCAGTGGCTTGAGTGCTATACGGACCTAAGCAAGAAAAATATGAAGATTTATTTTGAAAAACTAAATATTGGTTATAATATTGTGCTCGGTAAAAGCAGGAATCTGCAAACGGATAAACATGAGAAAAGTATTAACATTATTTGCTTTGATCCTTATGGGTTCAGCTACTATAGCTGGAACTATAATTCTTGAAGGTAATTATCAAGGAAAGAACTTGTACGTTCAGAATCCATTTGCCGGTTCTGGGGTGGGTTTTTGTACTTATGAGGTAACAGTTAATGGCGATGTAACTACGGATGAAATAAATTCTAGTGCCTTTGAAATTGATTTTACAAACTTTCAACTTCAAATTGGGGAGAAAGTCGTTGTGGCGATTAAGCACAAGGATGATTGTCGTCCTAAGGTCCTAAATCCAGAAGTATTGAAACCGAAAAGTACTTTTGAGGTCACAACAATGAATGTGTCAAAAGAAGCCGTTTTAGAATGGCAATCCAAAAACGAAACAGGGAAACTATCTTATGTTGTTGAACAATTTAGATGGAATAAATGGATTAAAATTGGCGAAGTTGAAGGAAAAGGTGTAGATGCAGAAAGCAATTACTCATTCCAAACTACACCGCACTCGGGTGAAAATCAGTTTAGAGTAAAACAAGTTGATTATACCGGCAAACCTAGATATTCTAAGCCTGTTCGTTATAGATGTTTGGACGGAGAAATATCGTTTACGCCGAAAAAAGTAAAAGACGACATTGATTTTACATCTGAAACAATGTTTGAAATATACGACAGTTATGGTAATATTGTGAAGAAAGGATTTGCTATTAAAGTTGATGCATCAAATCTTAGTAAAGGTATTTACTACTTGAACTATGACAACAAAACAGATAAATTCGTTAAGAAATAATATAGGCTTATAAGCTAAAAGAAGATACTCCTTTTAGGGGTATTTTTTTTGCCTAAATATTTACATTATGACAAACAACATTGAGCACATAGGTATAGCTGTTAAGAATTTAGAAGCTGCGACATCGATGTATGAAAAACTGCTAGGAACGGTTTGTTACAAATTAGAAGCAGTAGAGAGCGAAGGTGTTTCAACTGCATTTTTAAAGTCAGGAGTTAATAAGATTGAGTTGCTAGAGGCGAGCATTCCAGAGAGTCCGATAGCTAAGTTTATTGAAAAGAGAGGAGAAGGTATCCATCACATAGCATTTGAGGTAGAGGACATTGAATCGGAGATGGTGCGTTTGGCAGTAGAAGGATTTACTATTCTTAGCGATAAGCCGAAAAAAGGTGCTGACAACAAGCTGGTTTGTTTCGTTCATCCGAAATCAACCAACGGGGTATTGATAGAATTATGCCAAGAGATTAAGTAAATTACCTTCGGCATTAAATAGCTTTGTTATGCAGCCTTCTGTATGGTGATAGGTGTTTATGCCAAGTCGGTTGGCGGATTCAATATGGTGGATGGAGTCGTCAATAAATAGGGTTTCTGTTTTGTCTAGCGAATGGGATTTAAGTACAAACGCGAAGCAATCATTATTGGGTTTTCTTAAACCAATTTCATGAGAATAGTATGCCTTCTCGAAGAGAGAATTAAAATCAAGAGGATATGCTGTGTTAAAATAAGCCATATATGCATCGTAATGTATATTGTTAGTATTGCTTAATAGAAATATTTGGTACTGCTTGCCAACTGATTTTAGGAGCTCTACTCTTTCTTTAGGAAGGTCAAGCAACATTGCGTTCCATGCATTGATAATTTGACTGTCTGAAACGCTTAAAGGCATCGCTGATTTAAGCTCCTGTATAAACCTACTAGGTTCGATATTTCCTGTTTCTAGATCATCGAAAAGGTTATTTTGGCGAAACTGGGAGTATAGTGTATCAAAATTTGTTACTCCAATTTCTTTAAAGGCGCTAGCGGTTTTATTGTAGTCGATGTTAAGGATCACTCCACCTAAATCGAAGATGATGTTTTTGATGTTCTTTGCTTCCATTATGCTGAGGTAAAAGTTGTGTAATTGAGGGCAAATATGTAAAATTGCAGCCTTGTTTAGAACTAATAATTCTAAAGGGCCTATAGCTCAGTTGGTTAGAGCACCTGACTCATAATCAGGTGGTCCGAGGTTCGAGTCCTCGTGGGCCCACTATTAAAAACCGCAATGTATTAGTAGTCAGCAAACTACAAACTGTTGCGGTTTTTTTGTAGACAGATTTGTAGTCGATTTCAAACGTTGCATAATTCTTGAAGCTCAAAGTATCGCTTAGTCAAATAAAATAATCCGGGGCAATAAAAACGATACCAACATTTGGTGTCAGCAGTATAGCATTACTTTTTTACGTAAAAGTATTTACTGGTTAAAGCAATATTATTTTACCAACGCAGTTACTCGTGTGGAGAACTAAAAATAGTACATTTGCTGCCGCAATGAAAAAGCTAGTTATTATATCAACAATTGTAATCGGGGTTCTTACTTCTGCGTTTGCTCAAGAAACCACACCGGCATCTAATTCACCAATTAAGAGAGAAGCTAGGGAAGATATGCTATTGATGAATTTTAATTGGGCAACGATTTTAAACACAGGAGATAGCGTCAATGTAGAACCATATTCTTGGGGTTATGATTTAATGTTGATGTACGATGTGCCTATTCAAAGCTCTAATTTTTCGTTTGCACTTGGCGGAGGATTAGGAATTGCTAATTATTACACCAATGCAGAAATTCAAAGTAGAACAACGTTAGAGGATACTTTGACTTTACAGTCTTTTTTTATCCCTGTTGACGGGACAAGGGATATTAAGAGAAACAAGCTAACGATAACTTATGCGGATATTCCTTTCGAAATTCGTTACAGATCAAATCCAGATAAACACGGTTATAGCTGGAAGTTGGCAGTAGGGGCAAAAGTAGGGTATCACCTACAGACGAAATCTAAAATTATCGAAAACTCTAAGAAAGTAAAAACATACGATTTTCCCAATTATGAGAAATGGAGATTGGGGCTTAATATGAGAGTTGCTTACGGTAGAGTTGGAGTGAATGCCTTTTACTCTGCATCTTCAATATTCGATGATGGAAAAGGTGAGGCGATTAACCCTTTTTCTGTAGGGATAACGTTAATGCCTTTTTAGTGTCATAGAATTAGGTACTCGGAAAGAAATCCTATTATTAAACCAAAGTAAATTTCTATAGGTTGATGTGCTTCCAGCCTTAATCGCGAGTAACCAACAAGACCTGCTAGAATTATAGCAGGAAACAAGAACTGACTTATTCCTACTATGTAAATTTCGCTTAATGTATATACTATTCCAAGCAAACCGCCAATCCCAACCATATGTGCGCTGGTTTTTTGTTTAAAATTAGCAAGAAATAAAATTACTAGCGAAATTGTTGCACCTAATATTGCGTTTGTAATAAGTTTAGGAATCCCAACTTGCTGCAAGGAAAAATACGCTGTAGCATAAAATATGGCGGACATGATAAAAGGCAGCTTTCTTTCTTCTTGACTATTCATCTTTAAGCTTTTTATGCCGTCCATTTTTAGTAACATTACTGTGCTCACAGCAGGCAGCACTATGGTAAATACTGCAACAACCGCACACACAGCGTATTTTGTATCTATGTTAAGCTGATAAATTATATACACCGGTGAGTTGAAAATAATAAGTACACAGTACAACGGAATAAATAGAGGATGAAAAACTACCGAAATAAAACGGGCCAATAGTGTCACCATTCTAAAGCTCTTTTCTAAGTCTAGCCACCGGAATATTTAATTGTTCTCTGTATTTAGCAACTGTTCTTCTAGCGATGTTGTAACTTTTCTTTTTTAGTAATTGAGTCAGTTTTTCATCGGTGAGGGGAGCCTTCTTATCTTCTGCACCCACAGCATCAGAAAGAATTTTCTTCACTTCTCTTGTAGAAACTTCTTCTCCGCTATCGTTAGTTAACGACTCAGAGAAAAACGATTTTAATAAAAATGTACCAAATGGAGTTTGAACATATTTGCTATTTGCAACTCGAGAGATAGTTGATATGTCGAGGTCAATTTTTTCAGCAATATCTTTTAATATCATTGGTTTGAGTTTGACTTCATCGCCAGTTAAAAAGTACTCTTGCTGTCTTTCCATAATCGCATTCATGGTAGTTTGAAGCGTGTTTTGACGCTGCATAATGGCATCAATAAACCATTTAGCAGAATCTATTTTTTGTTTGATAAACATTAGGGCTTCTTTCTCCGCGCGAGTATTTTTCCCTTTGTTTGCCATGTAGGTTTCTATCATCTCGTTATACTTCCCACTTACTTTAAGATCTGGAGTGTTTCGAGAATTCATAGAAAGCTCCAGCTCCTCATCGTTTATCGTAATATAAAAATCAGGAACAACGTGTTCAACTGTTTTTTGTGTTTCGTTTAAGGAGTTCCCAGGCTTAGGATTCAGTTTTACAACCTCTTCTAAAGCTCTTTTTAGATCATCACTTTGTATCTCTAGTTTGTCTAAAATTTTGTTGTAATGTTTTTTCGTGAACTCATTAAAGTGGTTTTCGAGTATCACTTTTGCAGTTTCTATAGCAACAGTGTTTTCTTTTTTGTCGAGCTGTATAAGCAGACACTCCTGCAGTGTGCGCGCACCAGCCCCTGGCGGGTCAAAATCCTGAATAAGGCCTAGTAGTTTTTCAAGCTCTTCAACAGTTGTTATAATGTTTTGAGAAAAGGCCAGATCGTCTACAATTGCAGCTAACTCTCTTCTTAGATAACCAGAATCATCAATGTTTCCAATGAGGTGAATTGTAACTTGTTCTTCGTGTGCCGTTAAAATCCGTAAACCCACCTGCGCCTCCAAAACATCATGAAAGCTCTTGCCAGCCGAATACGGAATATCTCTTTCTTGATCTTCAACACTTCTATTATTATTGACGGAAAGCTTGTAAGCTGGCGTTTCATCATCACTTAAATATTCAGAATAATCAAAATCTTCCTGAGCTTCAGTTGTTTCACCGTACTCATCGTTGAAATCATCTTCGTCTTCTTCAATTTCTTCACGGCCCTCATCTAATGCAGGGTTGATTTCCATTTCCTCTTTAATTCTTTGTTCTAATGCAACGGTAGGAAGCTGCAGCATTTTCATCAGCTGAATTTGCTGAGGCGAAAGCTTTTGTTGCAGTTTTAAATGTAATCCTTGTTTTAACATAATTTCTCCGTTTAATTGTTACAAGTTAGTA
>Ga0115568_10001748_pt1 | contig 15441 bp, 17 predicted proteins | sample COGITO_mtgs_1204_FD_87296 | JGI IMG/M metagenome (GOLD analysis project Ga0115568, IMG submission 87296) | Pelagic marine microbial communities from North Sea - COGITO_mtgs_120426 | ecosystem: Environmental > Aquatic > Marine > Epipelagic | place: Germany:Helgoland, sampling site Kabeltonne...
ATGTTAGCAGCGCAAGGCAGCTCAGTGTAAGCGTATTTCTTTTCATATGTTTATTGCTAAGTTTAATGTATGATGCTTCCGCACACGCAGTATTACCGCAGACACGAAGGCATAATGCGTGGTTTGCCCCAGAGAATAAAGAGAGGCAAGCCATCTTGATCAATGAGAATCAATCTCATCTTACGGAGTTCGCAATAAAACCACTCGCGGGTCTTTTTGAAGCCCCTAGCATTTGAAGTTCATAGACTTACTAGCCCCCACCCCCCTAAAATGAGAACGATTCTCAAAAGGAATTATTTATTATCCTCCGCAGGCTCGGCAATAACAGCCAGCTCCCAAGCACAAAAAAGCCGACCACAAACCATGGTCGGCTTTAATTCAAATGGGGAATTAATCCTTAGCAGTCGTAGAAGGCATTTTCAGCGACGAGGACGTTATCCGCACGGACCACGCGTTTGTTGCCGTCGGCGAGGACCAACACTTTGGGCTTCCACGCCTTGGCCTCTTCGGCTTCGAATTGCGCGAACGACATGATCACCAGCAGGTCGCCTAATTCACCTTTGCGGGCGGCGGCGCCGTTGAGGGAAATCATATTCGAGCCCTTGGGTGCCTCAATCGCATACGTCTCGAAGCGCTCGCCGTTGGCAATGTTGGCAACGAGAATTTTCTCATAAGCCACGAGGCCGATCTGTTCCATTAAACTGGAATCGATCGCTAGGCTGCCCTCGTAGTGAAGGGCGCTGTCAGTAACTTCTGCTCGGAGGAGCTTAGACTTGAGGAGCGTAACTTGCATAATGAATAATACTTGGGCGCAGGCCGATTCGGACAAAAGCTCAACCATTGAAGCGTTTCTGCCTATTTGACAATTTGAATCTGACACTTCGGCCCGATGTGACTCAAGATTATTCAAGACGTACTCACACTACCAGACACCAAGCGCCTTGAGCTGCTGAGTCGCCTGTTCGCCCCAACCACGATTGGCGGCGGGACTGGCGGGGCTGGGATGCAGGATGCGGCCGACCTGCACGTCGCAGCCTTTTAAGGCAAACTTCGCACGGCTTTCGGCAAACGCCCCGACCCCAATCAGCCACTCGGGCTGCAGTGCGGCGACCAATTCGCGCAAGTGCGCATCACACAGCGCGTACAGCGCGGCGACCTCGGCCGCGGGCATCTTATCGGGCGTTCGATTCCGTCCACTCGCTTCCATAAACACCAGCGGACAGTAGTTCGCCACAAAATGATCCTCGAAAAAGCTCTCGGCCGACTCAAAACGCTCGCTGAACAACCCCCAAAGGCGGCGCCCGCTGACCTCACTACGCTGACAATCAAAGCCCTCAATCAGCCGCTTTGGATGCTCCTTTTTAGGCTTTTCGATCGGCTCAGCGACGCCGACCCAATCACGCACTAATGCGACCTCACCAAAGGGCACGCCGGTTTGCGCCATTCCAAAGGGGCCCGGGTTCATTCCCATAAAGACCACTTTTTTCTTTGAGTTCGCGTGCTGCTGCAAATAACTGCGGTGCCCGGCCCACGCGTAAGCCAAAGGATTATAGATATGCGTGGTCGGTTCGGCGAACGGCAACGCATCCACCTCCTTCGACAGCTTTCGAGCCGCCGCAATCGCAACCGCACTGATCTCCTCAGCCATCACTTTTCGTTCCGCCAACATCGCTGTGCCCCAAATCACGCTCCGGTGCGATATAATCGCGGATACGCTGCTTCAATTCCTTCATTTCCGGAAAACGCCCCTCCTCTTTGCGATTCCACACGATGGTGCGCTCGACACTCACCCGAAACGTACCCGCCACATCAGACGGGCGCAGAGTCACCGCGCCGAGTTCGCTTTCAAAAGTCGTGAGCAGTTCCTGCGCCGTCCAGCCCGCACGCAGCAACCAGCGGCAGCCGGGACAATATTCAATTTCAATGCTCGGTTTCATATTAGAAGTCGTTCCGATTTAGCGCAGTACTCCGGCATGCAGTTCAAGTTCAATCACCGGCAAACGCGCCAGCAGCACCTGCACAGGCTGACCGAACACCTCTAGCTCGGGGGCAATGTCACTGATCGGTTGCAACACGAAGTCGCGCTCTGCGATGCGTGGATGCGGCAGATTCAAGCGCTCCGTTGCCACCCTGGAGTCGCCGAACAACAAGATATCGACATCAATCGTGCGAGGCGACCAACCACCGGTGCGCACACGCCCCAAGCGGTTTTCCACCGATAAGCAGACATCCAACAGCGCTTCAGCTGCCAACTCGGTCTGCACCTCGACCACCGCATTCAAAAACGGTCCCGCATCGCCCATGCCAATGGCGCGATTCTCATACACCGAACTCACCTTGCCGGTGATCACGCCATCCGCCTCCAGCAACTCAAGCGCCGCACGCATCTGAGACAAGCGGTCGCCGAGGTTACTCCCCAACGCAAGATAGGCAGTGGTCAGCGGCATCGTGTCACCTCCGCGGCGAAGTAATCGCAGATACAATCAACCGGCACGGCAGGCTTTTTGACCTTAACGGTTACTTCGACAGCCTTCTCAAAGCGCTCCAGAATTTCGGTCGCCACCACTTCTGCACAGCGCTCGATCAGATTGAAGCGAAAGCCTTCGAAGACCTCTTTCACGACCGCATAGACTTCGACATAATTGACGGTCTGCTCCGGCGAGTCTTCCGCAAATTCGAGGCCATCGACCAAGCTCAACAACACATCGACCTTAAAGCGCTGCCCCAGCCGAGCTTCTTCTTCAAGCACACCGTGACGGGCAAAAAATGCCAGATTCTTCAATTCAATCTTCGTCTTATTCATAGCGTAAACAATGGTCCATTACCCGGGCGCACTCCCGGTTTTCGCGCACATCGTGCACCCGAATGCAATCCACTCCAGCCTGAATTGCCAATGCTGTAGTGGCCAAGCTGCCGTTCAGGCGCTCCTTCGGGTCAGCCAATTCCAGTAGCTTGGCAATCATCGACTTGCGCGAAGCCCCCAACAGCAGCGGATAGCCGATTGCGGACAACTCCGGCAGGCGGCGCATAATCTCCCAATTCTCCTCATAGGTCTTACCGAAGCCCAGTCCCGGATCGAGCATGATCGCGTCGTTGCGCACACCCGCCGACTGCACGATCTCGACCGACTTCTCGAAAAAGCGCCGAATCGCCTCGATTACATCGCCGACACCCCCCTCTTCGGCTGGCCGATTATGCATCAAAATACAGGCCGCCCCTTGCCGGCCGATCACCGCCGCCATCTGCGGATCCCGCTGCGCGCCCCACACATCATTAACAATATCCGCACCGGCATACAGCGCCGCTTCCGCCACTTCACTCTTGGAGGTGTCAATCGAGATCAGGGCCTCGGTCTGCGGGCGAATCGCTTCGATAAACGGTACCACCCGCGCAATCTCCTCCGCCACCGAAACCGGGATATGCCCGGGACGCGTCGACTCGCCGCCAATATCAATAATCTCGGCGCCTTGCTGCACCATTTGCAGAAAATGCTGTCGCGCTAAATCCTGATTCACAAAATCGCCGCCATCCGAAAAGGAATCGGGCGTCAAATTGAGTATTCCCGCGAGATACGTCCTGCCACCCAGCGGCAACGCCCGGCGTTTGGTATAAAATGTATTCTGCTCCGCCATCATCTATAAATTGATTGAATTGCGGGCCTCCGACGCTGCCAACGCCTCGGTTAACGCCAGCAACAATGGGTGCGTTTCGCTCTCCAAGGCAACCTGCCAGGCATCAAACTCCACCGCCTGTACTGGCATGATACCGACCGAGGAATTCGTGGTAAACACCGCATCCGCATGTCGTAGTTGCTCCGGTAAATACACGCCCTCCTCAACCGAAATCCGAAGGGCAGCTGCCGCCTGCAGCACTTCACCACGAATCACACCCGGCAAAATGCCGGTGCCGAGCGCCGGGGTGGACAGCTGCCGGCCTTCGATGAAAAACAGATTGCCGACCGTCGTCTCCGCCACAGATCCGGCCGTATTGACACGAATCACGTCGGAGTGACCGCCCGCACGCGCCGCCTCGAGCAACAGCATATTTTCCATGTAGTTGTGCGTCTTATGCCCCGCCAACAGGGAATGCTCATTTAACGGCGACTCTGTTAGCATCTTTAATTGCGCAGTTCCCGTAGCAGCGATCGCTGGGCGCGTATAAACAAATAGACGCGTCGACCTAGTCACTCTACGGAGACTCGATGCGTGCCCCAAGCCTGAGGGAGCTGCGCCTTCGTCCGCCAGCAGCGATAGCTTAACGACGCCGTCTCGGATGCCCTCCGTTCGAACTAACTCGCCGATGGCCTCGAGTACCGCCTCTGCGCTGCAATCCAGCTGCAACCTGAACTCGCTCGCCGAGCGGCTCAACCGCGCCCAGTGCGCCTCCCAGAAACACAACCGCCCGGCAGACAGCTTGATTGTCTCAAAAATGCCAAAGCCATGCGCAAAGCCCGAATGGGTCGGGGTCAATCGAGCGAAGTCGCCTGCGTGAAGTATTACGATGTCTGACATAAAGCATCCACAGTTTCACGGATCGCGCGGCCCTTATCGAGTGTTTCTTGATACTCACTTTCCGGGTCGGAATCCCACACAATGCCGCTGCCCACCTGATAATCCAGATAGCCATCCTTCAGATGCAGACTGCGAATCGCGATGTTCAGCTCGGCATTGCCATCAAAGCCGATGTAACCGACCGAGCCGGTGTAGACCCCACGCCGAGTCGGCTCGAGCTCTTCGATCACTTCCATCGCCCGCACCTTTGGCGCTCCGGTGATCGACCCACCCGGAAACAGCGCATGAATACAGTCAAACACATCCTTGCCGTCTGCTAATATCGCCTTCACCTGCGCAGTCTGATGCATCACGCGCGCGTAGTGCTCGAGATGATACAGCTGCGGCACATGCACACTGCCAAATTCTGCGACACGGCCGAGGTCGTTGCGCTCCAGATCGACGATCATCAGCAACTCAGCGCGGTCCTTTTCCGAGTCACGCAGCGCTTGCGCATTGCGCACATCCTCAGCCGCATCCGCGCCACGCGGCCGCGTGCCTTTGATCGGGCGCGTCTCAATTTGGCGCCCCTGCTTGCGCAAAAACTGCTCCGGCGAAGTGGATAACACCGAAAATGCCCCCGAATCGATCAACGCGCTGTACGGTGCCGGATTGCCCCGCCGCAACGCGCGGTAGAGCTCAGTGGGATTACCCGCAAAGCGGCACTTCGCACGCTGCGACAGGTTCACCTGATACACATCGCCACTGGCAATGTAATCGCGCACCCGCTCCACTGACTGCAAATACGCCTTACGTTCCATGTTCCATTCCCAGGCACCACGCTGCGGCACAGATGGCTGCTCCGGCAGAACCGAATCCGCAGTAATCAGCGCCTGCAATTCCTCGATCACAACCGCTGCATCGGCCCGAATGCCAAGCGCAATCAGACTCAGCTCCCCAGTCACGTGATTCAACGCAGCGATTCCATCATAAAAACCAAAATACAGATCCGGCAGGTCCCGATCATCCCGAGTCAGATCAGGCAGTGCCTCAATCTGGCGGCCATAATCATAGGCCAGAAAACCGACTGCGCCGCCGACAAACGGAATCCCGCTGGAATGCTCGATCGTATAATCCGCCATCAATTCACGCAACCGCCCCAGCCCATCTGAAGTCTCGACTTGGCTTGAAGTTCGACCTGCAGCCAAGGTGTTGCGCCGTTCGGTATAGATTCCATCCTTGCCCTCAAACACCAGGAACGGGTCCGATCCAAAAAAACTCCATTGCCCAAGACCATCGTTCGAAAGCGAGCTATCCAGTACGAACGGCGCGCACCTCGAACCAAATCGTTCAATCAACGCATCCACCGTCGGAGGGCTCTTTATAGTAACAATGCGCATGATCAAAACAGTGACTGCGAGCGTCCGAGCAACAATTCCCACATTTCAGGGCGTCACTCCATCGCGGTTCGCGATTAGTGCCTATTCGCTTTCTGGATCAAATAAAAGCCAATCGACTGGAAAATTATATTCGGCAGCCAAATCAAAATATCAGGTCGCCAGCTGGGCTTTCCTTCCAGCCAACTAACGACGATAATGAGGAAGTAATAAGTCATGGCGATGATCAGAGCGATCGCCAGGTTGGCATACGTTTCTTTGCGCCCGACCTGAATTGCGAGCGGAATGCCAAAAATCGCCAGCGAAAACACCGAAAATGCCATCGCGAAGCCTTTTTGCATGTGCATCTGCACTTTCATGCGCCCCGACGACATTCCCTCCCCGGCCTGCGACTCCTGCTCCAATGCCTGGTCGCGCACTTCCATCAACTGCGCAAACGTCATCTCCTTGATACGCGCGCGGCGCTTGCTCTTTTCTCCAAAAATCTGATCCAGCGGCAGTTCAATCGGCAATTCACCAAAGAACAGCGAACGGACCGGCTCACTCGACAGCGCCTCCGGATCCTCTGCGCTGCGCTGCTCGGCGGTCCCGTCTCTCAAAGTGAGCACCAACGCATTGTCCGCTTTGTTGAAATCCAGCTCACCTTCCGCGGCGCGTAAAAACAGCTTCACCCGCTTCTCGTCATCAAGCTCCCAAATCCAAAAATCCTTCATCAATGAGCCATCCCGACCGCCCATATAAATCACATACCCAGGAAATTCCTTAATAAAGCGCTTCTCCTCGATGAACCCGATCGGGTTCTCGCTCACCGCACTGACCATCAGCTGCTTGTAAGCACTGCGCGACTGTGGCGCGTAATGCAGATTAACCACGACGCCTGCCACCATCCCCACAAACGAAATCAGGAATACCGGCGACGCGATCTGGAATAGACTCAATCCGGCCGACTTCATTGCCGTCACTTCCTGCTGCGAAGACAGGCGCCCCAGCGCAATCAGGGTTCCGGTCAACATCCCCAATGGCAACGCATACGCCGCCACATACGGAATCAACAAGCCCATCAGCTTGAGAAACACTACTAAATCTAGCTTTCCGGCCGCTACCAGACTCGCGATGTCGCGCATCGCATTGCCCATTAGCAGGACAAACACAAAGAGCCCCATTGCCAACCCGGTTGAAACAAGGATCTCTCTCAGAACATGACGATGTAATAAATTTAGCATTTGCAGTGTTTCAAAATCCAGAACTTAGCAGCCCACACCAGAGAATCACAAGCCACAAGCGATGCCAAAAAAAATTCCCCCGACTCAGGCGTTTCTCTCTTCACACTTCAGGCTTCACCACTCAATCTCCCGCCATGGATTCCAAACACGAAGAAGTTCTCCAAATTTTCCGCGATGGCGGCGCGCTCCTCAACGGTCATTTCCTGCTGCGCTCCGGCCTGCACAGTGCACATTTTTTCCAATGCGCACAGGTCTGTCAGTACATGGACAAAGTCACTCGCATGGCGGAACTACTACTCCCGGCGCTGAAGGAATATGGCGCTACCACAGTCGTCGGCCCGGCAATGGGCGGTCTCGTCATTGGCCAGGAAGTTGCCCGCCAATTGGGCCTGCGCTTCGTGTTCCTCGAGAAAGTGGACGATAAGCTCGAACTGCGCCGCAATTTCAAATTCGAACCCGGCGAAAAGGTGCTTATCGTCGAGGACGTCATCACCCGCGGCGGGCGCGTGGTCGAGGCGCTGGAACAATGCCGCAAACACGGTGCGGACCCGGTAGCCGTCGGTGTCATCGTCGACCGCAGCGCTGGCAAGACCTCTTTCGACGTGCCGCACCACAGCCTCGCCGAACTCAGTTTCCCGACCTACCAACCCGACAATCTGCCCCCCGAACTGCAAGGTACGACAGCGATCAAGCCAGGCAGCTAGCGGCCACGACGACGCGGGGCACGCCTTCGCACAACTTTGGATCCCCCATCGCATGCTCAAATTCAACAACACCCTCAATCGCCTTCGCAGCATTGGCATCCTGGAAGCCATCTCATTCATCCTCCTGCTCGGCATCGCCATGCCACTCAAGTACCTGTTCGGCCAACCCGAGCTGGTACGTATCGTCGGCATGGCGCACGGTATCTTGTGGGTGCTTTACGTTGGGCTGGCAGGACTCGGACAACTCGACTACCGATGGCCCAAGCGGACCACGGCATGCCTCCTGATAGCGAGCTTGCTGCCATTCGGGCCTATCGTGGCGGATGCCAAACTCCTGCGGCAGATCGACGCAGCGTAAGCCAGCCCGATCGCTGACGATGGCCTGAAAATCTGTCAGCTCAAAGCAGGTTCCCATGCACGCGCAGGGAAAAACAAGTCGCACGCAATAGATATAACGCGCAGAACCATCGTGCCGCTCTCGACATTTCGCGATCGGTGCATCCCTTAGATGCTACACACTGCAGCTAAAAGCAACAGGCACTAGGCGAGTCAGCTCACACAGACTAGCCGCCGCAGTGCTTTGCACCCACGCAGTGGAGCACTATGTCTAAGCAATGCAACCGCCCATGGTATCAAATTTCGTGCGCCGAGGTGCTCGAACAATTGACCAGTTCGCCGCAAGGACTGCCGGCGGCAATCACATGCCAACGCTTGGAGCAGTACGGCTATAACGATCTGAAAATACAAAAACCCAGCGGCTGGAAACGCCTGCTGCGTCAGCTTCACAACCCGCTGGTTTATATCCTGCTGATGGCGACCATTCTAACCGCAATCCTCGGGATGTGGCTCGACATGGCAGTCATCGCTGGGGTGATCGCGCTCAATATAGTCATCGGGTTCTTCCAGGAAAGCAAAGCCGAGGCCGCACTCGAAGCGCTCAAACGTACGCTTATTCAAAAGTGCACCATCATTCGGCAAGGTGAGGCCACGATTATTCCCGCGCGCGAGTTAGTGCCGGGAGAAATCGTCTCACTCTGCGGAGGCGACTGCGTGCCCGCGGACCTGCGTCTGATCAGCGCCCACGATGCGCATATCGACGAGAGCGCTCTAACTGGCGAATCCGTACCGGTGCTAAAAGAAACGCATGCCATCGAGTCCCCGAACCGCTCCCCTGGTGACCAAACCTGCATGGCATTCAGCAGTACCTTTATGACCCGCGGCTCTGCCATAGGCGTGGTGGTGGAAACCGGCGAACGCACTGAGATCGGGAAAATCGCCGTGCTCATGAAGGCAACCAAGGCGCCACTCACGCCCTTGCAAATGCAAATCGCCGACTTCACCCGCACACTCCTCATCGCGGTTCTAGTCATCGGCACACTCAATTTCGCACTCGGCGTCCTCGTCGATTACAAGCTCGGCTATAACTTCCTAGGCTCTATTTCACTGATCGTCGCAGCGATTCCGGAAATGCTGCCAATGATCGTCACAGGTATATTGGCACTCGCCGCAATTCACATGGCACGAAGCAATGCGCTCATTCGAGAACTACCAGCAGCCGAAACCTTGGGCTGCACCACTGTCATCTGTTCGGATAAAACCGGCACACTGACAAAAAACGAAATGACGGTGCAGGCTGTACTGTGCGCCGACGAGCTCTACGAAGTGCATGGCGCAGGCTATGATCCCGAAGGCTTTCTGCTCCGCAAGGGCATCCTGATGGACACCAGTGAACTGCCCTCGGCGTTGCACGAAACATTGCTCGCCGGACTACGCTGCAACAACGCTAACCTGGTCAAAGAAGGCGGACGCCACCACATTGTGGGCGATCCCACTGAAGGCGCCCTACTGGTAGCTGCCGCTAAAGCTCACCTAACCGATCATTGCGTGCGCTTGGACGAGGTTCCGTTCGACTCGGAAAAAATGTACATGGCGACTCTGCACCGCGGCGAACATCAGAATCACATCTTCGTCAAAGGCTCGCCCGAGCACATATTAGCACTCTGCACCCACCAACGGACAGAAAACGGACAAGCCCCACTGCAAGCAGATCGCATCCATGAAGGAGCAACCAAACTCGCGAGCCAAGCACTCCGGCTGCTGGCCATGGCCCATAAAGCAGTTCCCTCCAGCCATACCCGCATCACGACTAAAGACCTGCATACACTCACCTTTCTAGGCATTGAGGGCATGCTAGACCCACCACGCCCAGAAGCCATCGACGCGATCCAAAAATGTAAACACGCAGGCATACGGACCATCATGATCACCGGAGACCACGCGATGACTGCAACCGCCGTCGCCCGCCAGCTAGGTATCATCGATCAGGACGAGGACAGGACGCTCGATGGCCAAGACCTGACATGCATGAGCGACGACGAACTGCACGCAGCGGTCGCAAAAGTGTCGGTCTTTGCCAGGGTGGCTCCGGAACAAAAGCTGCGCATCGCCCGGCAACTACAGCACCGCGGCGAAATCGTCGCCATGACCGGCGATGGCGTCAACGACGCCCCTGCCCTGAAGGCTGCTGACATCGGAATCGCCATGGGCATCACCGGCACCGAAGTGAGTAAAGCGGCAGCTAGCATCGTGCTCACCGACGACAATTTTGCCAGTATTGTGGACGCGGTCGAGGAGGGCCGTCACGCATGGAACAATCTGGAAAAAGCCATTCTCTACACGCTGCCCACCAACGGCGGACAAGCCTTGCTAGTGATCGGCGCAGTGCTCATGGCCAGTTTTGTCCCGATCTTTTCGGCGCGACTCACGCTCGAACCGGTCATGATTCTATGGATCAACCTATTCGACTCGGTCTTCCTCACGATGCCGCTGATGATGGAAGCCAAAGAACCCGAATTACTCAAGTCGCCGCCGAGGCCGCGAAACAAGAAGCTGGCGAGCAGGCTGCTACTCCAACGGGTGGTCGTCATTGGACTTACCATCGCGCTGCCCGGCTTCTGGATTTATCATCACTTTGGCGCAGCAGCGGTTGCTGCCGATGGGACCATTCTAGACGAGCACTTACTTAGCCAAGCTCAGACCGCCGCCTTCTGGGCCGTACTGATGGTGCATGATGGCTTCGTCATGAGTGCCCGATCGGTGCATAAATCAGCTTTCACATTCAGCCCTTTTTCCAACAAATGGCTACTGGCTGGCATCGGCGCCAGCTTAGCACTACGCCTGCTGCCAATGCTGTTCCCACAAATCGCCGGCATTTTCCGCATGGCTTGTTTCCCCGCCGAATGGTGGCTCTACATACTGCCTTGTATATTACCCGGCTTCATCGTGCTGGAACTTGAAAAGGTGCTGCGCCAACGAATGCGCAAAGCTTGAAACAGCTACCTAGCGACGCACCCAACGACTCGCTTGGGCAATACTATACTGAAACTTGCGCGCATGTTCGCGAATCAGGAACGGCATGTCCCACTTCCGCTGCAGCTCAAAATCCGGCTCTAAAGCAGACCGCAAGCCGGCAAAAGAATCCTCAGCGCCGTCACCCAACCAGTTCGCAGGAGGCGTATAAGCTTCCAACCAAGTGAAGGGCGTCGTAATGAACAACTGTCCGCCAGGACGAACGAGCGCCTGCAGGCGCTCGAGTAAACGCATGGGCTCGCCCAAGCGGCAAATTAAGTTACAGGCGATCACGATATCAAACTGCCCCAAGTCTTGTCGTAGCTCCTGAGCGTCGCCGGTTTCAAAATGCACGCGATTCGGATCGATTTCGGCATCCACTTTCAAATCCAACAAGGTAGCCGCCGAACCTTCATCGCTTCGCCATGCCGGATGCAAGCAATGAGTCTTCATCCGATTCGCGCCATCAATAAACGCCTGAGAATAATCGACCCCAATCACCTCACGGCAATGACGAGCGAGTTCAAACGTAGACCGGCCCACCGAACAGCCGATATCTAGGGCACGCGAAGTTTCACCCAGCGCAGCAACATCGATTCCCTCACTCACGCAGCGCTTTGGAAAATCAAGCGCATCGGCACCACCGAAAGCATACGGGAACTGCTCTTCGGCACTGGCATAGTGAAAGATTAAATACTGCTGCAGCAGTTCGTCGGACTCGTAAGGATTTTTAGACATAACCTGTGCCGCCCCTGTCAATAAACGACCAGAGGATGGCAGAATACTGGATTAAGAATTCGCAGGTAAATCAGCCTCAAAGAAACTGATCATCTCGGCAGTCGGCTTGTAGTTACGAATCAACGCCGTGGCCTTGCCGTCCTTGATCATACGTGCTTCCGGCAAACGAATTTCCGGAGTCTTGTGCGGCGCATACAACACATCATCGTGTGACGCGTTTTTATGCTCCTTGAACAAGTCCGGTGTAATATTACCGCCTAAGTGATCATCTCGTCCGGTCGCCACGTGAATCGTCCCCAGAATCTTTTCATCCTGAATATCACGCCCCGAAAACGGCAACACCTGCGTGCCAAATCCAAGCTCACCTAATGCACCGATCATCGGGTCCTCTTTGAGGCGACGATTATGATCTTCAATTTCAGCATAATCACCATACACAAACTGCGATTTATAGATGCTGCCATCTGTTACGTGCAACAAGCCGATAGTACTTTCGTCATACTTGAATGGGAACACCCCTTCGGCACCTTGAGGGACGAAATAAACCTCGCCTGCAGGTAAATTGGCCACATCCGGCTTACCGGATCGGCAAAGCCCGTGACTCTTCTGTGCTTCCTGCTGATTCGTGTGCAATACGAGCGTGTAGATCTTATTTTCGACCTCGAAATCGAGCTCAAAGCGATCCGCTTTAGTCAGACCAAGACGCAGCTTTTCCGCTTCTTCACTCACGACGTCATAATCCACAGCCAGACCGGTATCCAAAATAATCTGATTCAGCCCATGCAGCGTCGCACCACGGAAGCCGAACTCCTTACACTTGGCTGTGAGCGGAGCGGTCGCTGAGAATGTCGAAACCGTCAGAATGATATCATACTTGGAATAGATATCCTTATCCAAACTGAGCAGCTGGCCCTCCACGTCGTAGCACGCATCTTCCAGATCGAGGTTACTACCGCCGGACTCCTTGTAGGCGAAAATTTCACCGCCCGTCCAATTCATCGCCTCAAGACCACCCGCTTGAAAGCCTTTGTAGAAGGTTTCATGCCCGTAGTTCTGTATCGACAGCGTCTCATCTTCCAAAAACTTAAAGTCTTCAACATCTGCCGGATTAGGCAGGTCGATTAGGATGCAGACCCTTTCACCATTACCAGCCCCAAAACAGGTGGTCAGTAAACGTGTAAGGCTAAAAGGAGGAAAAGTGCGATCGTTGGCGTCTAAAATCATAGTCTGTGGAATTGTGTTTTAATAATAACGTAGGTCTTTTGAATCGGGGAATCATCCCTGTCAAAGGTACTTTTGACTCTACGTACTAAGCATCGAAGTTGTCCCCGCAAACTTACGCGTTTGCCTCAATACATTGCGCGCGCCTACAATCTGCGAACAGTCAGCTGGCGGCACGTCCGCGCCATCCCAGAGGCTTATGCCGATCTGGTAAAAGACCTTCCCGCGCCAAATAATGGTGCAATTCATAGGGGGCCAGACCACTCACGTTTTTATCATCATCTTTCAACACAAAGCCACCCGGCGATCGCTTGGCCCATGCCTTCCGAATCAAACCGAGCATTTTGCTTTCGGCTAGAATAATAATTAAATCCGCATCCTTCTGACTCGCAAGGGCCAGTACATGGTTGACGATCCGACGCCCAAAATGGCTGTTACATTCATGCCGGTAACGCTCTCGATGGTCATCATAACCATGCACTTGACCATCGGCCGCTCGATTTGAATTATTTTTATCCGTCCACACCTCGCGATCTGACATCAGATTCTCCACATTAAACAGGGTCTCAACTTCTTTCAATTCCGGCCCCGACTCCTCTGGTAGAACGCCCTCAATCATCATGATCCGGGCTCGACTCCCATCCGCGGCTACCACACAACATGTCTTCATTATTACCTCCTTATTAATTATATTATCTATAGACTCCTTAATTAATTTAACCGTTTTTCATGCTGAACTCAAACTAGAGGCCGCCTTTCGCTCTCAATAGAGACTACGATACCGATTTAAACCAATGAAGCGTATCTTCGACATCCTGATAAGCATCGCACTGATCTGCCTGCTATTGGTGCCCTTTTTACTGCTGTGCCTACTGCAATTTATCGCTCTCGGGCGGCCTCTGTTCTTCCGCCAACAGCGAGCCGGACAAAACGAGAAAGTGTTTTCCATCCTCAAGCTGCGCACCATGCGCAATGGCGCAGGTACCGATGCCGAGCGCCTGACTTCATGGGGGCAATTTTTGAGGTCTACCAGCCTGGACGAGCTGCCGGAACTGTGGAATGTCCTGCGTGGTGAAATGAGCCTCGTCGGCCCCCGCCCCCTCCCCACCATTTATTTGCAACGGTATTCGCCGCAGCAAGCGCGTCGCCACGAAACGCGCCCTGGCATCACGGGTTGGGCCCAGGTCAACGGTCGCAATGGCCTCACGTGGGAGCGCCAATTTGAACTCGATCTCTGGTATGTACAGCACCGATCCTGCTTGCTCGACCTCAAAATCCTGGCTTTAACCATAAGGACTGTGCTGCGCAGGGAAAACATCGCCGAAGACGGCCAAGCCACACGCAGCGAATTCCTCGGACCTACAAAACACTGACAAACTAGATCCGATTACGCTAAATAAATCATGCAACCTCATAGAACCGCAATCACTGCACTTGTAATTGAGACCCTACAGGATCTGGGTGAAGATTTAAAAAATAAAGACCTGCAAAGTGCGAACGAAACGACACGGCTCTTTGGCTCACGCAGTGCCCTGGACAGTATGAACTTGGTGAATTTCATCGCTGACGTCGAAGAACGAATTTCCGACGAATACGAAATCCACATCATCCTAGCGAACGAAAGTGCGATGAGCCGCACACATTCTCCTTTTCGAAGCGTTTCTAGCTGCATCGACTATATTATGAAACTTATCGCGCAAAACGCCGAATGAACAAAGTTGCATTAATTACCGGCACGCGCAAAGGCATCGGCAGGGCACTCGCCGAGCATTTACTCAATCAAAACTGGACCGTCGCTGGATGTAGCCGTCGCAGCTCCGAGTTAGAGCACCCCAATTATCATCACTACACACTCAATGTAGGCGATGAAGCAGCGGTCGTCCAAATGGTCAGGCAAGTAAAGCGTGAGCTGGGTCCCATTTACGCACTCATCAACAATGCGGGAACTGCGGCGATGAACCATATTCTACTCACTCCAGGAAATACTTGTAAGTCTCTGTTTGAGACCAATGTATTCGGCAGTTTTACGTTTCTGCGAGAATGCGCCAAGCTAATGAGCCGTCAACGCGATGGACGCATCATCAATATAAGCAGCATCGCTGCAGCTCTTGATCTCGAAGGAGAAGCCATTTATGCGGCGAGTAAAGCGGCGATCGAAAGCCTCACCCGAACAGCCGCCAAGGAACTGGCACCACACGGCATCACTGTTAACGCAATAGGCCCGACACCAATCGAGACCGATCTGATTCGAGGCATTCCAGAGCAAGCAATCAATTCGCTGATTCAGCAACAAGCCGTCAAACGTATGGGGACAGTGAAC
>Ga0115568_10001774_pt1 | contig 15270 bp, 28 predicted proteins | sample COGITO_mtgs_1204_FD_87296 | JGI IMG/M metagenome (GOLD analysis project Ga0115568, IMG submission 87296) | Pelagic marine microbial communities from North Sea - COGITO_mtgs_120426 | ecosystem: Environmental > Aquatic > Marine > Epipelagic | place: Germany:Helgoland, sampling site Kabeltonne...
AGCACAGTATTGTGTTGGTAAGAGGGGGACGAGTGAAAGATTTACCTGGGGTTCGATACCACATTGTTCGAGGAGCTCTTGATACAGCAGGAGTAGAAGGTAGAACGCAAAGACGATCTAAATACGGTGCTAAAAAACCGAAAAAATAATTAGTCAAGATTAGTAGTCATGAGAAGAAGAAAAGCGAAAAAGCACATTCTAATACCAGATCCTAAGTTTGGTGATGTAGTTGTTACCAAGTTTGTGAATAACCTAATGCTTGACGGTAAAAAAAGTTTGGCTTATGATATATTCTATGATGCCATAAGTATTGTAGATGAAAAATCAGAAGATAACGGTTTGGATGTTTGGAAGAAAGCGATTTCTAATATTACACCAGGAGTTGAAGTTAAAAGTAGACGAGTTGGTGGTGCAACGTTTCAAATTCCAACACCTGTTAGAGATAGTAGAAAAGAGTCTTTAGCAATGAAGTGGCTAATAGGTTATTCAAGAAAACGGAATGAAAAAACGATGAGTCAAAAATTGGCTTATGAAATAATTGCTGCTGCCAAAGAAGAGGGAGCTGCTTACAAGAAAAAAGAAGATACGCATAGGATGGCTGAGGCCAATAAGGCGTTTTCACATTTTAGATTTTAAGCGAACAGATTAAACAAGAGAAATGGCTAGAGATTTAAAGTTCACGAGGAATATTGGTATCGCTGCGCACATTGATGCCGGAAAAACCACTACGACTGAAAGAATTTTGTATTACGGAGGCGTAAGTCACAAAATTGGTGAGGTTCACGATGGGGCTGCAACAATGGATTGGATGGAGCAGGAGCAGGAAAGAGGTATTACCATTACTTCTGCAGCTACGACCTTGAACTGGAATTACAGAAACCAGTCGTACCATGTTAACATCATAGATACTCCTGGTCACGTAGATTTTACGGTAGAAGTAAATCGATCACTTCGTGTACTAGACGGTTTGGTTTTTCTTTTTAGTGCGGTTGATGGCGTTGAGCCTCAGTCAGAAACAAACTGGAGATTAGCCAATAATTACAATGTTCCAAGAATTGGATTTGTTAACAAGATGGATAGGCAGGGAGCTGACTTCCTAAATGTTTGTAAGCAAGTTAAGGAAATGTTAGGTTCGCATGCTTTACCTCTTCAAATTAATATTGGAGCTGAAGATGATTTTCGAGGCGTGGTTGATTTAATCAATTTCAAGGGAATCACATGGAATGAAGCTGACCAAGGAATGACATTTCAAGAAATTGAGATTCCTGAGGATATCATGGAAGAGGCAACTAAATTGAGAGAAGAGCTGTTAGAAGCTGTTGCTGAGTTTGATGATAACTTAATGGAAAAGTATTTCGAGGACTCGGAGTCCTTAACGGAGAGAGAGATTTTGGATGCTTTAAGAGAGGCAACTATCGCGGGTAAAGTTGTGCCAATGATGTGTGGTTCTGCTTTTAAAAACAAAGGTGTTCAAGCGATGCTTGATATGGTAATGGAAATTTTACCATCACCACTAGACACAAAAGGTATCGTCGGTACAGTTCCTTTTTCAGAAGAAGAAACGACTAGGAACCCTAGTGTGCAGGAGCCGTTTGCGGCATTAGCATTTAAAATTGCCACTGACCCATTTGTAGGTCGACTTTGTTTTACGAGAGCATACTCGGGAACGCTTCCGTCTGGTTCTTATGTTTTAAATACCAGAACTGGAAAAAAAGAAAGAATTTCTAGAATTTATCAAATGCATGCGAACAAGCAAAGTCAAATTGATGAATTGGCATGTGGAGATATCGCAGCATTAGTTGGATTTAAAAATATCAAAACAGGTGATACGCTTTGTGACGAGAAGCATCCAATTGTTCTGGAGTCTATGGATTTTCCAGAACCTGTAATAGGAATTGCTGTTGAGCCTAAAACGCAGGCAGACATCGATAAGATGGGAATTGCATTAGGAAAGTTGACTGAAGAAGATCCTACGTTTCAAGTAAAGACGGATGAGGAAACCGGACAGACTGTTATTTCTGGAATGGGAGAACTTCACTTAGACATCATTCTCGATAGGATGAGAAGAGAATTTAAAGTGGAATGTAACCAGGGTGCTCCTCAGGTTTCTTACAAAGAAGCGATTACTGGAACGGTAGAGCATAGAGAGATTTATAAGAAACAATCTGGTGGTAGAGGTAAGTTTGCGGACATTGTGATTACGATTGAAGCTGCTGAACAAGGAAAAGAGGGTCTTGAGTTTGTTAACTCCATTAAAGGAGGGAATGTGCCAAGAGAATTTATTCCTTCTGTAGAGAAGGGCTTCAAGGAGGCTATGAAAAATGGCGTGCTAGCAGGATTCCAAATGGATGCAATGAAAGTAACCTTAACTGACGGTTCTTTTCACGCTGTTGATTCAGATGCGTTGTCTTTTGAATTGGCTGCAAAAATGGCATATAGGAATGCGGTTCCAAAGGCAGGAGCTGTTTTGTTAGAACCAATAATGAAGTTAGAAGTTTTAACTCCAGAAGAAAATATGGGTGACATTGTCGGTGACTTGAACCGTAGAAGAGGAATTATCAATGGAATGGATGACCGAGCAGGCTCAAAAGTGGTTAAAGCTTTTGTTCCTCTATCAGAGATGTTTGGTTATGTAACACAATTGAGAACCATCTCATCGGGTAGAGCAACATCAACAATGGAATTTGATCACTTTGAAGAAACTCCAAAAAGTGTTTCTGAAGAAGTAATTGCAAAAGTTAAAGGTAAAGTAGTAGCATAATATAAAAGATAATTGTAAATGGCTCAGAAAATTAGAATAAAGCTTAAGTCCTACGATCACAACTTAGTTGATAAATCAGCTGAAAAGATTGTAAAGACTGTGAAAAATACAGGAGCAGTTGTTAATGGACCTATTCCATTGCCAACACACAAGAGGATTTATACAGTGCTCAGATCTCCACACGTGAACAAGAAATCGAGAGAGCAATTTCAACTGTGTTCTTACAAAAGATTGATGGATATATATTCATCTTCTTCTAAGACGGTTGATGCTTTAATGAAGCTTGAGTTACCGAGTGGTGTAGATGTTGAAATTAAAGTTTGATAATTAAATTAGGTTAGAGATGCCAGGATTGATTGGAAAGAAATTAGGGATGACTAGCATTTATAGTGCCGAGGGTAAAAACTTGCCATGCACGCTAATAGAATGTGGTCCTTGTGTTGTTACGCAAGTGAAAACCGTTGAAAAAGACGGGTACTCTGCAGTACAATTAGGTTATGGTGAGCGAAAGGAGAAAAATACTCCTAATGCCCTTAAAGGACACTTCAAAAAAGCAGGTACATCTCCTAAGTCGAAATTAATAGAATTTGCTGATTTTGAAGATTTGAATCTTGGAGATGAAGTGAACGCAGAACTTTTTCAAGAAGGCGAATTTGTTGATGTTGTTGGTACTTCTAAAGGGAAGGGTTTTCAAGGAGTCGTAAAGCGCCACAATTTTAGAGGTGTTGGTGATGCAACGCACGGACAGCACAATAGGTTGCGAGCTCCGGGTTCAATCGGTGCAGCGTCTTATCCCGCTAGAGTTTTTAAAGGTATGAAGATGGCTGGTCAGATGGGAAATGAACGAGTTAAAGTACAAAATCTTCAGGTTTTAAAAGTACTTACGGATAAGAATGTTTTGGTTGTTAAAGGCTCTATCCCTGGACCAAAGGGGTCATATGTAATACTTGAGAAGTAATGGAATTAGCAGTATACAATACGCAAGGAAAAGCGACTAGCAAAAAAGTGAAATTAAGTGATTCAATATTTGGTATAGAACCAAATGATCATGCCATTTACTTAGATGTTAAGTTGATTATGGCCAATAAAAGGCAAGGTACTCACATGGCTAGAGAAAGAGCCGATGTAGCAGGAAGTACTAAAAAAATTAAGAAGCAAAAAGGAACGGGAACAGCTCGTGCCGGAAGCATTAAAAATCCCTTATTCAGAGGGGGAGGAACAGTCTTTGGTCCTAGACCAAGAATTTATTCTTTCAAGTTGAATAAGAAACAAAGAAAATTAGCTCGAATGTCGGCACTTTCATACAAGGCCAAAGAAGACGCGATACTAATATTAGAGGATATCCAATTGGATTCACCTAAAACAAAGGAGTACACATCAGTATTGAATAATCTCAAGGTTGGAGATGTAAAGACTTTATTGGTAGTACCTGAAAATAACACGAACGTTTACTTGTCATCGAGAAATGTAAAAAACACAAAGGTGTTGGAAGCTTCTCAAGTTAATACATACGATGTATTGAATTGTAAGAAGCTGATTATTTCTGAAGGTGCGGTAGATAAAATTGAAAAACTTTTTAGCTAAGAACAATGAGCATCATAGTTAAACCAATAGCGCAGTCAGAAAAAGCACACATGCTTCAGGAAAGAAGAAATCAGTATTCTTTTATAGTAGAAGACAGTGCAAACAAGATTGAAATTGCAAAAGCTGTAGCCGAGATGTACAAGGTGGAAGTGGAGGCAGTGAACACCATGAGATATGGTGGGGGAAAAAAGAAAATGAAAAATACCACAAAAGGTATTAGTTACGAAAGAAATAAAACCTATAAAAAGGCAGTAGTCACATTAGCAGCTGGTGACGAAATTGACTTTTATAGTGCTATTTAACAAGTTGAGAAATGGGAGTTAGAAAGTTAAAACCAATTACACCTGGGCAGCGTCACAAAATCATTAATGATTTTGAAACGATTACTGCGTCGAAGCCAGAGAAGAGCTTGTTAGCTCCGATTAAGAAATCAGGCGGAAGAAACAATACGGGTAAGATGACTATGCGTCAAAAAGGCGGTGGTCACAAAAGGAGATATAGAATTATTGAATTCAAAAGGAATAAATTTGGAGTGCCTGCAACGGTGAAAACCATCGAGTACGATCCAAATAGAACTGCAAGAATTGCACTTTTAGAGTACAAAGACGGAGAAAAAAAATACATAATTGCCCCTGGAGGTTTGGTCGTTGGACAAACGGTTATTTCGGGAGAAGGTGTATCACCAGATGTAGGAAATGCTCTTTATCTAAGTGAAATTCCATTAGGAACAATTATTCATAATATTGAATTAACGCCTAATCGTGGTGCGGTATTGGCAAGGTCTGCAGGTTCATTTGCGCAATTGAGCGCAAGAGACGGTAAATATGCAATCATTAAGTTGCCTTCCGGTGAAACCAGAATGGTACTTACTACTTGCATGGCAACTATTGGTTCTGTTGGTAATTCTGAACATAGCTTACAGGTTTCTGGAAAAGCTGGTAGAAGCAGATGGTTAGGTAAAAGACCACGAGTTAGAGGTGTGGCAATGAATCCAGTTGATCATCCAATGGGTGGTGGTGAAGGAAAGTCTTCAGGAGGGCACCCAAGATCAAGAACAGGTCTTCCAGCGAAAGGTTATAAAACCAGAGCAAAAAAGAAGGCTTCTAATAAGTTTATCATTGAAAGAAGAAAAAAATAATTTAGGCCATGAGTAGATCATTAAAAAAACCACCGTTTATTCATTACAAGTTAAATAGCAGAGTACTTGAAGCTCAGGATTCAGGGAAAAAATCTGTTATTAAAACATGGTCGAGAGCGTCTACAATTTCTCCTGATTTTGTTGGGTTAACGATTGCAGTGCATAACGGAATGAAATTCATACCAGTTTATGTTACTGAAAACATGGTAGGTCATAAATTAGGTGAATTTGCACCAACCCGAAATTTTAGAGGGCATGGTGGCAAAAAAGATAAAAGAAGATAACATTATACGAATTGAACAATGGGTTCTAGAAAAAGAAATACAGCAGAAGCAATAGCAGAGTCTAGAAAGACTGAAAGTATCGCGAAGTTGAATAATTGTCCAACTTCACCGAGAAAAATGAGACTAGTTGCAGATATTATTAGGGGTGTAGAAGTAAATAAAGCGCTTCACATTCTAAAATATAATCCAAAAGAAGCCTCTAAAAGACTCGAGAAATTATTGCTATCAGCAATTAATAACTGGGAGCAGAAAAACGAAGATAAATCGTTGGATTCCGCAAACTTGATTGTTCGAGACGTATACGTTGACAGTGCAAGAATGCTTAAAAGAATACAACCAGCTCCGCAGGGTAGAGCACATCGAATTAGAAAAAGATCAAATCACGTAACACTAATAGTGGATAGTGCTAAATAAGATTTAAATGGGACAAAAGACAAATCCAATAGGAAATAGATTAGGTTACATCAAGGGTTGGGACTCTAATTGGTACGGTGGAAGAAATTACGCCGATAAAATTGTTGAAGACGATAAAATTAGAAAGTATCTAACGGCTCGATTAAGAAAGGCTAGTATTTCAAAAGTAATTATTGAAAGAACCTTGAAATTGGTAACTGTAACGGTCAACACAGCTAGACCTGGTGTTATTATCGGTAAAGGTGGACAAGAAGTTGACAAGTTAAAGGAAGAGCTAAAAAAGGTTACGAGCAAAGAGGTTCAAATAAACATATTTGAGGTAAAGAGGCCAGAATTGGATGCTACTTTAGTAGGAGATTCTATTGCCCGACAAATAGAAGCTCGGATATCTTTTAGACGAGCGATTAAAATGGCCATAGCATCAACCATGAGAATGGGTGCTGAAGGAATTAAAGTTAAAATTAGTGGTCGTTTGAACGGGGCAGAAATGGCTCGTAGTGAAATGTACAAAGATGGACGGACGCCACTACATACTTTTAGAGCAGATATTGATTATGCATTAGCCGAGGCGCAAACTACCTACGGTAAAATTGGAATTAAAGTTTGGATTTGTAAAGGTGAGGTTTACGGTAAAAGAGACTTGTCTCCAAACCTAGGTCTTAGCCAAAAGAAAGGACCAAAGGCCGGAGCCAATAGAGGCGGTGGTAATTTCAAAAGAAAAAGAAAATAAGAATAAAGAGATTTAAAGATTAAGCGATGTTACAACCAAAGAGAACGAAGTTCCGAAAAATGCAAAAAGGCCGTATTAAAGGCAATGCTCAAAGAGGGGCACATATTGCTTTTGGATCTTTTGGAATTAAAGCGATGGAAGAAGGTTTTATTACCTCTAGACAAATTGAGGCTGCTAGGATTGCTGTAACGAGATACATGAAGCGTCAAGGGAATGTATGGATTAGAATATTTCCAGATAAGCCGATAACATCTAAGCCCGCTGAAGTTCGAATGGGTAAAGGAAAAGGTGCACCTAGCCATTGGGTAGCTATTGTGAAGCCGGGAAGAATAATGTTTGAAGCTGACGGAGTTCCATTTGAGGTGGCTAAAGAAGCGATGAGATTGGCATCTCAAAAGTTACCGATTAAGACGAAGTTTGTTGTAAGAAAAGATTATCAAGCATTAAATTAGATTGAAACTATGACTCAAGGAGAAATAACAGAATTGTCTACGCCAGAATTAATCGAGAATCTCGATGAGAAGGCGATCTTATTGGACAAATTGAATCTGACTCATTCAGTTTCAGAAGATGAAAATCCAATAAGAATTAGATACGCTAGGAGAACCGTTGCGAGGATAAAAACTGAATTACGGAAAAGAGAACTTGCAGAAGCTGCAAAGTAATAGAGCATCGAAATGGAAAGAAATTTAAGAAAAGAAAGAATAGGCGTTGTCACAAGTAACAAGATGGGTAAATCCATTGTTGTTGCAGTGGAGAGAAAGGTAAAGCACGCTAAATATGGAAAGTTTGTTAAGCAAACTTCAAAGTTTGTTGCTCATGACGATAAGGATGATTGCAATATTGGAGATACTGTGAAAATCATGGAAACTAGACCGTTGAGCAAGACCAAAAATTGGAGACTTGTAGAAATTTTAGAAAGAGCTAAATAATAGTAGTTAATAATGATACAGCAAGAATCAAGATTAGGAGTAGCCGACAACAGTGGAGCCAAAGAAGTTCTTTGTATTCGTGTCTTAGGTGGAACTAAAAGGAGATACGCCTCTATAGGAGACAAAATTGTTGTCACTGTTAAGAGTGCAATGCCATCAGGAAATGTGAAAAAAGGTCAGGTTTCTACAGCTGTGGTGGTTAGAACAAGTAAAGAAGTTAGAAGGGCAGATGGGTCTTACATCAGATTCGATGATAACGCTGTTGTTTTGCTTAATCAAGCTGATGAAATGCGTGGAACACGGATTTTTGGACCTGTAGCAAGAGAGCTTAGAGAAAAGCAATTCATGAAAATTGTTTCATTAGCGCCGGAAGTACTTTAAGATAGAAATCATGCAAGGAAAATTACATATCAAAAAAGGAGACAAGGTTAGAGTTATTGCTGGTGTTGCAAAAGATCAGGAAGGAACTATTCTTGTTATTGATACAAAGAAAAATAGAGCCATTGTTGAAGGTTTAACAGCTAAAATAATTAAGCACCTTAAACCTCAAGCGGATAAAAATAATCCAGACGGTGGAAGAATTGAAAAGGACATGAGCATCCATATATCTAACCTAATGCTTTTGGATAGCAAAGGGAATCCAACAAAGGTTGGAAGAAAGGCTGGTGAAGATGGAAAATTAGCTCGTTATGCTAAAACTACAGGGGAGGTATTATCATGAGTTACGCGCCAAGATTACAAGAAAAATACAATAACGAGGTTGTGGGTAACTTACAGTCTAAGTTCTCTTACAAGTCGGTAATGCAAGTGCCTAAAATTCAAAAAATTTGTTTGAATCAGGGAGTTGGAGCTGCGGTTGCGGATAAAAAGCTAATCGAAAATGCAGTAGAAGAAATGACAACTATTACCGGTCAAAAAGCACTTTCTGTGAAGTCGAAGAAAGATGTTTCGAATTTCAAGTTAAGAAAAGGGATGCCTATAGGTGCACGAGTAACTCTGAGAGGTGATAAAATGTACGAATTTCTTGATCGATTGATTTCTGTGGCATTGCCTAGAACAAGAGATTTTAAAGGAATTAGTGCGAAAGGATTTGACGGTAGAGGAAACTTTACTTTTGGAATTCAAGAACAAATTATATTCCCTGAAATAGATATTGATAAAGTTAATAAGATTACTGGAATGGACATTACGTTCGTCACGAGTGCAAGCAACAATGAAGAAGCTAAGGCACTTTTGGATGAATTTGGATTTCCATTTAAAAAATAAGAGTCATGGCAAAAGAGTCAATGAAAGCAAGAGAGCGTAAAAGAGCAGCGATGGTTGCTAGATATGCTGAAAAGAGAAAGACACTTAAGGAAGCTGAAGATTGGGAAGGGTTGCAAAAGTTACCTGCAAATTCTTCTGCAGTTAGAATGCATAATAGGTGTCAATTAACGGGTAGACCAAGAGGTTACATGAGACAATTTGGAATCTCAAGGGTTACTTTTAGAGAAATGGCAAATCAAGGATTAATTCCGGGTGTCAAAAAAGCAAGTTGGTAAATAATAATTTAATAACAAATATGTAAGCCTTTTCAATGAAGGAACTACATATTCGAGACTAACAAGAAAAAAAATGTATACTGATCCAATAGCAGATTACCTAACAAGAGTTAGAAATGGTATCATGGCCGGGAAGAAAGTTGTAGAGATTCCTGCTTCTAATTTGAAGAAGGAAATTACAAAAATCCTACATGATAAAGGTTACATCTTAAACTATAAGTTTTTAGATGACAACAAGCAAGGCATAATTAAAATTGCTTTAAAATATAACCCTACAACTAAGCAGTCAGCCATAACCAAAATTCAAAGGGCTTCACGACCTGGTTTAAGAAAGTATGAAGGTGCAAGTGATATACCTAGAGTTCTAAATGGTTTGGGTATTGCAATTGTATCCACTTCAAAAGGAGTAATTACGGATAAAGAAGCGCGTAGAGATAATGTAGGTGGTGAAGTATTGTGCTACGTATATTAATTAGGAGGAACAAGAAATGTCAAGAATAGGAAACGCAATAATTACCATACCAGAAGGTGTTGAAGTAAACGTCTCAGAAGGAATGGTTTCAGTTAAAGGAAAAAAAGGTGAGCTAACGCAAGCCATTGATTCTGCAATTACTGTTGTCGTAGCAGACGGGGTTATTACTTGTAGTAGGGAGTCAGACTCTCCCGAAAACAGGTCCAAACATGGTCTTTACAGGTCTTTGATCAACAATATGGTTGTTGGAGTTTCTGAAGGATACAAAACGACTCAAGAGTTGGTTGGTGTTGGATATAGGGCTAAAACACAAGGTCAAACACTGGAGTTAGCTCTGGGGTATTCACATCCAATTGTAATGGAGCTGCCAACCGAAGTTAAAGTTGTGGCTACGATGGAAAAAGGGAAAAGTCCAACTATCGAATTAGAATCTTGCGACAAGCAGCTGATTGGACAAGTTGCTGCAAAAATAAGATCACTAAGAAAGCCTGAACCTTATAAAGGAAAAGGTATCCGATTTAAAGGAGAAGAAATAAGACGTAAAGCAGGAAAAGCTGCAGGTTAATAATAGTTAATTAGTACAGTAATGGGACTTACTAAAGTAGAAAGAAGAGCAAGAATTAAAAAGAGAATCCGAAAGGTAGTTAACGGTACATCAGAGAGACCGAGGATGGCTATTTACCGGAGTAATAAGCAGATTTATGCTCAATTAATAGATGACGTGAATGGTGTAACTCTTGCATCTGCTTCATCAATGAAAAACGAAAAAGCACAAGGCGTTCCAAAAATCGTCCAGGCTACTGTCGTTGGTGGTGATATTGCAGAAAAAGCAAAATCAGCTGGCATTAACAATGTAGTTTTTGATAGAGGTGGATACTTATATCACGGACGAGTAAAAGCTTTAGCTGAGGCAGCTAGAGAAGGTGGATTAAAATTTTAATAAATAAAAAGTTGTAATGGCTAATTCAAAACAAGTTAGGTCAACTGACATAGAATTAAAAGATAAACTGGTTACTATTAACCGGGTTACGAAAGTAACCAAAGGAGGTAGAACATTTAGTTTTTCTGCAATTGTAGTTGTTGGAAATGAAGATGGAGTTGTAGGTCATGGTTTGGGCAAAGCAAAAGAGGTTACTGAAGCTATTGCTAAAGCGATCGATGATGCTAAGAAGAATCTGATTAAGGTACCAGTTTTAAAAGGTACAATACCGCATAGTCAGTATGGAAAGTTTTCTGGTGCAAAGGTTCTTATTAAGCCGGCATCCGGTGGTACTGGTGTTATTGCTGGTGGTGCTATGAGAGCAGTTCTTGAAAGTGTTGGAGTGAAGGATGTTCTTGCTAAATCTCAGGGATCATCAAATCCACATAATGTGGTTAAAGCAACAATTGACGCCTTATCTCAACTGAGAGATGCAATGACAGTAGCAAGACAAAGAGGTGTTTCAATGGATAAAGTATTCAACGGTTAATTTTGGAAACGATGGAAACAATAAAAATTACTCAAGTAAGAAGTGCAATTAACAGACCTAAAAATCAAAAGTTAACTTTGCAGGCTTTAGGCTTGAAAAAAATGCATCAAACTGTTGAGAAGAATGCTACTCCTCAGATTTTAGGAATGGTGAAGACTGTTCAACATTTGGTAAAAGTTAATTAATAAAAGAAATAGAAATGGACTTAAGTAATCTCAAACCTGCGAAAGGATCTACAAAAAGCAAAAAGCGAGTTGGTAGAGGTGAAGGTGCTGGTACTGGTGGAACTTCCACTAGGGGACATAAAGGCGCTAAATCAAGATCTGGTTATTCGCGAAAAATCGGATTTGAAGGTGGACAAATGCCACTTCAAAGAAGGGTACCTAAATTTGGTTTCACGAATCCGAATAGAGTAGCTTATAAAGGGATAAACCTAGATACGCTGCAAGAGTTAATTGATACGAAAAAAGTAAAAGCTATTGATGCGGAATTACTGGTTTCGAATGGATTAGCGAGTAAAAAAGACTTAATTAAAATCCTCGGAAGGGGAGAGTTAACGAGCAAAATTGAAGTAACTGCGCATGCTTATTCTGGAACTGCTAAGGCCGCTATAGAAGCCAAGGGTGGTAAAGCAAGTGTAATCGAAAGTATACACGATAAGCCTGTAGAAGCAGTTGCAAAGGCAGTTAAATAAGAAGATGTAGGAACCTCTGAAGAGGAGTAATTGAATTTAAACCATCCAAAGAGAGATGAAGAACTTTTTTGAAACATTAAGAAATATTTGGAAGATTAACGATTTACGTGGTCGCATTATTCTTACGTTATCGCTGATTCTAGTCTATCGAATAGGGTGTTTTGTCATATTACCTGGTGTCGATAGCAATGAGCTGGGAGGCGCTACAGGTGGTTTAGGAGGGCTTCTTGATCTTTTTACCGGAGGTGCGTTCAATAATGCATCCATTTTTGCATTAGGAATCATGCCTTATATTTCAGCTTCAATTATCATGCAATTAGCTGGAATTGCCGTTCCTGCGATCCAAAAGCTGCAACGTGAAGGTGAAAGTGGTAGAAAGAAGATTAATCAATGGACGCGTTACTTAACGATTATTATTTGCTTTTTTCAAGCGCCAACATATTTACAAACGTATGTTTATGGATCAGGTACAGCAGTAATATATGATACTTGGTTGTGGTATGTGGCTGCAGTTACAATTCTAATCTCAGGTACCATGTTTGTCGTGTGGATTGGAGAAAGAATAACAGATAAGGGTATTGGTAATGGTATATCATTATTAATTATGATTGGAATTATCGCTCGGTTCCCAGCCGCTCTTATTGAAGAAATGAATTTCAAGATGGATAATATGGGGATGGTTATATTTCTTGTAGAAGTTGTCTTTTTCGTATTGGTTATCGCCTTTTGTATTCTTTTGGTTCAAGGTACGAGAAGAATTCCTATTCAGCATGCGAAAAGAATTGTTGGAGGAAGAGGTGGCAAACAAATGCTTTCACAAGGACAACGTCAGTATTTGCCTTTAAAAGTGAATGCAGCTGGTGTAATGCCAATTATCTTTGCCCAAGCCATTATGTTTATTCCTGCTTTGATGTTTGGGGGCAGTACTTTTGCTGATATTTTTGGATTTTGGTATAATCTAGTCTTTGCCTTTATGATCATCATATTTACCTATTTCTATACTGCGGTTACTGTTGACCCGAATAGAATTGCTGATGATTTAAAAAGATCAGGTGGATTTATTCCTGGAGTAAAACCTGGAAGGAAAACAGCGGAATTTATTGACAATTTATTATCTAGGATTACACTTCCTGGTTCTATTTTATTGTCATTGGTGGCGATTTTACCGGCATTTGCAAATAAGTTTTTTGGAGTGCAGCAAAACTTTGCATTGTTTTACGGAGGAACCTCTTTACTAATTATGGTAGGAGTAGTTCTAGACACATTACAGCAGATTGAAAGTCATTTGTTAAGCAATCATTACGATGGTTTAATGAAAGGTACTAAGATTAAAGGAAGAGGCTCAAGTTTGCCTCCTGTTGGTCAGGCGTTTTAAAGATAGATTAGATGATCTTCTTAAAAACGAATGAAGAAATTGAACTTATTAGAGAAAGTTCTTTGCTTGTTGGAAAAACCTTAGCAGAAGTTGCTAAGCACATAAAACCAGGAGTCACGACTCTAGAGTTGGACAAAATTGCTGAAGATTTCATTCGAGATCATCAAGCTGAACCGGGTTTTTTAGGATATGGGGGATTCCCGAATTCACTCTGTACCTCAGTTAATGAGGCAGTAGTGCACGGAATTCCAAATGCTAAACCGCTTGTAAATGGAGATATTGTTTCTATTGATTGTGGTGTGCTGAAAAATGGTTTCTATGGAGATTCAGCTTATACGTTTGAAATAGGCGAAGTTTCTGAAGAAATCAAGAAACTACTGGAAGTAACAAAAGAATGTTTGAACCGATCTGTCGCGGCTGCTATAAGTGGTAATAGGTTGGGTGACATTGGATTTGCATGTCAATCATTTGCTGAATCAAATGGTTATGGTGTGGTGAGAGAATTGGTTGGTCATGGTTTGGGTAAAAACCTACATGAAGAGCCGCAGGTGCCAAATTATGGCAAAAGAGGAAGAGGAATTAAATTGAAAGAAGGTTGGGTGCTAGCGATTGAACCAATGATTAATTTGGGAACTAAAAATGTCAAACAACTGAAAGATGGTTGGACAATAGTCACTTCAGATGGTAAGCCATCTGCGCACTTTGAACATGACATTGCTATTGCTAAAGGAGAACCGTTGATACTTTCAACGTTTGACTTTATAGAAGAGGTTTTGAAGAATAAGAATTAATAGTAGCGTTTAAAACGGAATGGTTTTAAACAAAAATGAATATAGAATATGGCTAAACAAGCCTCGATAGAACAAGATGGAGTAATAATAGAAGCATTGTCTAACGCGATGTTTAGAGTTGAGTTAGAAAATGGTCATATCATTACAGCGCATATCTCAGGAAAAATGAGAATGTATTATATAAAAATATTACCTGGAGATAAGGTGAAAGTAGCGATGTCACCGTATGATTTAACAAAAGGTAGAATAACATTTAGATACAAATAACAAAGGGTCATGAAGACAAGAGCATCAATAAAGAAACGTTCAGCAGATTGTAAAATCGTACGACGAAAAGGACGTCTTTTTGTAATTAATAAGAAGAACCCTAAGTTCAAACAAAGACAAGGGTAAAATAAGAATAGTATGGCAAGAATTGCAGGAATAGATCTACCAAAGAACAAAAGAGGGGTTATCGGATTAACCTACATCTATGGTATAGGAAGAAGTTCATCAGCGGGAATTTTAAGTAAAGCTGGGATTGATCATAATATTAAAGTTTCGGATTGGAATGATGATCAATTGGCCGCTATTCGAAAATTGATTAGTGAAGAGTTTAAGGTTGAAGGTGCTTTGAGGTCAGAGACACAGTTGAACATCAAACGATTGATGGATATTGGATGTCAAAGAGGGATTCGTCATAGAATGAGCCTTCCCTTAAGAGGCCAAAGAACCAAGAACAACGCGAGAACAAGAAAAGGAAAGAAAAAAACAGTTGCTAACAAGAAAAAGGTAACGAAATAATAGACAGCTGCTCCTGGATTTAATTTGGGGAATGCTGATCTAATAAGAAAAGATTATGGCAAAGTCGAATAAAAAATTGAAAAAGAATGTGAAAGTTGATGCAGTAGGTCAAGCTCACATCCATGCTTCGTTTAATAACATTATCATCTCGTTAACGAATAATAACGGTGATGTTATCTCTTGGTCTTCAGCTGGAAAGCAAGGTTTTAGAGGATCAAAAAAGAATACACCGTATGCTGCTCAAGTAGCTGCAGAAGAGTGTTCCAAAGAAGCATATGAATTCGGTTTAAGAAAAGTAAAGG
>Ga0115568_10001778_pt1 | contig 15253 bp, 10 predicted proteins | sample COGITO_mtgs_1204_FD_87296 | JGI IMG/M metagenome (GOLD analysis project Ga0115568, IMG submission 87296) | Pelagic marine microbial communities from North Sea - COGITO_mtgs_120426 | ecosystem: Environmental > Aquatic > Marine > Epipelagic | place: Germany:Helgoland, sampling site Kabeltonne...
CATCCATCGCTCCATTTTGGAAATAACCTTCATCTTTTTCGCTCCCACTTTCATACCAACTGTTCCATTTTCCTTCCTCCATACCATCCAGATACGTCCCTTTTTGAAGCTCATTTCCATTTTCAAACCAAGTAAGCCAATTTCCTTGTTTCAAGTCATTTTTATAATCCCCTGTCTTCCATTTAGATCCATCTTTATAAAAATAATTCCAAGTGCCTGTTTTTAACCCTTTCGCAAATAAACCAGTATAATGTACATTCCCATTGGGGTAATAGTAAGTCCATTTCCCCTCTTGTATGTCTTGATCAAAATCACCTTCCATGTCTTTTTGACCTGTTTTGTCCCGCCAAATCCAATGGCCCACTTTTTTACCCATTTTCCATTCACCCTCTCTCAAAACAATACCACTTTTAAAATATGCTTTGTATTCTCCATGAAGCAAGTCATTCTTGAAGTATGCTTCTCGATCTAATGCCCCTCCATCCACAAAGTAGAATTTCCATTTGCCCGTCTTTTTTCCATTTAAATGTGTTCCAATTACCCTTGGTTTTCCTGCTGGATTGTATTTTTCGTAGGCACCTGTCATCAATCCGTTCACATAGGTAGTTTGTTCATTAATCCTGAGTTCGCTGTAATGCGACTTCAAAATTCCGTTACCATTTTCAATGAGCTGCTGACCATCTTCAGACCAATAATTCCATAAATACTTTATCGAATCTTTGTACTCAAAATGTTCTTTCTTTTGATGCGTAGAAAGCTGATCTGAAGGCCTATACCAAACTGTCCAAACCCCCACTTCTTCGCCCATTTCATAATGCCCTTCTTCTGCCTTACTCCCGTCATTGAAGAAAGCACGATAGGTACTGTCTTGTAAATCCCATTTAAACCAGCCGTCTTGCTGAATTTTTCCGTTTTCATAAAAGCGAGTTACTTTTCCATTCAAGTATCCACGATCGTAAATTGCGATTTCTTCTTTATTCCCATTTTTATAATAGAACGTCCAACGGCCCTGTTTCGATCCAATGTCATTCCATCCTTTATTGTTGAGATAGCCCGCACTTCGCACCTGAGTACTGTCAAAATCCCAGTAGGTTAGTACTTTCTCCTTCCCAAGTAATCCATTTATTGAACTAGAATATTCTTCGTTTTGCCCATGAGCTAATGAACTAAGCGAAACGATACAAATAAGTAATAATTGCTTCATTGAAATTTTCAATTCTATCCAGTTGCTAAAGTAGCAACAGAAAACATACGTCAGTGATTTTGATTTATAACCTTTTAACATTGCAACGTTACAATGTCTAATGCACCCGGTTAAAATATGAAGTTCCGCACTTTTGAATGGATTAAATGATCTTTTTAAACAAGATTCAGTGTAAAATCTGATCATAGAACACTTGATGCAGCCTTGCCCTAATTTGCATCGTATTGATTTTATTGTTTAATGGATCTGGATACACCCGATTGCTACAGAATACAAAAATGAACTCGTTCTCAGGATCTATCCAGGTGCAAATACCAGTGAAACCAGTGTGCCCGTAGGATGAGACCGGACAATCTGATGATCGAGTACTAGAGCTTTCACTGGTCGGCTTGTCAAATCCGAGACCTCTATGACTTTGTTGTTGTCGCCCTGTAAATAATTTTACCGTAGACTCTTCAATGAATCGGTGTCCGCCATAAGTTCCTCCATTAAGAAGCATCTGACAAAGCACACCGAGGTCCGTAGCAGCGCCGAATATACCGGCATTACCCGCTTCACCTCCAAATAATGCAGCCGTAGGGTCGTGCACAAAACCCTTAAGAATACTCCCTCGCCAGTATGAATCATACTCTGTTGGAGCAATACCATTGATTATGGAATCCGTATTTTGTAACGGAAAATAACCCAATGTGCTTAATCCCATTGGCCGGTAAAAGACACTGTCAACAAAATTTGAAAATGTAGTCGCGTTCAATTTACTTTTCATAATGCTGTACAACATATTCATATTGATATCGCTGTACTTATATAATTTTGCTGAATCAAGTCTAGCCGCATTCATCATCAACCAAAGTGTATCCAAATAATTACGATCTAAGAAAAAATTCTCAGCTACGGGAACAGTGTATGTTTCATTTTCTTTGTCGCAATAAAAAGCATCCCACCGTCCAATTGAGTCATGCTGATACTCTATAAAAGGCTTCAGTCTCAAACCTGAGGGAGCACCAGATTTATGCAAAAGCAATTCTTTAAAAGTGATGTCTTTAAAAGCACTAGGACGGTGGAGTATTCGTGTTAGCGAATCCGGCAAGTATTGTCCTATAGAATCCATTAAATGCAACAGTCCTTTATCGTGAAAATGCATGAATGCCGGTGTTGTCGCTATAATTTTTGTAATCGATGCAAGGTCATAAATGTCGTGATTTGTAACCGGTTCTATCTTTTCATACGTTAAGTGCCCAAAAGATTGATTATAGATTATTTTACCACTTTTTATCGCCATAATTTGACAACCAGGCGCAGCTCCTGAAAATATCATCTCTCTAACAATCCGACGGATTTTCGAAAGCGAATCAGAGCTTATTCCAGCTTCCTCGGGCAAACTTTGCTCTAACCTAATTTTTTCTGATTTCAAGCTGTGGCCAGCTAAAAATTTACCGTATGTTTTTGGCAGACATCCTGTTATTGCTATTCCGCCATATATTGCTTCCATCAAGTTAGCAGAACTACTTACGCTTTGATTAAAAACCTGTATAACTGTTGAAAGACTGTCTAATAAGATTAAATTTTTTGGATGATTGATGTTGACAACGACAAGCTCTTTGCTTTGATCCATTTTTAACAGTACTGACAGGTCTTTTAAATGCTGATTATCTAGCTCCTCATGGATTGCAACTACAAGGTTTTCAAATCGACTGAAAGGGCTTAATTTGAGCTTATTTCTGCCGACTTTTCTAACCTCAGCTTTTTGATAATTGTTGGCCCATTTTGTAAATGAATTTCTTGCAGGATGGCCATAGTTGATAAAACATGCTTTTCGATTAATATCTATAAGGGGAATCCGATTCTGATTGTTGTTGACCAAAACAATCGACTGTTTAATCAGCTGCTCCTCCATGCCAACCAAAGCGACTTTAAATGCCTGATTAAATTCACCAGAGGATTCTACTTGTGTCTCTTTGTTCATCCATGTTTTTGCAATCAAAATTTTTCTTACTCTAGCGTTAATCTCGTCCAAACTGACAACTTGGTCTTTTACTTTTTGAACCAGATCTTTTATAAACTTATTAATCAAGTTTGAATCTTCAATTGAAACTTGAATTAAGTCTGCACCACGCAGAAATACACGCATTAACTCATTAGAGTCTGTGATTTCCGAATTACTCCAGACACCTAGTCCTCTGTAATCCAACCTCTCACTAGAGAACTTCTTGTGCTCAAGGAAAGGTTTTTTTTGCGCTTAAGGATTCGAAAAAAGAACATTTAACAAACCTGAATCAAGCAACGATAAAAGAGTTGAATTAGCTACTTGCTCATCAGGAGCCATTTGAGGTGAACCATTTGGAAAAAAATAAGGCTCCGAAACGTGTACAATTTTATTGAGGTAATTGACTCGGTGTCTTTTTAACTGAACATAGGCATGGCGTTCTTGAAAATCTATTAGCGGGTTGAAACTCTTTTTATCATTAACATTTGTTGAAATTGAAAAGTTAACGCCCAAAAATGATTTAAGTTTTGATTCTAAAAACAGCAGACTGTCTAATGTTGTTTGGTCAAGCGTAAAGCCATTAACCAATTGATTGTCTTTTGGAAGTAATCCTGCAAAATCAAACTGCTCGGTGCTGATGAACATGGGAACCTTTAATCCTCTGTTTAATTTTGAATACATTAAAACATTTTCAACTTTGCCATCCAGTATAACGCCTGCATAATTTTTTTGAACCAAAAGACTGTCAAAATAATTCGCTTTAATTAAAAATAGTTGCCTTATTTTATCCTGAAGTGGTAAGGTGATTAACATCGAATCAGCCCAAGCAGGGTCTACGTCATAATGTTCAATTCTTTTTTCAAAAATTTCTGGCAATTCGGTCTGTTCACAAGACCATCCCAAAAGAATTGTTGCTAAAAAAAGAAACCTTGAAAAAGACATAAACAAATTTAGGAGTATTCAGGGAAGTGCAATAACCCCTTTCGCTTATTTATTCTTCTCATGAGAATTGCGTGATATAAAGATCTTTTATCGTTCATTTTGAAGTGAGTGGAGTAATGGTCCGATTCGATACCAATTAATATTTAGTGAGCTTATTATCACTTAGACTAAAAATGCATCATAACCTCCCATAACAATGCTTAATCATTAAATATCAATTAGTTAACACAATGTTGAAACCATTTGACCTCTGTTTCGTTAACTTAGCATTAGTTTTAACGCATGTATCTCATTACATGTTGATTACGACGACAAACTATGAGTAAATTTGTGAATATTGCGATTATAGGGGATTATAACTTTAAAATTAAAAGTCATAATCAAACGAATGCTGTGTTCAGACATTGTGAAGATCACTTTGAATTCGGAATCAATACTTTCTGGATCAATTCCTCTGAGCTTAAAGATAACATCGATGATAAGTTGAAAAAATACAGCGCTGTTTATTTGGCTAATGGTCCCTATAAGCATCCTTATGCTATTTTAAAAGCAATCAAGCAGATTCGAGAGGCTAATATTCCTTTCTTGGCAACCGATAAAACCTATAAGTTTGTTTTGATTGATTTGTTTGAACATGTCATCGGTTTTAGAGCGATTAAACCGGATGTTGACATGCAAAATCAAAAGCTAAACATTCATAATCTAGTAGAACAAAAATTAGTTTACTTTGATGAAGGCAGTCAAATTTACGATTGCTATGGCAGACGTACGAGTTTTGAATATACTTCCGAAGCTTTTCAATTAGATCCAAACTTCGCTCATAATTTAAAAGAAAAAGGAGTAAACTTTAGCGGCTCGGATGATCAACAATTCATACAAGCCATGGAATATGCAAATAACAGCTTTTTTATTTCAACCATGTTCAACCCAATATTAAGTTCTACTGTAGCTATGCCTCATCCGCTATTAACTGGTCTTATTCACTTTGCTATGGAAACAAAAAAAAAGGAGACCGAAGCTGATTTCGCACATGTGGGATAATTTCTTTAAAACTTCAAGGTAGCTCGCCATACAACTCCTTCAATACTTCCTTTCTAAAGTCAAAAATTTTATTGAGACTCCTCTTGATAACAACAACATTCATAATCCCGCCCAGAATTCCCAATGGCGGCTGATAAGTGATGATATCCTCCATTAAAACACCGTTTTCAATAGCGCTTATTTTATGTTGATGGTGCCAAAACTTATAAGGTCCTATTCGCTGTTCATCAATAAAAAACTTTTTTTCCTCCACCTGAGAAATTTCAGTCACCCAATTCATTTTTATTCCCAATAGAGGACTTACTTTATAGGTAATAATCATACCAGCATACATAGCTGCTGCGCCATTTCCAGAAGTGATGTCAAATCCCATTTCTGGAGGTGTAATTCTTTTTAAATTACTTGGATTTGAGATAAAATCCCAGATTTCGTCTATACTTACTGCAATTTTTTGCTTTTTATGTAATTGATAATGCGGCATCTTTCTATCGTTATTTAAGATTTTAATCGAGACATGCCACCATCTACAGGCAACACCTGTCCTGTTATCCAACTGGATTTTTCAGACAACAAAAATTCTACCATTTGGGCAATATCCTGTGCTGTACCAATTCTTTTGAGTGGGTGCCTTTCAGCATTCGCTACTCTCTTCTCGTCACTACTTAATAACTTGCTCGCCAAAGGCGTATCTAATAGAGACGGTGCAATACTGTTCACTCTTATGCGTGGAGCTAGTTCTGCTGATAGTGCTTTGGTTAACCCTTCTATGGCTCCTTTCGATACTGAAACTTGACTATGGAAATTAAATCCATATTGGGCAGCTACTGAGGAAAACAATACAATAGAGCTAATTTCTGCAGTTTTTAATTTTGCCAAGACGGCTTGAATGACTTTAATAGCCCCTAAAACTTGTAATTCCAAGTCCTCCAGAAAATCTGCTGGTTTTATTCTTGAAAATGGTTTAAGATTAATGCTCCCTGGACAATAAACCAAACCATCAATCGCGTCTGGCAAGAAGGAAAGATCCAAATCCGTTTCGAGGACATCTAGCTGATGAAAAGAAGTGGTTGCACTGGTTGTAACCACTTCGTTTTGATTAAAGGTGGAGTAAACCACATAATTGTTTTTTTGCAAAAGCTCTACTGTTGCAGCACCCACACCCGAGGAACCGCCAATAATTAGGACATTTTTCATACCCTATAAACAAGATACCCTCTAAATTGTTTGAGGGTCTAACATTCTCTTTTAAAAAGGTAATTTATTTAAATCAACATTTCCGCCAGAGACAATTACACCTATTCTTTTATTTTTAAATCGATCTTTGTGCTTGTAGAGTGCGGCAATAGGAACGGCAGAAGATGGCTCAATAATAATTTTCATTCGTTCCCAAATTAAGCGCATCGCATCTATGATCTCTTGCTCACTGACTAAATAAATTGCTTCTACTAGTTCCTTTATTATCGGAAAATTTACATCTCCCAAGGAAGTTCTGAGACCGTCTGCAATCGTTTTTGGATTTTCAACAGGAACAATTTGCCCAGCCATAAGAGATTGGAAAGCATCATCTGCACCTTCGGGTTCACCGCCCAAAATAGATGTTTTCTCCCCAAAATGAAAAGCTGCGAGTGCTGTGCCTGCAAGTAAACCACCACCACCAACAGGAGTAAAAATAGCATCTAAAGGATCCACTTGCTCCATGAGTTCCATAGCAGCTGTTGCATTTCCATTAATCACTTCAATTTGATTAGATGGGTGTAAAAAAACAGAACCTGTCTCCTCCTGAACTTTTGCAGCCGCTTGCTCTCGAGCTTCCTGTGTTGGAGCACAATCTATAACCGCAGCACCGTAACCCAAAACAGCTTTCTTTTTAATTTCCGGCGCACTAGTTGGCATAACAATCGTTGCCTTCGTTCCAGTTTTCTTTGCGGCCAAAGCAACTGCTTGCGCAAAGTTACCTGAACTGTGAGTTACTACGCCCAGATCCCTTTCCTTGATAGATAAGGACAGAATAGCATTAGTTGCGCCTCTCATTTTAAAAGCGCCCATTTTTTGAAAATTTTCACACTTCAAATAAATACTTGCACCAAAAATTTCATTTATACTTTCCGAAGTTAAAACTGGTGTTTGGTGAACGTAGCCAGAAATGCGTTTTGCAGTATCGATAAGTTCTTGTTGTGTAGTCATTTCACTCCATTTTCAAATATTGACCCGTATCCATATCTCTACCAATTTTGTTCGCAGGTATTACCAAGCCGTGCATACAAATAAATATACCTACAGGTAAGGTTTGGACTGCTGCTAGTGCCATGCCCAAATTGACATCGGCATCTGTATTTGCAAATCGTTCGGGTCGCATTGCTCCTGTGATAATAACCGTTTTTGTATTCTTGTTGGCTAGAAATGCAGCCGTTTCTGCCATAGTATCCGTGCCATGAGTTACTATTACCTTATCACATTCTACTTCTTGAATCAAGCCATGTAACGCGCTTCTATCTTCCTCTGTTATTTCGAGACTGTCTTTTTTAAAAGCTGTTAACAACACATATTCAAAAGAAGGGTTTATTTTTTTTAAAATTCTTTTAAAAGCAGGATCATGGATTTCAAAAGCCCAACCCTTGGTTGACTTCGGGTAGTCTTTATCTATTGTTCCGCCGGTTTGGATCAATGCAATTTTCATTTTAGTCTCGCTTAAGGTCCTTGTATTGATTGAATAATTTAGGCGTATGCTTAGCAACTTCTTCCTGGTATTCTACCCATATTGTGGAAAAAAGGCTATTAATCATGTTGACAACGGAATCGGTTTTAATCCTGGCAGTTCGAGCAGCAAACGCAGCTGTCGTTGTTGGTTCACCCTTTGATGACATAATATGAGATGAGGCCGAATATAAATACGTATTGAGTTTGCGAGAATTGTCTTGATATCCTGAAAGGCCTTTTGCCTGCATAAAAATTTCCTGCATTTTCACAATCGTATCATTAACCTTCTTCCCAAGGGTTTTAATGGCTTCTTGAATGGTGTCCTCTTCAAGTTCAAATTGAACATTTACTCGATGAATGGTTTCTTGCGCATCAATGAGTCTTTCCATGGCCAATCTGGCCAGCTCAATAGTTTCTTTGTGTTGATTCCAAAGCGTTCTATTTGCTCGAATGTCTTCCAAATTTGAAGTAATTCTAGGGTCTGGTTTAACGTCAATGGTAACAGAATCAGAATATGTTCCATAGGTTAAAAGAAGTTTATATTTACCAGGAATTACTTTAGGCCCCCAGCTATCTTTCGCATCAGGTTTTACTTTTTTTCTAGACGGATAATGCACTCCTTTTTCATTCAAGTACCATGGAACAACTTGCAAGCCCGTATCAACTTCTTGTGTGTAAGTATACAAAGTGTCCGCCACCGTATTCAAAACCATTACTTGTATTTCTTTCCAGTTTTCATCTTTACTTTTACTTGCATCGACTTCTACTTCAGCACCTTTTTGGTCTACTTCGTCTATTTCTTTTTTCGGGTTCTTGATCCAAACTTTAATCTCCGCATTATTGGATTGATTTTCTCCTTCAAAATAGCCGTCAGCTCTAAAACGAACACCTGATGCCGGCAGCGTATTCATCTGATAAGCTTCTTCAACACCAAATACATAAAAATCATTTTTAGGCCATTCTCCAAACGTTTTTGCCAGCTCCCTCAACGGTCTTATGTCATTCAAAATATAAATTGCTCTTCCAAAAGTTCCTAGCACTAAATCATCCTCTCTCTCCTGAATTTTCATATCCATGGTAGAAACAGATGGATAGTCCTTATCCCACTTGGTCCATGTCCCACCTTTGTTGATAGAAAAGTACAACCCATTTTCAGTACCTAGGAACAATAACTTATCTTCTTTTGGGTCTTGTACAAAACTCAAAGCATGACCACTGACTTTCTTTTCATCAGCTATGCGAACAAATGTCTCTCCCAAATCTGTTGTCTTAAATAGATAAGGCGTCCAGTCATTTCTTCTGTAATCATTAACAACGATATAGGCTTCTTTTTCCGAATGCGGTGAAGCAAATATTTGCGGTACCCAAAAACCTTTTTTTGGACCTGCAATTTTCATGGATAAGTTGTTCCAACTTTTACCGCCATCAAGTGTCAATTGTACATTCCCATCATCCGTGCCAACCCAAATAATGTCTTTATTAATCGGACTTGGTTCAATACATAAAATAGTGGTATGATTCTCAGCTCTTGTAGCATCGATAGTCAATCCACCACTTTTATGTTGCTCTTGTTTTGTTGAATCGTTGGTCGTCAAATCCGGACTAATAATTTGCCAATCCTTTCCTTTATTCTGAGAATAGTGCACAAATTGACTTCCAAAATAAATACCTTTTGAATTGTGAGGATCTTGTGACATTGCCGCATTCCAATTAAACCTTAAATAGTTTCCATCTGGATGAACAGGTTGAATATACTTAGTATGACCTGTTTCTGAATCATAATAATAAACATTGCCTCCCTGATACATCGCATATCCATATCGGTTATTCTCAGGATCTGGGAGCACATCAAATCCATCTCCAAACATTACCTCTTGCCACTCAAAGTTAGAAATACCACCATTTTTATTAACCTGACTCGGTCCTACATAGGATCCATTGTCTTGCATGCCACCATAAACATTATACGGGAAATCGTTATCAATATTTATGTGGTAAAATTGAGCTACCGGAATGTTCTCCACAAATCTCCAGGTTTTTGCTCTATCATAGGTGATATTCAAACCCCCATCGTTACCTTCGATAATGTGATTGGAATTACTTGGATTAATCCAGATGGCGTGATGATCGGGATGCACTCCTTGCCCAGTGTAAGGAATAATTACTTCGAAAGTTTTTCCCCCATCTTCGCTACGTGTAATGTAGGTGTGTAGACTGTAAATCCTATTTTCATTCAATGGATCTACAAAAATATCTGCGTAATAAAATGGCCTGTTTCCTACATTTTTGGTGGCCATTTTCTCCCAGTTAAAACCTCCATCAAGCGATTTATACAACGCAATTTCTTTACTCTCCACTAATGCATAAACTACTTTAGAATTTGATGCAGCAATTGCCAAGCCAATCCTTCCCAGCTCCCCCTTTGGTAGCCCGTCTTTTTCTGTCCGCTTTGTCCAAGTATCGCCTCCATCAAAAGAAACATAAAGGCCTGAACCTTCTCCGCCAGAATTAAAAAACCACGGTTCCCTTTTATGCTCCCACATGGAAGCAATTAACTTATTGGGATTCGAAGGGTCAACAACTAAATCCGCACATCCTGTAAGACTATTGATATAAAGTACTTTTTTCCAATTGTCGCCCCCATCAATGGTTTTATAAACCCCTCTTTCAGCATTAGAACCCCAAGGACTTCCAAGAGCTCCAGCGTAAACAATATCCGGATTGTCCCTGTCAATAATAATCCGGTGGATCGTCTTGGTCTTCTCCAATCCTTTTAATTCCCAAGTTCTGCCACCATCAATACTTTTATATATTCCAGCACCGGAAGAATGAGAGTTTCGAGGGTTTCCCTCACCTGTTCCTGCCCAAATAACATCTGGATTTGATTGCTGTATTGTTATTGAACCAATGGATTGAAGCGACTGCTTATCAAATAAAGGGTCCCATGATAAACCTGCATTCGTTGATTTCCAAACTCCGCCAGAGGCTGTTCCAATATAAATTTCATTGGTTCGGCTGTTAACGACATCAATACAAGTAATTCGGCCACTCATCCCCGCGGGGCCAATCGCATGTGTCTGGATTGCATTAAATTGGGAAATATCAACTTTCTGTGCATTGATAATCGTAGCAAGTAGTAAGAGCTCAAATAGTAAGATGCATTTTTTCATGGGCCTAAAGTTAATAAATCAACGCATCGATATATCCTTTTAAAAATGCGTATTACTTATTTAAAAGTGCAAATTCTTTTGCTGCATAAGTGAGAATAACATCGGCGCCTGCTCTCTTGATACTTAACAACATTTCTTGCATGGAGTCATTGTAATCCAGCCAGCCATTTTGAGCGGCTGCCTTTAACATTGCGTATTCGCCTGAAACATTATAAGCGGCAATTGGTATATTGAAATCTTTCTTCAGCATGTGTATAATATCCAAATAACACAGTGCAGGTTTCACCATTAAAAAATCGGCTCCCTCACTTTCATCCAGTTCAGCTTCTCGAATTGCTTCGTATTTATTACCAGGATCCATTTGATACGATTTCTTATCTCCGCTTTTAGGAGCTGAGTCTAATGCATCTCTAAACGGCCCATAAAAAGCGCTAGCGTATTTAGCTGTATAAGACATAATAGATACTTCTTCATGTCCATGAGCATCCAGTTCTTCCCTAATGTACTCGACTCTGCCATCCATCATATCTGACGGACCTATTATGTCTATTCCAGCATCGGCTTGAGCTATGGCCATTTTTGCTAAAATCGGCAGTGTTTCGTCATTCAAGATTTTCCCATCTACAACTAGCCCATCATGACCATCAGAAGAATAAGGATCCATGGCGACATCGCTAATTAAACAACTATCCGGGAATTCCTTTTTGATAGCACTTATTGCCTTTAAATAAAAATTCCGCTCATTGTAGGAGTAGCTGGCATCTGCATCCTTTAGGCTATCATCCAACCCCGGAAATAATACAAATGAATTTATACCCAATTTGACGCAACTTTCCAACTCAGGCAATAACATGTCTAAAGACCACCTGTTCTGACCAGGTAAACTTAAAATTGGATCAGCTATTTGTTTACCATCAACTAAAAACAACGGGTAAATTAAATCGTTTACAGAAACTGCTGTCTCTCGAACCATGGAACGTACCGTTCCGGATTTTCTATTGCGCCTTGGTCGAATCATATATCATTGCTTAAATCGATGCAAATATAAACAATGATTACACAGTTGCGGTTTAATCCTTATTTGTTATTCTGAAATCGAAATTTGTGAATTAAACCTTTATTTCTTGTTAAAAGTTTTCATTAGAAATCCCCTTCGTTTATCTCCGATTCTTAAATTATAAGTGCCCGAGGGAAAGACCTTGGATGTACAAGACATTATCATAATTACTCTTTTAAAAAATTAATTCTTGTAATACAACCTCTGCTTCGTTACGAAGCAAATATTATTTTCAGCAAAATTAATGCCCCGTTCTAAAAACAGAAACAGAAATCCGTGCAATATGGACTCCTATGAATTTGTACCAATTTGGAACTATACCTATTTGTTTAAAAATGATGTTTTTCCTGCGAAATGGAGAAGTACGCAGGGTAGAAACAGAAAATGAATAAATAATTTGCATCTTAGTATATGCGATTCTAAGCAAATTAAAAATAATCTTTCGAGGAATTCGTTAAATGAAAAACGCTTTAAATTCAGGTAATGAACAACCAAACAATCCGCTACATGGCGTAAAATTGGTTGATATGCTAACCAATCTCGTTGAAAGTTATGGATGGGAAGCGCTTTCCTTAAAAATTAACATTAATTGTTTTCGTAACAACCCTTCTATTAAATCAAGTTTAAAATTTTTAAGGAAAACACCATGGGCAAGGGCTAAAGTAGAACAATTGTACTTGAAATGGTTACGAGAATCTTGATAACAATACTGTAAAAATTAAAATTGATGCGCTCGTTAGTTTTTGATAAAAGGCTTCATGCAGAACTTGCCTGAATTGTCAGTGATTTTTAAAATATAAGTTCCAGCAGAAAGTTCTTGAACATTTAAGGAGATTTTGTCAATTATTTGATAAGTGAGAAGCACTTGACCTGTCACAGAAAGCACATCAAGCTTGTTAGAATTATCCCATTCCTCTGGCAAATCAATGTGAATAAAATCGTCTACTGGATTAGGATATATCAGCGCATTTTCCAGGTTCTGATCCTCAATATTTAGAGCCAATTCCTCCTGGATAGTTTGCTCCGGCAAATATTCACATCTTTCCCATTTATCACCATTATACCATTGACCAGTATGCAATTTGAATCTAGTACCCGTATATAGCTCGCTCAATAAAAACTCATACGTTGAATCTTGATGCAAATCAACTAGAGAATCCAGCACCATATCTTCCAATATTAAACACGGAATTTCCTCGAGCAACTCGATTCCTTCAAAATTCATTGTATGAATTCCCGTTTCTCCTGCATATGCTTTTAAAAATGTGGAATAGTGAGCTGAATTACTGTGAATAGCATTAATACTATAATCCTGCGCACCAAGATCAAAAGATAAACTGGGCGCAGTCTCTTCAGGACTATAAAGTTTAGAACCATCTTTATCATCAACATCAATTGAGGCATCATCTCTCCATACTAATATGGCTTCATCATAAAATGTGTTTACTGCTGACGAAAGGTGTATTCTTAATTTTGATTGATGACCTATTGATTTAACAAATCTTGCATCGATTTCGGTTTTGTCATCTTCTGTAAAAGTCAACGAAGGATTAATGTCATTAGCATGCACCCAAAAAGCCTGAGAAGAAGCAATATTCGCACCAACACCATTTGTTCCAAAGCCACCAGTTCCTCCTACATATAGGCCATAATTCGCAGCCGTTGCGTTCCAAATCCACAAGGCATTGTCAATCGCCTCCTTACTAAAACTAGAGATATTGTCCCAATCTACCGAGCAAACGTATGGATTCCCAATTAAATTCCATCCCTCCTGGTCACTTGCTCCAGCATCATCCTGAAAATCTAATGCTATACTTTGGGTTCCAACAACAGGAGAACCTGAAACTTCTAGCGTTCTTGTAACTGCGCCAATATATACCCTATGTCCATGGTTAAAATCAATATTGTCAGCAATACTAACCGCGCTAGACCAGCCATTATTTTTATCTCCATCCGCATTATTTTCATCATAAGTATAGACACTTGTCCAACCAAATCCCGGATAATCAGAACCAGAAAATCCGGTCATTATAATACCGTCATTTTGCCACTCTGACAAGGTTTGATTTAACACTCCAGATGAAATTTCTCTCCAGCCCTGATTCGTCATTTCCAGGTATCGTTGAATCGCTATTTCTCCAACAAAAGGGCTATTAAAAGCACATGTAGCCACTCCAGCATGCACCAATCCTTGAGTAGGAGTTGGTCCATCATTAAATTCCATATTCCCTAACGGATCGTTAAACCTGTAAGAGTTCTCATTTTCGTATAAACCTGCAGAATAAGTCAATTCATATGTTGAACCATTAGGTATGTTTATTACTTCTGTTGAACCAAGGCCTTCTGCATTAAATATACCATATTCAGCACCGTCTATATCTATTCGAATTGTGCCACCATCCCAACCATCACCGAAAGCATCTCTCATTATCAATTCATATTGACATAAATTTCTAACTGCTGTCATTCTGCCCGTTGCAAATGAATTAGATTCTAGCGTTACTAAATTATTTGAAGTGAAATTACCCCCTTTTAAGCGAAGACTTCCCAAAATTTCATAGGTTCCAGAGTTCAACGTAACCCCTGCATCTGATCTAATTTCAAGATTATTAAACAACTGATTATTCGCTCCGTTCATTTGATTAGGACCAGAGCTTACTCCCTTAAATCGAACTGTAGACCGTGTACCTGAAAACAAACCATCCATGAGCCAATCACCGTAAATATTTAACGTTTCAGAACCACTAATTCCTAAGGTTGCACCAGTCTCTACACTGATGCTTTTTGTAGTCGCATCAGAACCCGTTATTATTGGCTGAAAAATGGTTGTAGCAGGCACAACAGCATCCATAGATTTACTCGGCACTCCGGCGCTCCAGTTATTTTGATTAAACCAATCACTATCTACAGCACCAATCCAAGTTGTCGATGTTCCTGGCACAAAAACGATTCTGATTTGTGGTTTATTCGAATTTACCGTAGTTGGTGTCGATCCACATGAACTCCCATTCATATCTGTCCAGCTGAATCGATATCCATTGGTTGTAGAATAAATTCTGGATTGGCCGGATGGATTCCAAGCAGAAACCGCACTCCAACATACTTCTACTCCAATACTACTAATCCCATCCCAAACGAATGTCTGATTATCAAGG
>Ga0115568_10001797_pt1 | contig 15159 bp, 12 predicted proteins | sample COGITO_mtgs_1204_FD_87296 | JGI IMG/M metagenome (GOLD analysis project Ga0115568, IMG submission 87296) | Pelagic marine microbial communities from North Sea - COGITO_mtgs_120426 | ecosystem: Environmental > Aquatic > Marine > Epipelagic | place: Germany:Helgoland, sampling site Kabeltonne...
AGAATTATAAAATATTAAAAAAACGGATTATTAAGTAATAATCCGAATATTTATAAAAAGAGGTAAGCTACAAGATTCTAAAGAAAAAATAATACGTATCTTTTTAAACTAGTACATTTATTTTTAGAAGAGGTATATTTCTATCCTATACCACAGTGTAAGTTACATAATTCAAGTACAGAATACCTTACTCTATCTATTCGGATTATTTTTCTCATCCCTCAAAATTCAGCTTTTCTTTCATCAAGGCAATTTCGATTGCTTTTTCAAGTAAATTAGGTGCACTACCGGGGCCTATAGTAAGAAGTTTTGAGCCAGTAGTTGGCTCTCCATTAAAAGGTCTTATGCTTATTTTGCCGTCAGGAGTTCGCTCAAAATAAACATACTCTTTTTTATTTTCTATTTGCGTACATCCCTTAATACGCATAATTGTCTTTGGGAGTGTATTACAAATATCATAAATGCAATTATAATTGGGTAATTGGGGAAGATCTGCCGAGCAAGAAGACCAATGAGCTTTTAGATGTTCAAACTTTTTAAACTTGTTTTTAGAAGGCAACAATTTAGGTATGAGCGTAACATCAACCTCATCTATATTTAAGATTTCTGCTGTTGCGTTGTATGTTTTTAATTCTTTGATAACAGCATTTTTTCTTTCTGGTAATATATCTTCAGTATGAGTTAACACTAAAAGAGATGATACTTGAATTTGATTTACTTCTAATTCGTTGTGCTCTCCTCGTTTTTGCCAATTTTTGACATCAACCACTGAAATTTGGATGGGTGGTAAAAATCGTTCGTTTATCCCAACACCCAGAAAACTCATAAGAGAGCAGGCATCAGATGTACCATTGGCTTCAATAAGTGTTACTCCTTTTAATCGAGGTGGTATTCTATTTATAAAATCTCGCAATACGTGAATTCCACTACAACAAATACAACTGCCACTTAAAGCCTTTAGTTGCTTTACATCTATTTGATCTAAAAATTGTTGTGCATCAAGACTAGCGTTTTCATAATCATTAAGAATTACATAAGGATTCCAGTTCTGATCAACATAATTATGTATCAACTTTTTTAGTAAAGTTGTTTTACCAGAACCTAAAAAACCAACAATAGTAATAATTGCCTCCATGATTTGTATCAATGTTTTCACAAATATAAGAAACGTTTACACCATAAAACGAGAATCGTTTTATGGTTTTAGTAGCATTCTTTATTAAAATATTTAATATTGGTTTTACTGCAGAAAACCTCATCTTACTATTCAGAGCAACAGCATATTCTAAAACAATTTAAACTTTTTCTGTATATTAAGGTCTAAATAATTAAATGAACAGAAATGAAAAATATTTTAAAATTATTCATACTGGTATTTATATTATCATGCAGTAAAAGTGAAGACACAAACGAACAGGACACCGCGAGCGCGATCTGTTCTGGAGATTATTCAACTGCCGGAATATTAGTAGACATTGATGAAGAAATCTTTAATGATGATGAATCTGTAAACGCATACAGCAAATACGCTTGGACTTCAGATGGCAATGATAGAGTTTTAAGCGGTAATGGAATTCCTAATCATCAAGTAGGTACTTTTCCAAGTGCTAACAATCCAAATACAATCACAGAACAAAATGTTAATAAGAGGTTTACTCTTTGTCCAGAGATAATAAATGAAAGTGGTATAGCGGTTGTTGGCCCTGCCCTGGCAATTGCCTATGCTTTAAACAGTGTTAAGTTTGATCCTGCAACAGCAGGTAGATGTAATGATGCCGGTGAATGTAGTTTAGCACAAGGAGAAGGGAACTGGAATATTGAAGCTTTGGGGCATGATACATTTAATTTTGGAGATGATATGAACCATGCACACGTTCAACCAAACGGGAGCTATCATTATCATGGAATGCCAGAATTATTAATAGAATTTTTAGGAGATACACAAGGGATGACTTTGGTAGGATGGGCATCCGATGGGTTTCCTGTATATGCCAGATATGGGTATACGGATGCAAATAATTCAGATAGTGGCATTAAGGAATTAATACCGAGTTATAGATTAAAATCAGAGCCAGACACAAATCGTCCAAATACTTTAACCGCAATTATTGGTGGGCCTTCTGGCGGAACAACCGGTCTAAGTACCCCTATTGAAATGGGAGCTTTTACTCAAGACTACGAATATGAAGAAGGGCTTGGAGATTTAGATGAGTGCAACGGTCGCTTTGGTGTCACTCCAGAATTTCCGGAAGGCATTTATTACTATGTAGTTACAGATGATTTTCCTTTTTTCACAAGATGTTTAAAAGGCGATATCTAAAAAATAAAAACGGTTAAACAATAATAGTATAACCGTTTTATTGTTTTCGTAAATAACTATTCTATTGCAATATGGAGTATTCGTTGTAGATTAATCGTAGCGTTGAACTCATCTCATTTTCATTTTCTCTTATCGTATTGCCCTAAAATGATTAGAAATAAAGTACTTAGTTAAACTTTATAGTTAAAATAAGGTCTAATCAATAAACACCAATAAAATGAAGACTATTTTAAAGCTTGTGATAATATTACTAATCACTTCGTGTAGTAAAGATGATAATTCAGCACCAGAGACATCTCTTGGATATAATATGTTACTTATTGGCAATAGTTTCTTTAGACCTTATGCTGAGAAACTTGATGAAATGGCAATTGATGCTGGTTTTGTAAATCACAATAGTACAATTGTAAATCGTGGTGGCGAAAATGGAAGGGCTATCAATTTTTGGAACGATTCATCTAGCGAAGAACATAATTTAATAAAGGAAACCCTTAATCAGGGGGATGTTGATTATTTTGGAATGACAAGCGGACATGATTCTAACAATCGAATCGAAGGGTTTAAAGCTTGGATAGAGTATGCATTACAAAACAATCCAAACATCACCGTCTTTATTTCTTTAGCACCATTTGACTTCCCAAATGGAGATTTAGATAGCAACCGACCAGATTGGGATACATTCGCAGCAGAAAATAATTTCAGTTCTATACAAGAAATGTTTAATGCTTACATAAATGATATTGTACACAATGAAATTGTAGACCAATTGCGAATCGAATTTCCTTCTACCAGAATTTTTACCATACCGACCGGATGGGCTACATTTAATTTATATCAAATGCAAATCGATGGTCTATTGTTAGATCAAATTGATATGTTTGGATCATCGGCTTCCTCAATCTTTGTTGATTCAAAGGGGCATCAAGGCGATATTGTTAAAAAAACAGGTGGTTTAGTATGGCTTAATAGTATTTATAATGTTGATCTAAGCGCCTTTAATTATCAAACAGGATTCAATACAGACTTGCACGAAATTGCAAAGCAAATAACGGATAGTCATGATTCAAATTACAAATAATAAGGATAAGGCACATCTATGGCTTAGTTTAACATTTACTATGTCAATTTAAAATTGAGTTTATAATGCAATCGCTAGCGTTTATCCCCAAACTCGATAAAATTCATTAAATTTAGATTTCTATTATTAATTTAAACACACAATGATGAAAAAAATTATTCTATTATCAATTACAACATTTCTCCTTATTGGTTGTAAACAAGAATTAAATAAAGAGTGTGAGTCTTTGGCAAAAGCTAATGAAAAAGTTGCAAAAAATATCAAAACCTACAAAACAGCTTGGGATATTTTTTTTGAAACTAGAGACAGCAATGCCATAAATACTGATAGTTTTGATGAGCAAGTAACGGTAGTTACAGCAACTGGTAACATAACAGGTATCGAAGGTTTTAGAGAATATTACAACAACTACTTAACTGGTTTTTCCGATGCAGAATTTAATTTTGTAGATATTATTGCACAAGGAGATAAATTAGTTAAACATTGGAATTTTAAAGGAACCCATGATGGGGAAATGTTTGGAATTCCTGCTACTAACAAAAAAGTAGACATCAGTGGGACTACTATGGTATTGATGAAAGATGGAAAGGTGCTACAGGAACAAGATTTCTTTGATAACTACTCCTTCTTATCGCAACTCGGTTTATTGAAATAATTTTTTAAAACAACTTCTATCTCTGCGAAATCAGACTATAAAATAAAAACGGCTACACTATAAAAGTATAATCGTTTTATTGAATTAGTAGGGGAATTGGATTCATTCCTACACGTTGTTCCGGAATGGGCCAATAAGGAGATCAGCCCAAAGAAAACAGAAAGCGTACAACACTTTCGGTTATTTTTTGAGCTTTTTTAAAAGTTGAAACCCGTTCCACTTTTAAAAGCATAAAAAAACCTCTTGATTTCTCAAGAGGTTTTCTTTGTAGCGGGAATTGGACTCGAACCAATGACCTTCGGGTTATGAGCCCGACGAGCTACCTACTGCTCTATCCCGCGATATAAGCTGAAAAAACGTCTTAGCTTTTAACTTTCGATTCATAACATCGACCCGTTGTTTTCGACTGCAAAGATAGGACTTAAATAAATAACTGACCAAACTTTTTTTCAATTATTTTTTTCTACATAAAATAACATAGGTAAATCTAAAAACAAACTATCTTTGTAGCATGAAACATAGAGCAGGCTTTGTAAATATTATTGGAAACCCTAACGTAGGTAAATCTACATTAATGAACGCTTTGGTTGGTGAAAAACTATCTATCATTACTCCTAAAGCACAAACAACGAGACATAGAATTCTTGGAATTGTAAATGAAGAAGAATATCAAATTGTGTTTTCAGATACCCCAGGAATTATACAACCTGCTTATGAATTACAATCTTCTATGATGGATTTTGTAAAATCTGCACTCGATGATGCCGATGTACTTATTTATATGGTTGAAGTTGGTGAGAAAGAATTGAAAAACGATTCCTTCTTTAAAAAAATTATTCATAGTGAAATTCCTGTGATTTTATTATTGAACAAAATCGACAAATCAACACAAGATGAAGTAGAAGTTAAAGTTAAATACTGGAAAAATAAAGTGCCGAATGCAGATGTTTTTGTTATTTCTGCTCTAGAAAAATTTAACATAACTGCTGTGTTTGATAAAATAAAAGAAGTGCTTCCGGAAGGACCTCCTTTTTATCCGAAAGATCAATTAACAGACAAACCAGAACGTTTTTTTGTTAATGAAAAAATTAGAGAAAAAATCCTCATGCATTACAAGAAAGAAATTCCGTATTCTGTAGAGGTTGAAACTGAAGAATTTATTGAAGAAGAGAAAATTGTGAAAATCCGTTCTATCATTATGGTAGAAAGAGAAACACAAAAGGGTATTATTATTGGCCATAAAGGATCCGCGCTAAAACGTGTTGGAGCAGAAGCAAGAAAGGATTTAGAAAAATTCTTCGAAAAGAAAGTGTATATAGAATTGTACGTGAAAGTCAATAAAAATTGGCGAAGTGATAAAACCCAACTAAAACGATTTGGATACAACCAAAATTAGTAATTCATAACTTCTTATAAACTATCATAAATAAGTTACACAAGTTATTGTTACCATTTTTCGTTAATCGTGATAATTAGCAACAGCAAATTTTTAAGGTCGCTTACTAAAAAGTACAACCACAGAAATCGAAATAAAGATTACTTAAAATATATAGGCATCCTCAGAAAAAAGGGCACTTTAACCCAACGTAAGTAGATACAAAACAAATGCTCACCGCGATGGTTATAGAGATATAGATTCTCTTTCTTAAAAATCTTCACACAACAGTTTAAAATTAAAATAACTAATCATATTGTAAATTGTATATTTGCAAAAAATTTCAATTCAAATGAATAACAGTATCGTTGCCATTGTAGGAAGACCAAATGTAGGAAAGTCAACACTTTTTAACAGGTTGGTGCAGAGAAGAGAAGCTATTGTAGATTCTGTCAGTGGAGTAACAAGAGACAGACATTACGGAAAATCTGACTGGAATGGAAAAGAATTTTCTGTGATAGACACAGGTGGATACATTATTGGTTCTGATGATATTTTTGAAGGAGAAATTAGAAAACAAGTAAGTTTGGCCATTGAAGAAGCTGATTTAATTGTTTTTGTAGTGAATGTGGAAGATGGTATTACGCCAATGGATGCTGAGGTTGCAAAACTTTTGCGAAAGGTAAAAAAACCAATTTTTACCGTTGTTAATAAAGTTGATAATGCAATGCGTGAACCAGATGCTGTAGAATTCTATAACTTAGGTTTGGGAGAGTATTATACAATTGCATCCATTAATGGAAGTGGAACTGGAGATTTACTAGACGCTTTAGCAGAAAAAATGCCAGAACCAGAAGAAGTTGATTTAGAAAAAGAAGAATTACCAAGGTTTGCCGTTGTTGGTAGACCAAATGCTGGTAAATCATCATTTATAAACTCTTTAATTGGAGAAGACAGGAATATTGTAACTAATATTGCAGGAACAACTAGAGATTCTATTGACACAAAATACAATCGTTTTGGGTTTGATTTCAATTTAGTTGATACGGCAGGAATCCGTAAAAAATCTCGTGTAAAAGAAGATTTAGAATTTTATTCTGTGATGCGTGCTGTCCGTTCTATTGAATATTCTGATGTGATTATTCTAGTGGTTGATGCAACTCGTGGTTTTGAAGGACAAGATCAAAATATTTTTTGGTTGGCTGAAAAAAACAGAAAAGGAGTTGTTATTTTAATAAACAAATGGGATTTAATTGAGAAAGAAACCAATACCATGCGTGATTTTGAAGCTATGGTAAGAAAACAAATTGAGCCATTTACGGATGTACCAATTGTATTTATCTCCGCTTTAACTAAGCAACGTTTATTTAAAGCCATAGAAACTGCAGTAGACGTTTTTGGTAAAAGAAAAATGAAAATACCTACAAGTAAACTAAATGATACAATGTTAGACATTGTTAAAAATTACCCACCACCGGCTACAAAAGGTAAATTTGTTAAAATTAAATACTGTATGCAACTGCCTACACCAACACCTCAGTTTGCATTTTTCTGTAACTTACCACAATACGTTAGAGATCCATACAAACGATTTTTAGAAAATAAATTAAGAGAAATTTACGATTTTACAGGAACACCGATGACCATTTATTTTAGACAGAAATAGGATTATTCTGTAACTTTCACTACCTTCTTTCGTCTAAAGTGTATAGTTATACTTTAAATTACTTTTAGAGAATAAAAGATATGAAAATTATAGAATCAAATTCAGTTCCGGAAGTTGAATTACCTTTACAACTAAAAGTTTCTTTTAAAAAGGTATTCTGTTTATTTGAAAAATATGCTCAAGAAGAGTTCATAAACCACCCTTTTCATAGTTCTGCTTCAAAAATGGTAGAACTTTTAGAAGAATATCCTGAACTGCGCGAAGGTTTCTCGGACCATAACCTATTAGAAAAATATAAAGAGCAGATAGATTTATTGTTAGACCCATTATTTCCTGAACCTTTGTTGTTAAACGAAATAAAAGCAGCAACAATCCCTTTCTCTTTTACTTCTTTTAAATTTACAGATAGATTTGAAAATATACTAGCAAACGCCGGGGAGGATTACGAATTAAAGGTTCGTAATTTTGAGGATGATAGTATGTACATTCTGGTATGTACATTTATTTTAGGCTTTGTTTATGGTTTTAAAGTTGATTTAAGAAGACCATTCTACTTTGACATTCCAGACAAAACATCTGGAACAATGAAATACTACAGAACTAATTTTAATGCAGATTTCTCAGAAATTACTCCAACCAAAACTGCCCCTAAAATAACAGAAGAAGACTTTAAAGAGTTGTTGAATAACTTCGAAAATATAGAACTATGGAAAAAGAAATTCCCTCCAAACAGCTATATATTTAAAGGCTTCGGACTTATTAGCTTGTTCGATGTAACATCAGAAGAGATGTTGTCATCCATTAAAGCAAATTTATTGGCGGGTGGAGAAAATCTTATTCCAAAATTACAAAGTAACTTAAGAGATTTCTATAGTATAAAAGACTTAAAACTTGGGTATTCTATTTTTAACAACATCAATTCTAAATTCTATGATAATACAATTAATAAAACGAATAGTTTAATATTAAAAGGTACTAAGTTAAAATGCGACTCTGGTTATTTCTGCGAGGCTATCATTGAAAAAGTATTTAAAAACCATAAAACATTTATAATTTCTGATGTTAAAAAATATGGGGAAATTGCTAATAATAACGGCTTTTATGAAAATTTACTCAATGCTAACCTACAGAGCATTATTTTAATTCCTATTGAGACCTCAAATAATGGTTCTTTGGCTTTATTAGAAATCGCATCTCCGCGAGCTTACGAACTGAACTCGGTTAATGTAAATAAACTAAAAGATATTATCCCTGTTTTTGAGGCTGCAGTTAAAAGAACCTCTGAAGAACGTCAAAATGTTTTAGAAGCAACGATTCAAGAAAACTACACTTCAATCCACAATTCTGTGAAATGGAAGTTTTATGAAGCCGCAGAAAAATATCATACAGAACACCAAACAAACGAGAATGCAAAATTAGATGAGATTATATTTAGTGATGTGTATCCGTTATTTGGACAAAGTGATATAAAAGGTTCTTCAAATGCCAGGAACGAAGCAATAAAAGAAGATTTAACAACTCAGTTAACCTTAGCCATAACAGTTTTAGAAGATGCTTGTAAATCAGAAAAACTTCCTATTTATAATGAATTAATGTTTAGAGTTTCCTCTTATTTAAATGATGTAGAGCAAGGTTTAAGTGCTGGAGATGAGGTAAGTATTTTAGATTTTCTTAATAGAGAAATTTATCCTGTTTTTAATCATATAAAAAAAATAAGCAATACCCTTAGCCAAAAGGTTAGCGTTTACATGAAACGATTAGATAAAAATCTAAATGTTGTTTATGAAAAAAGAAAAGAATACGAAAACAGTGTTACATTACTAAATGACAAATTAGCCAAATTTTTAGACGATAAACAAAAACAGGCTCAAGAAATGTTTCCTCATTATTTTGAGCGCTATAAGACGGATGGTGTAGAGTATAATATGTACATAGGACAATCTATTACAAATAATAAAAATTTTGATAGCTTATACTTATACAACCTTCGTTTATGGCAATTAAAGATTACTTATGAAATGGAAAATGTAGCATTTTATGAGCGAAAAAATATGCAACATGATTTACGCGTGGCTTCCTTAATTTTAGTTCATAGTAACCCTATGGCTATAAAATTTAGAATGGATGAAAAGCAATTTGATGTTGATGGTGCTTACAATATTAGATACGAAATAATCAAAAAAAGGATTGATAAGGCACACATAAAAGGCACTAAAAAACGTTTAACAGTTCCCGGTAAAATAGCAATTGTATACTCTCAAGACAGAGATGCCATAGAATACCTAAAATACATTAATTTCTTGCAATCTAAGAATCAGTTAGGTACAATTGAATTTTTAGAATTAGAGGACTTGCAGGGTGTTACGGGTTTAAAAGCCTTAAGGGTAGAAGTGATTTATCAAAAAGACTTTGACGAAAGAAAAACCATTACTTTTAAAGAATTAATTAAAGAAATTGAATCTTAAATTTACAAAACACTCCCAATTTCTTGCACTCTAAAGGTCACTGCAAAAGCCAAGACACTTAATATAATACCAATCATAAAAACGGTGTAAGTAACTCGTAATATTTTATACTTTCTCTTTAAAACCAAACCCAGAAAGTACAAGTCTTTTGTTAAAGAACCATAAAGATACTCCCTGTCTTGCATCATTTCTGAAATACCCCATTCAAAATCTTTTAATTTCATTTGATGAAAGTTACCAAAAAATAATAAATTAACTTTTTTATTAGCAACATCTTCTTTTGTAAATTTTCCTTGTGTAATATTAGGTCTTGTCGCTAAAATTGATAATATGATAGATGCAACTGTGAAGGTTATGAATAAAATTGTTGGTATTATTAAGTAACTATTTGACGGATTATCTAGTTTTGGTATTAAATTAGATAATGCTAAAGAGACGATAATTGCATTTACCGAAAGTAAAATATTGGCTTTTGTATCTGCAATATTACTTAAGGTCATGTGGTTTTTTAAAGCAATTCTAAACATTGTTTCTACGCCACGCTCTGGCACACTCACTTTCTCTTTTTTTAATTCTAAAGCATCTTGCTTCTGCCTAAATTTTTTAACATCGTCTTTTAATTCTTTTTGACTCTTAATTAATTTAGAAAGATTTTTCTGCTTCCCTTTTGTCCAAATTTTTAAAGCATACTCTGTATTAAAACGATGTTTTTGTGTAAAAAAATCGATATTTTCTGCGACCCATTCTGTATCAGAAACATTTTTAAAACCTGTTAACTCCCACTCTTTTCTTAATAAGTAAGTATAATCAAAAAAATCTTTTGAGCCTAAATGCGAGCAATCTGCATCAATAATTATTTTTTCTAAATCATCTTTTGGGTGACTCCCCATTTTAGTTGCTAAAATAAGTGCTGATATGGCTTTAATTCTATCATCTGAAACTTGATTTTCTTTTAAAAATGCAGCAGCAATTTGAACACTTTTTTCTTCATGGTTTTCAGTTGTCTTTATAAAACCAGTGTCATGAAACCAAGCAGCAATTTGTAAATTTTCGGCGGATAATTCGTCAATTTGTATATGCTCTGTAAGCTCCTTTATACTCTTAACAACTCTTTGCGTATGCTCTAAATTATGATATACAAATTTTCTATCTAAATCTTTATTTAATAAACTAAAAACATACTTTTCTGTATGAATAATTAATGTGCTCATAGTAAGATTATTTTATAAATGAATAAGAATAAGTGATGACTTTTTTCATTACCTTTTCAATATTCGTCGTAAATTTAGGTATTACTTTCATCGGCTTACAAATTAACGATTATTTGTAAGTTAATAAGTGTTTTTGCGTCGAAAAAGTGAGCTCGCATATCAATATTAATATCGAAAAGAAAGAAAACAACATATGCTTACATGGAAAGAAATTATCAGCTTTACTGTAAATGGAAATCTAACTCCAGATAAAAGAGTTGAAAAGTCAGAAGCAGAGTGGAAAGAGTTATTAACTGAAAAACAGTTTACAATAACAAGAAAAAAAGGTACAGAAAGACCCAATTCTGGGGCTTTGTGCAGTATTTATGATGAAGGAAAATACAATTGTGTTTGCTGCAACACTCCTTTATTCGACTCCAAAATAAAGTTCGATTCAAGTTCCGGTTGGCCAAGTTTTACACAACCAATAAAAGAAAATGCGATTAAATATCATAAAGATATTTCTTTTGGAATGATAAGAGTGGAAGTGATGTGCAATACTTGTGACGGACATTTAGGACATATTTTTCCTGACGGACCAGCGCCAAGTGGGTTGCGTTATTGTATTAATTCTGAGTCAATGATTTTAGATAGGAAATAAATAAACTATTTTTAAATATCGCCGACAGCACTGCTAAAATCGGAATGTGTTTTGATTGAAATGTGCTCTATATATAATAATATGACATTTAAAATAAAGGAGATATCCCATCTCTTAAAATATCAAGAATAATTAAAAATGACTAAAAATATACAAATTGCCACTTTAGGAGGTGGATGCTTTTGGTGCACTGAAGCCGTATTCCAGCATGTAAAAGGAGTAGAAAAAGTTGTATCTGGTTATTCTGGTGGAAATGCTCCAGGAAAACCAACATATAGAGAAATCTGTTCTGGATTAACAGGGCATGCAGAAGTAATTCAAATTACTTTTGATGCAAACATAGTTTCGTATGAAAATATCTTAGTGATTTTTATGACAACCCACGATCCAACAACGTTAAACAGACAAGGAGCGGATAGAGGTACTCAATATAGATCTGTGATTTATCATCATAATGAAATACAAGAGAAAATTGCTGACGAAGTTTTAGTGCAATTGCAACAATTTTATAAAAACAAAATTGTAACAGAAATTAGCCCCCTCAATATTTTTTATAATGCTACAGAAGAGCATCAAGATTTTTACAAAAAAAATAACGGACAAGGTTATTGTAAATATGTAATTGAGCCAAAACTGGCTAAATTGAGAGACTTACACGCTGATAAATTAGTGTATCCTGATTGAAAAACAGGATTCAGACAAATGCTATAAAACTTAAAATAATAAAATATTTTTAGAAATTTTCGGTAAAAAAAACTTTAAAATTGATCAGTGAAACAACATATGAAGCTGAATATAAAAAATACTTTTACATCAGGAAACCCTGCGGACTCGGTTCTTAAAAACACAAGAAGACAAGTTGAAGAAGCCGTATACTCTTATGTAAATCCTAAAAAAACAAAGGCACCTCAAATATTACACGTTTCAGAAGAAATGGCTTCTGAATTGAATATCTCTGAAAAAGAATTAACATCCGAATTCTTTAAAAATATTGTAACCGGAAATGAAATTTATCCTAATACAACGCCTTTTGCTATGTGTTATGGAGGACATCAATTTGGAAATTGGGCAGGACAATTAGGTGATGGAAGAGCAATTAATTTATTTGAAGTTGAGCATCAAAATAAAAATTGGAAAGTTCAATTAAAGGGAGCTGGAGAAACCCCATATTCGAGAACTGCCGATGGTTTAGCCGTCTTAAGATCTTCTGTAAGAGAATATTTGTGCAGCGAGGCTATGTTCCATTTGGGAGTACCTACAACGCGCGCTTTATCTTTAAGTTTGTCTGGAGATGCTGTTTTACGTGATATTTTATATGATGGAAATCCAGCGTATGAAAAAGGCGCAATTGTTTCTAGAGTCTCTCCAAGTTTTTTACGTTTTGGAAATTATGAAATTTTTGCAGCTAGAAAAGATATTAAAAACTTAAAGTCTTTAGTTGATTATACAATCAAAAATCATTTTTCGATTACAGAAAAAAAACCAAAAGAGCGTTATATCAAATTTTTTAAAGAAGTTTCTAAACGTACTTTAGAAATGATCATTCACTGGCAACGTGTTGGTTTTGTTCACGGAGTGATGAATACAGATAATATGTCTATTTTAGGTTTAACCATAGATTTCGGACCTTATGGATGGCTAGAAGGTTTTGATTTTGATTGGACTCCGAATACAACCGACAGACAGCACAAACGCTATAGGTTCGGGAATCAGCCCAATATCGGTTTATGGAATTTATACCAACTGGCCAATGCTTTATACCCAATAATTGAAGAGGTAGCCCCTTTAAATGAAATTTTAGAGCAATACAAAAGTGATTTTGAAATAAAATCTTTACAGATGATGAAATCGAAGTTAGGTTTATTTACTTCGGATGAAGATGATGTAAAACTGATTCAAGATTTAGAAGACACGCTGCAATTAGTAGAAACTGACATGACTATCTTCTATAGAAAACTGAGTGATTTCACCGATAATAATTCTGGTTTTGAATTGATAAAAGAAGCATTTTATGACTACAAAAACATTTCTACTGAAGTAACGAATACCTGGAATTTGTGGTTTAAAAGATATGATGAAAGACTTAAATTTGAAAGAACATCAATAGAAGAACGAAAGAAAAAAATGAATGCTGTAAATCCTAAATACGTTTTACGTAATTATATGTCTCAATTAGCAATTGATGAAGCTGATAAAGGAAATTACACTTTACTTGATGCGCTATTTCAACTCTTAAAAAAACCATATTCTGAACAACCAGAGAACGAAAAATGGTTTGCAAAAAGACCTGAATGGGCAAGAAATAAAGTGGGCTGCTCTATGCTATCATGCAGTTCATAAATTAAAAAAACAATGAAATTAGGATTAGGAACCGCTGCTTTAGGAAGACCTCAATACATAAATGTTCGTAAAGAAAATTGTGACAACTCCGATTTAAACCATTTTAGAAAACACAGCTTTACAGTTTTAGAAGATGCTTATCAATCAGGAATTAGATATTTTGACACAGCTCCAGGCTACGGATTAGCAGAAGAATTGCTAATAGAGTGGTTGCAAACTAAAAATGATGCATCTATTAAAATCGCTACAAAATGGGGTTATACATACACTGCAAATTTTGATATAAATGCAACTGTTCACGAAATAAAAGAACATAGTTTATTTAAATTAAACGAGCAATGGAATTTTTCTAAAAAGCTTCTGCCCTATTTAAAAGTATATCAAATTCATTCTGCAACTTTAGAAACTGGAGTTTTAGAAAACAAAGAAGTTTTAACGAAACTGGCTTATTTAAAAAAAGAACACCACTTAAAAATAGGCTTAACTACAACAGGTACAAGCCAGCTTAAAGTAATTAAAAAAGCATTAAATGTTTTGGTTGATGGAAAACAGGTATTTGATATATTTCAAGTAACCTATAATATTTTAGACCAAAGTTTAAAAGAAATATCTGATGAATTATTAAGTCATAATAAGTCAATTGTAATAAAAGAAGCCTTAGCAAATGGCAGGCTTTTAAAGAACAACAACTTTCCTCATTACTCTAAAATGTATGTAACCTTAGAAAATTTATCTAAAAAATACAAGGTTGGTGCAGATGCTATTTGTTTAAAATATTGTGAGCAAACAATAGCAAATAGTATTATTTTAAGTGGCGCAAGTAATTCAGAACAACTTAAAGAAAACTTAAAAACAAATACATTTTCACTTTCTAATAATGAAATTGAATTGCTAAATTCTTTTAAAACCTCTACTGATTCTTATTGGACAGAGAGAAAAAAACTACCATGGAATTAACTAAAATTACTTTAGGCGGAGGATGTAATTGGTTTATAGAGATCGTTTTTCAAACCAAGTCAATCCAAAAAAGTAAGCCACCTTTTTAAGACTACTTAAAAGTTTAAATTAATTATCAAGACTCTGGCTACACATATCATTAAAAAACAAAAATGATGAATATTTTGAATATTAAAATTTTAGAAATTAGTATTGAAGGAATTCGAGTAAATCAAGAGGATAAAAACTTTAAACTTGCAATATAAGCTATAAAAAATAACCTAAAAGCTTTATATTTAACACTTAAATGTAGTTTTCATAGATGATTCACGAACTAAAAGAAATTATCAATCAAGCAGTTATCAATCAAACAAAAGAATTGAAAAACGTTTTGGCCACTGTGGTGTATTTAGAGGGTTCCTCTTACAGAAAACCAGGTGTTAGAATGTTGATTTCTGAAGATTTAAGCTCTA
>Ga0115568_10001808_pt1 | contig 15130 bp, 11 predicted proteins | sample COGITO_mtgs_1204_FD_87296 | JGI IMG/M metagenome (GOLD analysis project Ga0115568, IMG submission 87296) | Pelagic marine microbial communities from North Sea - COGITO_mtgs_120426 | ecosystem: Environmental > Aquatic > Marine > Epipelagic | place: Germany:Helgoland, sampling site Kabeltonne...
AAGCATCCTATTTGCACTGATCACTCTCCTCGCCTTCACGGGCTGCATAAAGCAGCTCAAAGAGGACAATCAAATGGGATATCCGATTTTGAGTAAAGAAATCGGATCGGAAGTTACAGTTTTCCTGAAGAGGAATGAATTGGGCATGGCTGCGAACCTGCCACTTTCACCCAGTAGCTCTGGTATCAATGGAGCTGGTGCAACGCTTAACGGCAAGCTTTTGAAGGTGAATGAAAATGGAATCTTGATCTCACTTTATAATTCGGATCACAGCGCGTGGGTTCCACTTCACTCCATTTTGCATATTACCTTCAATGAAGACTTATCTTGAACCAGTCGCTAGGTTCAGTTTTGCTAACGCGAATTGAGTCGGTTGGCGGTTTGGGGGCTAACCGGATAAATGATGAGCGAAGAATCGAAAGATTGTACCAGACGAGGTGCGGCTTTATGTGTGTGCAAAAAAACTTGTGCGGGGTTGGCGCCTTGTCGTGTCTCTTTCAGTGCCTAAGGATAGTGACTCGTAGCGTGCCGCTTTAAAACGTCCGTGATGCTGGCAGCGTGCCGATGGCTTCAGTGCTCGGGTTCTGTGCGTTCGCTAAAGCGTCACGCTACGTGACTTTGGTTAGGGGCAACTTTGGTTAGGGACAGGCACCTTGCGGCGTCTATTTCATTGTAGGGCTTGAGCTTGCTCGATGCCGCATGGAATCAAGTGTGACGACGTTTCTGGCGTGCGGCGCTCAGCAAGCTGTGGCTGGCGTGCTCGGTGATTGCAAGTGGTTGTGATTTTTACTGCTGGGTCGAGTGCACGGCGTCGATTTATTTCGTGGATTGACATCTCCAACAATTTACTTTGATTAATCAAAGTATGAAATTTGAACGTTTTACTTTATTTTCGTTAATAGTCGTCTCTGCTGCGTTGGGGGTGGTCGGTTGTGGGCCACAAGGCGAGCCGTCGGATGCTGACGTCGCGAAGTATGCAGATGGGGCCTATGGGGTGGCTTGCACCGTGGGGATGATCACCGACATCGTCCGTAATGTCGCCGGTGAGTACGCCGAGGTCGAAGGGATCATCGGCGAGGGTGTCGATCCGCACCTGTACAAACCGACGCGTAGTGATGTAGTGAAGCTCAGCAGGGCGGATGTGGTGTTTTATAATGGCCTGCTGTTGGAAGGCAAGATGACGGACGTGTTGGTTCGTGTCGCGAGCAGTGGCAAACCCGTGAAAGCGGTGACGGAAGCGATTCTGGATGAAACCGACTATTTAATGGAATTGGATGATGGTTCGGAGCACACCGATCCGCACGTGTGGATGGATGTGCGCGGCTGGATTCAAGCGGTGCCGGTGGTCGCCGAAACCCTAACCGTTTACGATCCGCAGCATGCTGAGATGTATGAGGCGAATGCGATCGCCTATATACAGCAGCTGAAGGCTTTGAACGCGTATGTTCAAAAGTCGATTGCTTCGATTCCTGAAACGCAGCGCGTGTTGGTGACCGCGCACGACGCGTTTAACTACCTAGGGCGCGCGACCGGAATGGCGGTGCGCGGCATTCAAGGGGTGAGTACGGAGTCGGAAGCGGGGGTGCGCGACTTGGAGGAGTTGGTGGACTTTATTATTGAGCAGAAGATCCCCGCGGTGTTTGTCGAAACCTCGGTTGCGGATAAGAATGTACGTGCCTTGGTGGAGGGAGCCCAGGCGCAGGGGCATGCGCTGCGTATCGGTGGTTCGCTGTTTTCGGATGCGATGGGGCAGCCCGGCACCTACGAAGGTACCTACATTGGCATGATTGATCACAATGTGACGACCATTGCCCGCGCGCTCGGCGGTGACGCTCCTGAGGCAGGGATGCAGGGGCAACTGACCGGTGCGACACACTAGTATTTACGACCAAATAATCAGATTCCAATGAGCGCAGTACCCAAAGTAAAGATACAGGCATTGCCTTCAGTGGCGGACTCGAAGTCATTGCCGTTGGTGATCCGTGATTTGACGGTGGCGTACCATCGCAAGCCGGTGGTCTGGGATATTGACCTTGAAATTCCGGAAGGCAAATTGGTTAGTATTGTTGGACCCAATGGTGCGGGCAAAAGTACGTTGATTAAAGCCTGTCTCGATTTGATCCCACGTTCCTCGGGTGAAGTTTCGATCTATGGTGAAACTTATCGAAAAGAGCGCAAGCGGGTCGGGTATGTGCCGCAACGTGAAAGTGTTGATTGGGATTTTCCGGTGAGTGCGCTGGATGTGGTCGCGATGGGCACTTACGGTCAGCTGGGCTGGTTTCGCCGCGTGAATAAGCGTTCCAAGGCGTTGGCGCTGCAGGCGCTCGATCGGGTTGGGCTGGCCGATTACGCGCATCGTCAGATCAGTCAGCTTTCGGGCGGGCAGCAGCAGCGCACTTTTTTAGCGCGCGCGTTGGTGCAGGATGCGGACATCTATTTTATGGATGAGCCGTTCGCAGCAGTCGACGCAGCCACGGAGCGGGCGATTGTGGAGCTGTTGAAGGAACTGCAGCAGCGTGGCAAAACATGCCTGGTGGTGCATCACGATTTGGCGACGGTGCCACAGTATTTTGATTGGACGGTGTTACTGAACATGCGCGTCGTGGCAGCGGGCCCGACTAAGGAGATCTTTACTCAAGAAAACCTGCGTAAAACCTATGGCGGTAAACTCTCGCTGCTGAGTGAGGCGGCTGAAGAGTTGATGCGCATTCAATAGATTTCGTCATGGAGTTTTCCGATGTGATCGATGTTCTGCTGCTGCGGAATTATAATACCCGGCTGGTCGTGATTTGCACGATGCTGCTGGGCTGTGCCTGCGGTTTAATGGGAGGCTTTTTGCTGTTACGTAAGCGCTCACTAATGGGCGATACGCTGTCGCATGCCACGCTGCCGGGTGTGTGTGTTGCTTTCTTTGTGGGAGTCCTGTTGGGCGGACAGGGCAAGTCGTTGCCGCTGCTATTGCTCGGGGCGACGGTGAGCGGTGTCTTGGGCTGTGCCACGGTGTTGTTTATTCGCAACAATTCGCGGATCAAAGATGACGCCGCGATGGGCATCGTGTTGAGTGTTTATTTTGGCGCGGGGGTCGCGTTGCTGACGATGGTGACCAAGATGCCGGACGGTGCGGCGGCGGGTTTAGAATCGTTCATTTATGGCAAAACGGCGTCGATGGTGTTGAGCGACTTTTGGCTGCTGACCGTGGTCACTCTGTGCGTGTTGGGCTTGTCGGCAGTCCTTTTTAAGGAGTTTCGCTTGCTGTGTTTTGACGAAGTGTATGCCTCCGCGCAGGGCTGGCCTGTCAGGTTGCTCGATGGATTATTGCTGGCATTGGTCACTGCGGTGACGGTCGCGGGCTTACAAGCGGTCGGCCTGATTTTGATTATCGCCTTTTTGATTACACCCGCCGCTGCAGCCCGCTTCTGGACCGATCGACTCGACCGGATGTTACTGCTATCGGTTGTTATTGGCGGTGCCAGTGGTTGGTTGGGCGCGAGTGTGAGTGCGTTGGTTCCCAATCTGCCCGCCGGCGCATTGATCGTGCTGGTCGCCGCGAGCTGCTTCCTGCTCAGTATGCTGTGTGGCACGCAGCGCGGGGTGTTGGTGCGCCTGATGCGCCAGTTGCGCCTCAAGCGAAGTATCGGACGTCAGCATTTACTGCGGGCGCTCTATGAGATTCTGGAAGCCGATGGCGAACGTGGCGACGGTATAAGTATTCGCCCGGTGGCCTTTCGTCAGGTGCGCGGCCGTCGGACTTGGAGCGATCAGCAATTACGCCGTTGTTTGCGGTTGGCTTATAACGATGGTCTGATTGATGCGGTCAGCAAAGAGGATGGCATTATCCTGACCGAGGCGGGCTTAGAAGCGGCCGCTCAGGTCACGCGTAATCACCGCCTGTGGGAATTATATCTAATTGAATATGCCGATGTGGCGACTAGTCGAGTCGACCGAGATGCCGATGCGGTGGAGCACGTTCTGGGCGAAAAACTGGTTGCCTTACTTGAGGCCAAGCTCGTTAAACTGAGCAGCGCCGACGCGCTTGAAGTGCCGGCAAGTCCACACCCAATCACCCCGGGTGACTGAGCTTGCATTAGTAATCTGAAATCACTCATTAGTAATGCATTTTTTATCACATTCACCCTCACACTCTGTGCCACGCAATGGAATGGTATAGCATAGACACATGGATCGTGGTCGTCGGCATTCTGGCAGCGGTTGCCTGTGCGCTGTTGGGCAATTTTCTGGTGCTCCGCAAGATGAGTATGATGGGGGATGCGATCAGTCATGCCGTACTGCCGGGCTTGGCGATTGCCTTTCTGATTACTGGCGCGCGTTCCAGTCTGACCATGTTTATCGGTGCTGCCGTGGTGGGGATTCTGACCGCGATTTTCACCCAATGGGTCAGCCGTTTCGGCAAGGTGGATGAAGGCGCGTCGATGGGGATCGTTTTTACTACCTTGTTTGCGTTGGGCCTGTTGCTGATCGTACAGGCGGCCGACCATGTCGATCTCGACGCCAGTTGCGTGTTGTATGGGGCGATCGAATTGACGCCGCTCGACGTCGTCTGGCGTCCGCAGCTGTTCGGCTACAATTTGGACGTGCCCCGTGCGGCACTGGTGCTCGCGCCGGTCTGTGTGGTGAATCTGCTGTTTGTGATTCTTTTCTTTAAGGAACTGCGGATCTCATCCTTTGATTCGGAATTGGCGACCACCATGGGGATTCATGCCAACGTGATGCATTATTTGCTCATGACGTTGGTGGCCATTACCACGGTTGCGGCGTTCGAAGCGGTGGGCAGTATTATCGTGATCGCTATGTTGATCGTGCCGCCCGCGGCAGCACACCTGTTGACCGACCGATTGGATCTCATGGTACTGATCAGTGTGGTACTGGCGATCTTGGCGGCGATTCTGGGGCATGTGACAGCGATCCTGCTGCCCGGCTGGCTCGGGCTTGATCCGCGTGTGGTCGATGCCACCTCGACCTCCGGGATGATGGCGGTGATGGCCGGTTTGATCTTCGCGGTGGTGCTTTTGTGCGCTCCGCGGCACGGCATGCTGGTGAAGATGTTTCGCCGGTTGGAACCGGTGACGCCGGCTGAGAGTGGGGGCTAGTTTTACCCTTTTCGATTTAGCTCCTAAAGCAACTTAACGACGAAGAATCGCCGTATTCGACTGCGCTTTGCTTACGATGGACGACAGCAACGCCGTGCGCTGTCTCTTATCAGGAATCGATCGCAGTTTGATTTTATCCTAGCTTTGGTTAAGTTAGTGGACCGGCGTATAGTGTCTACAGGATCTGATTGATCCGTTGTTCCGAGCTGCGCATTGGCCGCGCAGACTATGCAGTCTGATCCGGCAACTTTGTGCGGATGACTTAGGGAGAACCGATGGCCAATCATGATCCATGTATACGAATAAGCTTTTACATTACGCCCGTGGTGGCGTTGTCGTGAGTGCCTGCCTTGGGCTACTGACTACGATGGTTCAGTCTGAAACGCTCTCGCTGGAGCAGTCGCTTCGGCGTGCCGAGTCGGCCAACCTCAGCCTGGATGCCCTGCGCGAACGGCAGGCCGCGGCACAGCAACGTATAGCGGGTGCTGCGGCGCTACCCGATCCGAAGGTTCAGTATATTTACTTTGGCGAATCCGTCGAAACGCGCACCGGCCCGCAAGAGGCGATTTACTCGATGAGCCAGACAGTTCCGTGGTTGCAGAAACTCGGCACCCGCAAGGCGCTCGCCTCGAGCGATGCCCAGACCTGGTTTTATGTACATCAGCAAGGCTTGCTCGCGCTGCGGCGCGATGTGACCACGGCTTACTCAGAGGCTGTCTATCAGGACAAGGCGATGCAATCGACTGAGGCCAATCTCGAGTTGATCGACGACATGCGCGCGATTGTTGAACAGCGGGTGAGGGGAGGGGCGTCGCTCAATGCGCTGCTGCGGATTGAGCTCGAGCTCGAGCGCATGCGTGATCAACTCGATAAATATAAGCAAGCACGCTTCACCAAACGCACACAACTGGCCGCCTTGTTATCAATCGAGGAATCCAATCTGGGCGAATTGGCTACGGTTCCGATAGTAGCCGCGGCGCTCCCATCCGCTCAATCGCTGCAAGAGGCCCTGCAAATAAAGAACCCGGAACTACTCGCATTGAAGCAACGCACTGGTAGTGCGTCTCAACAAGCCAATCTCAGTCGCTTGAATCGTTATCCGGATTTCACCTTTGGAATCCATTACATTCAGGTCGGCGACAACGGCTCTGCCGCGCCTGATGCCGGTAAAGATCCTTGGAATGTTTCGGTGGCCGTCAGCCTGCCTATTTGGCCGGGCAAGCAACGCGCCGCGATTCAATCGGCGAAGGCAGAACAACGCTCCGCGCTGCAAGTGTATCAGAATCGGTTAATTCAGCTCAAAGCCGCACTCAGTGCCACTCTCGCGAGCCGGGTAGACAGTTTTCGGCGCACGCTGCGCTATCAGGAGACGCTCATCCCCTTGGCTGAACAAGCATTGGGGAATTCCCGCAGCGCCTACGAAAGCGACCAACTCAGTGTGCTCGAACTGATCGACAGCGAGCGCGCACTACTGGAACTCAAGTTAAATGAGGCACGCGCGGTGGCGAACGTCATCCAAGCCGACGCTGCCATCAACGCCCTGACCGGCACGATCGATTAATCAAAAATTCTAAACAGACATGAAAAACAAACAAGTCATCCTTTCAATGGGCATCCTGTTCGTCGGTCTGCTATCCGGGCGTTATTTGATTCCGTCCAACTGCAGCGCGAACTCCGCCGTTAAAACGGTCGAGTCCACCAAGTCCACCACCTGGACCTGTTCGATGCACCCTCAGATCCGTCAACCTGTCCCCGGTGATTGCCCGATTTGTGGCATGGATCTGGTCCCGTTGATGGATGACCGTGGTGCCGACGCAGGACCTCGCGAGTTATCCATGAGTGAAAGCTCGCGGGCCTTGGCTGATATTCAAACCGTCGAGGTGCGGCGTGACTTTCCCACCGCTCAAATCCGCCTCGTCGGTAAACTGGACTATGATGAAACAAAAGAAAAGTCGCTGACAGCCCGCTTCCCGGCACGCATCGAGCGCCTGTTTGTCAACTTCACTGGCGTCCGGGTCGAGCGTGGTGAACATCTGGCCGAGGTTTACAGCCCTGAACTTTTAACCGCGCAGCGCGAACTGATCTCAGCCCATCAGCGCGACCCGAACAGCAGCATGACCGCAGCGGCTCGTGATAAATTGCGGCTGTGGGATTTGCTGCCCGATCAGATCGATTCTATTCTCGAAAGCGGTGAAGCCAAAGATCGTTTCGAACTACGTGCGCCGATTGGCGGTGTGGTGGTGCTGAAGAAAGTCAACGAAGGCGACTACGTAAAGACAGGCGAGCCACTTTTCAAGATCGTCGATCTCAGTGAGCTGTGGCTGTATCTCGATGCCTATGAGTCCGATTTGTTTTGGCTGCGCTATGGTCAGCGCGTCGAGTTCTCGGTTGAAACCTATCCCGGTGAGCACTTCACGGGAAGAATCGCTTTTATCGAGCCGGAGTTGAATCGCAAAACACGCACTGTGACGATCCGTGTCAATGTGCCCAATGAGGATGGGCGGTTGAAGCCGGGTATGTTTGCACGTGGGGCCGTAGAATCGAAAATTACCGAAGATGGACAGATTTATGCCCCTGATATGGCGGGGAAGTGGGTCAGCCCCATGCACCCTGAAATTATTAAAGACGAACCGGGCCCCTGCGATGTGTGCGGGATGGCTCTCGTTCCGATAGAAGACCTCGGCTACGTGTCCAATCTCAATGCTGCAGCGCCGCTGTTGGTGCCATCCTCCGCAGTGCTGCGTACCGGCAAGCGGGCGATTGTCTATGTGGCGTTGCCGGATAAAGATCGTCCTACGTACGAGGGGCGCGTGATTGCGCTCGGCCCGAAAGCGGGCGACGAATTTATCGTCAAATCCGGTCTCAATGCCGGTGAACTGGTGGTGACCAACGGCGCCTTTAAAATCGATAGCGCCCTGCAGATTCAAGCCAAGGCCAGCATGATGCATCCCGCCGCCCGCGGCCCAATGCCGACGGTCGCCGATCACTCGGCGCATGAAAGCTCGGCCAAGGTGCCGGTCGAATTGATGGGGCCTTATCTGCAGTTGCAGGCCGCACTCGCGGCGGACGATCTGGAGGCCGCCAAGGCTTCGTTGGACAGTATGATCGCGATCGTCGGACACGCCGGATCGCTGGCCGAATTGATCCACAAGTTCATGGCGGCGGGGTCGCTCGACGCCATGCGCCGACCGCATTTTGAAACACTCTCGAACCGTATGGTCGAAGCGGTTAAAGCGAATCCGGAAGCCTTCAAGTTAACACTTTATCGGATGCACTGCCCGATGGTCTACCCCGACCGCGGCGCCGATTGGCTGCAGTCAGACGAGGACCTGTTGAATCCATATTTTGGTGCCAGGATGCTCCACTGTGGGGAAGTGAAAGAGAAAGTTAATTAACTACAAAAAGCACAGAAGGCACAAAAATGAATACACAAGAACTGATAGATTTAGTCCGCCAAAATGGCTTTGAAACTCATGTCTACTTTAAGAATGGGTTTCTTGAGAAAGTTTATGAAAATTCACTTGTGAACCGATTAAGGAAAACAGGCCTTAAGGTTGTTCAACAGCATCCGCTTAATGTTTATGATGAAGATGGAGCCGTTGTTGGTGAGTATGTAGCGGATCTGTTTGTTGAGGGGGGATTGATCTTGGAACTCAAGGCAGTAAAAGCGCTCGATAATAATCACTACGCTCAAGTGCTCGCATATTTGAAGGCATCTAAAACGAAACACGGTATGTTGATGAATTTCGGCGCACCTAAGTTTCAAGTTAAGAAACTGGTTTTGTGATTTTTGTGCGTTTTGTGGTTGCCGACGAACATGCGCGGATCCCGGGGTCGATTGCCTGCAATTGGATGAGGCCTTGTTGAATTCATACTTGGGCGGCTGGATGCTCCACTACGGCGAATTGAAAGAGAAAGTTAATTAACCACAAAAAGCACAGAAGGCACAAAAATGAATATACAAGAACTTACAGATATAGTCAGCCAAGCAGGCTTTGTGGTTTTTCGTGCCTGTGGGTGGCCAAAAATAAAATGATCAATCAACTCATACGCTTTTGCCTCGAGAATAAGCTCGTTGTGGTGCTGTTCACTGCGGGGCTCATTTTATGGGGTGTCATGGTCGCTCCGTTTGATTGGGAAACCGACTGGCTGCCGCGCGATCCGGTGCCGGTCGATGCGATTCCAGATATCGGTGAGAACCAACAAATCGTGTTCACCGAATGGATGGGGCGCTCGCCGCAGGATATCGAGGACCAGATCACGTATCCGATGACGACGGCGCTGCTGGGACTGCCGGAAGTGAAGACGATCCGCAGCTACTCGATGTTCGGCTTCTCATCGATCTATATTATCTTCAAAGAGGACGCCGAGTTCTATTGGACGCGTAGCCGCATTCTCGAAAAACTCAACAGCCTGCCATCGGGCATCTTGCCGCAAGGCGTGTCGCCGCAACTTGGGCCGGATGCCACGGCACTCGGGCAAGTGCTGTGGTATACATTGGAAGGGCGTGATCCTGCGGGACATCCCGCAGGGGGCTGGGATCTCGACGAGCTGCGCAGCACGCAGGATTGGTATGTGCGCTACGCACTGCAAGGCGTCGATGGCGTGGCCGAGGTGGCTTCGATCGGTGGTTATGTAAAAGAGTATCAGGTCGATGTCGACCCCGACGCGCTGCGCTCTTATGGCATCGCGCTGCACGAAGTGTTCAACGCGGTGCGCGGCAGCAATCTCGATGTCGGCGCGCGCACCATCGAGATTAACCGCGTGGAATATGTGATCCGTGGGATCGGTTTGATCGAGAATTTGGACGACCTGCGCAAGACCGTCATCACTCAGCGCAATAACGTGCCGATTACCTTGGAGCAGATCGCCGAGATCGAGTTCGGTCCCGCACTGCGGCGTGGCGCTTTGGATAAGGCCGGTGCTGAAGCGGTCGGTGGTGTGGTGGTCACGCGCTTTGGTGAAAACCCGCTGGCGGTGATTAAGCGGGTGAAGCAGCAGATCGAGGCGATCTCGGCGGGTCTGCCGAAGAAGACCTTGGCGGACGGTACGGTCAGCCAGGTCGAGATCGTGCCGTTTTATGATCGAACGGGCTTGATTTACGAAACACTCGGCACACTGGAAGATGCGGTGCGTCAGCAAATCCTGGTCACCATCATCGTGGTGGTGCTGATGGTGATGCACCTACGCAGTGCCGCGCTCATTTCCGGTGTGTTGCCACTGGCGGTGCTGTTTGCCTTTATCGGAATGAAACTCTTTGGCGTGGATGCCAACGTGGTCGCCTTGTCGGGCATCGCGATCGCGATCGGTACCATCGTCGATATGGGCGTGGTGTTGGTTGAGAATATTCTGAAGCATATAGACGCCGCGCCAGCGGAGGAAAACCGGCTGGAGGTGGTCTATCGCGCCTGCTCAGAAGTAGGCGGTGCGGTGGTCACCGCTGTGATGACGACTGTGGTCAGCTTCCTTCCCGTCTTCACGATGGAGGCCGCCGAGGGCAAACTGTTCCGCCCGCTCGCTTACACCAAGACCTTCGCGCTAATTGGCGCCATCGTGGTCGCGCTGACAATCATCCCGCCACTGGCGCATTGGTTGCTCGGGTTTAGGAAACACCAAAAGAGCCAGGGGAGGTTCGGTATATTTAAGCGATCTGCTCATTACATTCTTTTGTGCCTGTCTGTGCTTTTTGTGGTTCATCTATTAGCCACAGATTGGCAGCCGCTTGGCCCTGAGCGTGAAATCGCGAATGTCCTGTTTGTGCTGCTACTCGTTGGCGGATTGCTGATGGGGGTTTATCTGTTCATCCGCTACTATGCGCCGATACTGGCCTGTCTCCTTCGGGTGAAGCTGGTTTTTCTCAGTCTGTGCGGAGTGTTCGTGCTCTTCGGGTTTACGGTCTGGCTGGGCTTCGGTTCGCTTTTCGGTTGGCTTCCGCAGTTTGTGCAATCTGCGCAGCCCTATTCCGTAATGGCCCACGCGCTGCCGGGGCTGGGGAAGGAATTTATGCCTGATCTGGATGAGGGGTCTTATTTGCTGATGCCGACGACCATGCCGCATGCTTCGATCGGTGAGGCGATGGATGTGCTCAGCAAGCAGGATATGGCGATCAATGCCATTCCCGAAGTCGAGTCCGCCGTCGGCAAAATTGGCCGAGTGGAAAGTTCGCTCGACCCCGCGCCGATTTCGATGATCGAGACCATCATCAATTATAAATCCGAATACATGACCGACGACGACGGGCGTATTCTGACTTTTGAATACGATACGTCCACGGGTGAATTCGTTTACGATGCATCGGGAAACTTGATTCCCGACCAACACGGACGCCCGTTCCGCCAGTGGCGCGATGAGATAAAAAGCCCCGATGATATTTGGCATGCAATCGTTCAAGCTGCTTCAATCCCTGGCACGACATCGGCCCCCAAACTGCAACCGATTGCCGCGCGCATCGTCATGCTGCAAAGTGGCATGCGTGCACCGATGGGGTTGAAGGTCTACGGCCCCGACTTGGAAACGCTGGAGAAGGTCGCGCTCGATATTGAAGGGTATTTGAAACAGGTGCCTTCGATACAGGCGGAAGCAGTGTTGGCTGACCGCATTGTCGGTAAGCCGTATTTGGAAATCGAAATTGATCGCGATGCGATCGCGCGCTACGGCATCAAGATCACGATGGTGCAGGATGTGATCGAAGTCGCGGTGGGAGGGAAGCCGATCACGATGACCGTCGAGGGGCGAGAACGCTATCCGGTGCGGGTACGTTATCAGCGGGAGTTACGTGATTCGATCGAATCGCTTGAGCACATTCTGGTTGCCGCGCCGGACGGCACACAGATCCCACTCAAGGAACTCGCGTCCATTAACTACCTGCGCGGTCCGCAGGTGATCAAAAGTGAGGATACCTTCCTCGTGGGCTACGTTATTTTCGATAAGCGCGAGGGTTACGCCGAGGTTGAAGTCGTCGAGCAGGCGCAGGCCTTTCTTCAGAATCGAATAGACGCGGGGCAGTTAAATATTCCCGCGGGCGTGAGCTATAAATTCACCGGCAGTTACGAGAATCAAATTCGTGCGGAAAAGAAGCTGAGGGTCGTACTGCCGATTGCGCTGTTCGCGATTTGGCTGATTCTCTATTTTCAGTTTAAAAAAATCAGTACCACTATTCTGGTGTTCTCCGGCATCCTCTTTGCTTGGTCCGGTGGCTTTATCATGCTTTGGCTGTATGGGCAGTCGTGGTTTCTGAATTTTGAAGTGTTTGATCACAATCTTCGTCACCTCTTCGGGATGGGCACGATCAACCTCAGCGTCGCCGTGTGGGTCGGTTTCTTGGCGCTCTTTGGCATCGCGACCGACAATGGCGTAATCGTCTGCACTTATTTGCAGCAAGTCTTCAAGGCGCGCGCCCCCCAGAGCGTCGAAGCCATTCACGCGGCGACCATCGAAGCGGGGAGTCGCCGCGTGCGTCCGGCGATGATGACCAGTGCCACCACGATCCTCGCGCTGTTGCCGGTGCTTAGTTCGACCGGACGCGGAGCTGACGTCATGATCCCGATGGCGATCCCTACCTTTGGCGGCATGATGCTGGCCATCCTGACAATCTTTGTCGTGCCGGTCCTCTACTGCGGAATCGCCGAGCTCAGTTTAAAATTAGCCGCGATAACAAAGGCTCGTGGCTCAACATAAATCATATCCTGGTATTTGAAACCGCCAGTGCTCAGCAAACATCCAAGTAACGCCAGGCTGTGCCATTGGGATCACCAGCAGGCTATCAGGATTTTGCTGCAGATGGGAACTGTGCGGGGCATGTTGTTTTTTGAGTGAGTGCCACGACCGTCGTTTATTGGTCACTGATTCAAGTCGTCGCTTGAATCGATGTGCTTGTGTCCTCCAAAATTACCAACCAACACAGCGATCAGAATGGCGGTATACATGACTCCGGCCACCGCTTCAAGGTAGGCGGCTGAACGTGCGATACGGCTGATCGGTAAGATGTCGCCATAGCCGAGCGTGGTCAGAGTGACGAAGCTATAATAAAAAAGCGCGGATCCTTTGGCCTGAAGGTCGCTCTCGACCGAGAACAAAAAGGATGCGGGGGCGAGTAGTTCAATGAATGCATAGAGTACTCCCCAAGTAATACCTAGCAGCAGATAGCTCACAATTGCACCACTTAGCAGATCTGCCGTGATTTGCTTCTGCTTGAACATGGACGAGAGTATGATCCAGATGCAGTACAGGAAAAAGAGCATCCCTGTGGGAAGTATGATCCGATACAGCGCATCTAGTTCTCGGTTCAAAATCTGACCGATGAATTGAGCTGCGATCAGCATTAAGAGCGTGCTGCCAATGATCAGGATGGGGCGGGAACTCTTTTTGTCCTTATGTAGTGACTTTACCAGAACCGTCATCGAAAGCAAACACCAGCCATTGAGAATCATGTGCCCAAGCAGGAACCCTTCTAACAATGGAAGCAAGACCAGTGCAGTCAGTATGCAAGCGAGCAATAGACTATATTGCCCGGTTTTTTTAGCTATCGCTTTTACGATCATAGACTGTTTTGTGCTGGCGATTACTTTGAAGTGGAGCCCATTCCTGTGGCCAGCGGCAGTTAGATTTGAGTTGGTTTATGGCTCCCTCAGCGTCCCCTTATCTTTTTCTGCTGCCAAATGAATCTCTGCTAACCTGCTACCGTCAAGCGAGGAACGCGGTCGTCGGTGATTGTCAAAATCGAAGTATTCTTTGAGTCCTGCACAGTGGGATCTGCCGAGTTGCTTGAAGGACACGGTTAACTGTGCCGCTTCTCGATTCAGCCCATCGGCATGGATGAATGACTCATGATGTACAGCATTAGCAGACTGAATCCGTTGAAGAAACCATGGAAGCAAATCGGCACCAGCAGGTTGCCCGACTTCTCGTAGACGCGCGCCAATAGGAGGCCCACAACGACTAAGGGGAGCAGGGACATTAAGTTGCCATGCATGATAGCGAAAAATACCCCGCTGATGATTTGTGCCGGCATGAGCGTGGTTTGGCTCTTCAGGAAGCGATAGATGCAGCCGCGAAAAATCGTCTCTTCCACGATCGGCGCGAGTACGACCGCAAAAATCACCAGTAGGGTGATCGCGATCGGATCCCCCCCTTGGGTAAACAGGGTGATTAACTCTTGTGGCGGGAATGCGTCAATGAATCCGGCTTCCTGCAGGACACTGAGCAGCGTTGTCCAAATAAAACTGACGACCCAGATCAGCGGCAAATAGCGAATGAATAGCGGTAGCGCCTGCTTCAGTGCTGTTCGGAGGGGAAGCACGCGGTCGTTGAGGCGTCCGGCATAGTGGCCAGGGTAGAATCGTCGCAGTCCGTAGAAAACCGCCAGCATCGGGAGTTGCAGGAGCAATACCGCGAGCACCGCCATCCAAGGGGTGAGTTTAGGGGCAGCGCTGTCGAGTTCTGCCGTGTGACTGCCGCTGTCTTCGGCTTCGCTGGCCAAGGCAGTCACCTCGCTCTGCAGGAGACCGTTGTCTGCGCCGCTGCTGCTCGTGAGATTGATCACACCCGCGGCCAGCACTTGCACCGCCACCACCGTGACGATGATCGTGCAGAGGAAAATGCCAAAGTTGATCCAGCCGATCGGCCAAGCCGGGGCAACGGCGTCAGGGACGACATTGCGGGTGTGGCGTTGTGCGCGTGCGATCCACAGCACCGCGCTGGCGCCCAGCACCATTAGGAAAATTAGGCCGACTAAAATAGCCGCAGCATCGAGTTGTTGTGGCATCTTAAGCGGTGATCGTCCGACCGTCGAACACTTGTTGGCCAGCGACGTAGGTGGCTTTCACGGTGCCCTTGAGGCGTTGTCCGTTCCAGGGGCAGTTGCGTGCTTTACTGAAGAATTGGTTGGCATCCACCGTCCATGCTTCTTCCGGATCGATCAGGCAAACGTCGGCCTTCGCGCCGGGGCTGAGGGTGCCGGCATCGAGCTTGCAGATTTCGGCACCTTTGTGCGTGAGCAGCGCAATGACTTGGTTGAGCGTGCA
>Ga0115568_10001813_pt1 | contig 15114 bp, 10 predicted proteins | sample COGITO_mtgs_1204_FD_87296 | JGI IMG/M metagenome (GOLD analysis project Ga0115568, IMG submission 87296) | Pelagic marine microbial communities from North Sea - COGITO_mtgs_120426 | ecosystem: Environmental > Aquatic > Marine > Epipelagic | place: Germany:Helgoland, sampling site Kabeltonne...
ACTCCCGCGCGGAGCTTGACCGTATGACCAAATGCGCCGAAGGGATATTGGAGCGCTTGGAATTACCCTATCGCACCGTTGCGCTTTGCGTTGGAGATATGGGTTTTGGTGCCCGGCGCACCCATGACATCGAAGTTTGGTTGCCCGGACAGAATGCTTATCGCGAAATCAGCTCTTGCTCGGTTTGCGGAGATTTCCAGGCCCGCCGCATGAATGCGCGTTTTCGCCCCGCAGGCGGCGGAAAGCCAGAGTTCGTTCATACATTGAACGGCTCGGGCCTTGCGGTGGGGCGGTGCTTAATTGCTGTGCTGGAAAATGGTCAGCAGGCCGATGGCTCTGTGGCTATCCCGAAAGTATTACGCCCCCACATGGGCAATGCCACCAAGATCGCCGCAGACGGAACCCTAGCTTAGAGCATGTCAGCGCAGTTGCTCTAAGCCGCAACATTCAAGGCATAGCCGCTAAGATCTGGCAAAAACCCTATTTAAAGGGTTTTTTGTCCAAATGCTTTCGCAACCGCGATGGCGTGGATTTCTTTTTGTTCTTATAGGGGTTCTGATCGCCCTGCCCGCGCATCCACACCCGGATCGGCGTGCCCGGCATGTCGAAATCTTCACGCAGCCCGTTCACGAGATAGCGCGAATAGCTTTCTGCGATTTTATCCGGATAGGAACACATCACGACAAAGCCCGGTGGCCGCGTTTTTGCTTGGGTCATATAGCGCAGCTTTATCCGACGCCCGCCGGGCGCCGGGGGCGGATGCGCCTCAACCATGCCAGCCAGCCAGCGGTTGAGATGGCTTGTGGGGATACGGCGATTCCACACCTCATGCGCCCGCATCACCGCCTGTTGCAACCTATCAAGCCCTTTGCCAGTCTTGGCGGATACCGTCACCAAAGGCGCGCCCCGCAACTGGGGCAAAAGCCGCTCGAAAGATTCGCGCAGCACGCGGAGTTTCGCCTGTTTTTCCGGCTCAAGATCCCATTTATTTACCGCCAATACTACCGCGCGGCCCTCGCGTTCTGCCAGATCCGAAATCCGAAGATCTTGCTGCTCAAAAGGAATATCGGCATCGAGCAAAACCACGACAACCTCGGCAAATTTTACCGCGCGCAGCCCATCGCTGACCGATAGTTTTTCCAGTTTGGCCTGCACCTTGGCTTTTTTGCGCATTCCGGCGGTGTCAAAAATCCGCGTCGGAACGCCGCCCCAATCCAGGGTCAACGAAATCGCATCCCGCGTGATGCCGGCCTCGGGTCCGGTCAATAGGCGATCATCACCCAAGATTTTATTGATGAGCGTAGATTTCCCCGCATTTGGCCGTCCGATGACCGCAACTTGCAGCGGTTTTTGCACGGTTGGCAGGCGATATTCCTCCTGCTCATCGCCCTCTGGCAAATCAATATCCACCTCCGGAGCCTCTTCCTTGGCTTTCTCCTCAGCGGCATCAATCAGCGGGGCCAGCATTGTCGCCAGTTCACTCATGCCCTCGCCATGTTCCGCAGATAAGCGCAAAGGCTCACCCAGTCCCAGCGAATAGGCTTCAATGACCCCACCATCAGCCGCGCGGCCCTCGCCCTTATTGGCGGCAAGAAATACATGCGCATTTTTCTTGCGCAAAATATCGGCAAACACCTCATCTGTGGCCGTGATACCTGCGCGGGCGTCAATCATAAACAGGCAAGCGTCAGCCATGCCGACCGCCCGCTCTGTCAAGCGGCGCATACGCCCTTGCAGGCTTTCATCTGTGGCCTCTTCCAATCCGGCCGTATCAATCACGGTAAATTTCAAATGCCCCAAACGCGCTTCGCCTTCACGCAGATCTCGCGTCACCCCCGGCTGATCGTCCACTAAAGCGAGCTTGCGCCCCACCAAACGGTTGAACAGCGTGGATTTTCCAACATTTGGACGGCCAACAATAGCCAGAGTAAAGGACATACGGGCCCACTTTCGGTTGATTAGAGGCGACCGTTACACCAAGTTTTGTTCAACGGAAAGCCAGTAGATCACCTTTGGTATTTAAAACGTAGAGCGCGCCATTCACAACTATCGGCGCACTGGCCGCACCACCAGGCAATTCGACCGTCGAGACTAACGTCCCATCAGCCGGGTTAAACTGCCGGATAAGCCCATCAGATGACGCTAAGATCAAACGCCCCCCCGCCAAGATTGGACCATAGTGGGCATGAATTTTTGCACGGGATTTCACGCGCTTTTTCGTGAATTCTGGCAAAGGTGTGGACCAGATCAATGTCCCGTCATCTTTGGAAAGGCGGATCAAGTTACTGGCATCACTGACTGCGAAAACTGCGCTACCGGCTACGAGAATATGACCTTGACTGCCCTGTTTTGCGGTCCAAATCCGCAGCCCCGAGTTGAGATCGACCGCCGCCATGCGGCCCACGGAACTGGCCAAATAGACAGATGCGCCCTCAATAACCGGTTGGCCTGTCAAATCTCTCACCTGCGTTGAGGCCAGGCCCAAGCGAGCCCCGGAAAGACCAGAGCTCCAGGACCTCAGCCCACCCCTGCGGAAGGAGGCCAATACATCGCCCGAGCCAAAAGGAAAGACTGCATATTTGTCCGAAACGGCCGGTCCCGGCCCACCGGTGTGACTGGCCGCAACCGTCGGACCGGCGAGTTGCCACTCTGTCCGGCCATTGGTGGTATCAATGGCCCAAGCCGCTCCATCTCGGGCCGCGATATAGAGTAAATCTTCATAGACGGTTGGAGAAGCGCCACCATAGCTTGCCAGATCTTGAGACCAAAGCTGAGCACCGGACGCGGTGTCCAAGGCGACAACCGTGCCAAACCCCGTCGTGACGAAGAGCTGCGTTCCACGCACAGCCAACCCACCACCGGAGGCATCTGTCAACTGATCAGATGAGCGCCCAAGTTTCGTCTGCCAAAGAATGCTACCGGTCTCATCAAGCGCTGTTACCATCGATTGGCTGTCAATCGTATACAGCTGCCCGGCCTGCGCCACAGGTGCGGCGGAAATTTGATGGCGTTTGGCATCTCCCGCACCAATCTGGCGCGACCAGCGCAATGTCAGCTCTGCGGGCAGCTCTGCATGCGTGGCAATATGTTGAGCGTTGCCACCTTGATGGGTCCAAGCTGGCACAGGTTGCGGTTGCGGCAATCTCAAATCAGGCAGGTTTTCCGCCAAAAAGCGCGCGTCGGTTTCCACAAAAACCGTGCCATCAAGCAGTTGACGCTCCCCTTGCAAACGCGGATCGCTGTTGGAGCACCCGACGCCCAAGCCCAAAAGTCCGATATAGAGCACGGCTTTTAATCCCATGCGTGTCTCCTGCTCCGATTTGCCGAATTCAGCTTTGTTATTATTTTAACAAAACATTAATAGAAAAAGTTTAATTTGCCAACTCCGGGATTGCCCCAAGAGCCACGATTAATTCCGCCATGCGCTGGATTTGCTCCGAACTTGCATCGGCATCTTTGATATGGGCTTGTAAAAGCGCCAGCGCAGCTTCTGTATCGCCGCGCTGCAACTCCAGCGCCGCCAAAAGTTCCGTCGCCACATTGCGATAAAGCCCACCAGGCTCGGACAACTCCACAAGGATCACCGCCGCCTCTTCGACAGAGACAGCACCATCTGTGCTGGCCATTTTCAAGCGGGCGACATCTCGGATGTATTGGGGCTGCGTGTCGTCATTGGCGACCGATTTGAGCTGATCCGTTGCCTGCTCTGCATCAACGCCCGCCGCCAACAATTTGGCCACAAGCGCATCCTCGCCCTCACGGGCCATTGCATTCAAAGCCACCTTACGTTCGGCCAGATCTTCAAGCTCCAAAGCGTCCAGCAAAGCATCACCGCGCGCCTGGGCCATCTGTGCCACTTGCGCTTTGGACCATTCGTTATAGGCAGTGCCTCCCACAAGGGCGACGATCACAACCGCAGGAATCCAGCTGTAGCGACGAAAATAGCCAAACAAGCGATCCCGGCGCACCTCTTCTGTGACTTCGTCAATAAAACTATCGGTATTAGACATTTGCCAGCCTCTATCTATTTTCACGATGTATAGGCAAAACCATCCGTATCCCACAAGCCCTTTGAAGGTTAAGAATTGTTAAACATGTGAATAATACTCGGATATGCCGCCCATTTCGCTGATTTTCAGCGCATATTTCACACTGGCTCCCTTGTGCCTCAGCAAAATTGGCATAGATAGGCGGCACGAACGGAACCGCTAATAAATTCCCGGCACGAGAGGCACGCATGCGCATTTTTCCAATTTTGACAGCCATTTTGGTAGCCGCAGTCATATACTTGTTCGTTTTTCAAAGAGATTTTCTGCTGAGCTTTGGCACCGATGAACGCGAGACGCCCGAAATGGCGGCCCAGCCGGCTACCGAGGCGGAATCCACAGCGGCCCCCTCCCAAAACAGCGCACCGATTGTATCAGTGGCGATTTTGCCCTCCATCGCACAGAATGTCGACAGCGCCGTAACCGTCCGCGGCGAGACGCGCGCGACACGCCAGGTCGATTTGCGCGCAGAAACCAGCGGCCGCATCATCTCTCGACCTCTGCGCAAGGGGGCCACTGTGCGGGCCGATCAACCAATGTGTGAAATTGACCCCGGCACGCGAGGCGTGTCCTTAGCAGAAACGGAAGCACGTTTGGCCGAGTCACGCGCGCGGGTGCCCGAAGCGGAGGCCCGCGTCATCGAGGCCGAGGCCCGTTTGCAAGAGGCCTTAATCAATGATCGGGCAGCTGAGAAACTGTCACAGGGCGGCTTTGCCTCTGAGTCGCGTGTGGCCAGCGCCACAGCGGCGACGCAAACCGCCCACGCTGGCGTGGCTGCGGCGCAGTCGGGTTTGCAATCAACGCTCGCCGGCATCCAGTCAGCCGAAGCTGCGGTCGCTTTAGCGCAAAAAGAAATTTCACGTCTGGTCATACGCGCCTCTTTCGATGGCATTTTGGAATCGGACACGGCCGAGTTGGGCAGTCTTTTGCAGCCTGGCGGTCTTTGCGCCACGGTTTTACAGCTCGATCCGATTAAACTTGTGGGATTTGTACCAGAAATGGCAGTGCAACATGTGAAAATCGGCGCCAAGGCGGAAGCGCGATTGGTGGATGGACGCAAGATTTTTGGAGAGGTGAGCTTCATTTCGCGCTCAGCCGATAGGGTCACGCGCACATTCCAAATAGAGGTCACCGTCCCCAATGAAGATCTAAGCGTCAGCGCCGGGCAAACCGCGGATATTACAATTTCGGCCCAAGGCACGCTGGCGCATCTTTTGCCAGGCTCCGCTTTAACTCTGAATGACAATGGCACTTTGGGGCTTCGGATATTGGGCGATGCCAATACTGTGCGCTTCGTCCCAGTCACCTTGATCCGCGACACCGCGCAAGGGGTTTGGGTTGCCGGACTGCCGCGTGAGGCGAATGTAATTGTTGTTGGCCAAGAGTTTGTTACAGATGGGGTGATCGTCGATCCCACCATTGCGGAGGCAACACAATGACCGGTTTGGTCGATTGGGCCATAGCCCGCGCTCGCATGGTGCTGGCTTTCATTATGCTGTCGTTAGCGGTGGGCACCTTTGCCTATGCGGTTTTGCCCAAGGAAGGCGAACCAGATATTGAAATCCCCGCTCTTATCATTTCGATGCCATTTCAAGGCATTTCAGCGGAAGACAGCGAAAAACTCCTCATCAAGCCAATGGAAACAGAACTGTCGGATTTGGATGGGCTCAAAAAGTTAACCGCCACGGCTGTGGATGGCTATGCCAACGTCGTTTTGGAGTTTGAGTTTGGGTGGGATAAGACCAAAATCATCGCCGATGTGCGCGACCGCATGGGCAATGCGCAAACCAAATTCCCCAATGGCGGCGATACCTATTCGATCAGTGAGTTTAACTTCTCCGAATTTCCGATCATCATCATCTCCCTGTCGGGATCCGTACCTGAGCGCACACTGCTGAAGGTTGCGCAGGATCTTCAGGATCGGATTGAAGGGCTTGAACCAGTTTTGAGCGCCGGGTTGACCGGGCACCGCGACGAGATGTTGGAAGTTTTGATCGACCCATTAAAGTTGGAGTCCTATAATGTGACGGCGGGCGAACTGATTGGCGTGGTGGTCAACAACAACCAACTGATCCCCGCCGGCTCTGTTGACACAGAAAACTCCAACTTTTCGGTTAAGATCCCCTCTTCCTTTGACGCGCCTGTCGACGTTTACACTCTGCCGGTCAAGATCAATGGTGACCGGGTTGTGACCCTCGGCGATATCGCCGACATTCGCCTGACCTTCGCCGATCGCACCGGCACGGCCCGCTTTAATGGCGAAACCACCGTCGCCATTCAGGTCGTAAAGCGCAAAGGCTTCAACCTGATTGACACGGCAAATCTTGTCCGCGAAGAAGTGGCAAAACAAACTGCGCTTTGGCCCGTCGAGCTGCAAAATGCCATCCAAGTCAGCACCTCCAACGATCAATCGCGGAATGTGGACAGTATGGTCAAACAGCTGGAAGGCTCAGTCCTCACTGCCATCGCCCTGGTGATGATTGTGGTTCTGGCTGCGCTGGGCCCGCGTCCCGCCTTTTTGGTGGGGTTTGCCATTCCCACCTCGTTTTTGCTTTGCTTTGCCTTTCTGGCGGTTATGGGAATTTCGATTTCAAACATCGTCATGTTCGGGCTGATTTTGGCTGTGGGGATGTTGGTCGATGGGGCCATTGTGGTTGTCGAATACGCCGATAAACGCATTTCTGAGGGCGCCGGGCCAATGCAGGCCTACGGCGATGCAGCCAAACGCATGTTCTGGCCGATTGTTTCCTCCACCGCCACGACCCTTTGTGCCTTCTTGCCAATGCTCTTTTGGCCGGGCGTGCCGGGGCAATTTATGGGCATGTTGCCGGTCACATTGATTTTTGTACTCTCCGCTTCGCTGGTCGTCGCGTTGATCTACCTGCCCGTTTTGGGCGGCGTTTCTGGCGCGTTGAGCCAAAAATTCGGCGCGGCCTCTGACAGCCTGCGCCGCCTGCCCCTCGTGGTCCGCGCCGTTTTGGTCCCCTTCGCTCTCTATGGGCTGTTTGTTGGCGCAATGCAGCTGCTCAACCCTGGTTATCTCTTCGGCGGGCAAGCCCCCGAAGGTCTTGGCGGGACCGCGCTTGGCATCGGATTGTTTTTATGTGGCGCCGTTGTCGCTTCGATCGTCATGGGCTCAGTTGAATTTCGCGCAAACAAAGCGCGGGTCAAGGGGGGGCATCAGCGCACGGCCTTTGGCTATTTCATCAAGTTCATCACCGGTAACCCGGTCATGCCCGTCGTCTCTTTGGCTGCGGTGGTTTTCTTCGTTATCACCACCTTCCAATATTTTGGCCAAAACAACAAAGGCGTCGAATTTTTTGTCGCGACAGAGCCAGAGCAAGCCATTGTCTATATACAGGCGCGTGGCAATCTATCGCTGCGAGAAAAAGATCACTTACTGAAACAGGCGGAAGACATCATTATCAACACCCCCGGCGTGCAAAGCACTTTCGCCTTTGCGGGAGAAGGCGGGTTGAACGCCAATACGGGCGGGGCGGGCGCACCACTCGACACCATCGGGCAAGCGCAGATCGAATTGATCCCCTGGGGGGATCGCCCATCGCAGAAATCAAATAGCAAAATTTTTGGCTTCATCCCCTGGACCTCTTCCCAGATAGAGGATGGATATGATGGAAATTTGGTGCTGAACAATTTGCAAGAGCAACTCGACGGCATAGCCGGCGTGCGCAGTCAAATCCTCAACCTTGCCATGGGGCCGGCATCGGCCAAACCCGTGCATCTGCGGCTCAAAGGTGACGATTGGGACAGCCTATTACAGGCCACAGCCCTGGCGCGGACAAAATTCGAGCAGACCGAAGGATTGATCGCCGTTGAAGACACCCTGCCCCTGCCCGGTATCGACTGGCAAATTGATGTGGATGTGCAGGAAGCCGGGCGCTATGGGGCCGATGTGGCGACGGTTGGCGCCATGGTGCAATTGGTCACACGGGGCATTTTGCTCGACACCATGCGTGTGGATAGCTCAGATGAAGAAATCGATATCCGCGTGCGTTTGCCTGAAACTGACCGCGTTTTGTCTACGCTTGATACGCTGAAAGTACGCACGCCAAATGGGCTGATCCCTCTGTCCAATTTCATCTCCCGCAAGCCTGTTGCCAAATTGGGGCAGATCACGCGCGTCGATCAACAACGCTATTTCGACGTTAAGGCCGGGGTGCGCAGCGATGCTGTAAAAACCGTCACAAATGATGCGGGCGTGCCCCGCGAGGTAAAAATGACCCCCGCAGAACGGATTGAGGAAATCACCTCTTGGCTTCAAAGCAGCCCACTGCCCGCGGGTATTGAATGGGAATGGACCGGAGATCAGGAAGACGAAGCTGAAAGTGGCGCCTTTTTGCAAAACGCCTTTTTGGGCGCCTTGGGCCTGATGTTCATCATCCTGCTGGCACAATTCAATTCCATCTATAACTCGGTTTTGGTTCTCCTGGCGGTGGTCTTATCTACAACGGGCGTGCTGATTGGGATGTTGGTTATGGATCAAGCCTTTTCAATCATCATGACCGGCACAGGGATTGTGGCTTTGGCGGGGATTGTGGTCAACAACAACATTGTTTTGATTGACACTTATCAAGAATATAGCTCCTACATGCCGCGGCTAGAGGCCATCATCCGCACGGCAGAGGCGCGTATTCGTCCGGTTTTGCTCACCACCATCACGACGATGGCTGGGCTCACACCTATGATGTTCGGCCTCAGCCTAGATTTCATCGGCGGGGGTTATACCGTCGATGCACCGACGGCTCTGTGGTGGAAACAGCTGGCCACGGCCGTTGTCTTTGGTCTCGGAATTGCCACCTTGCTGACGTTGGTCTTCACCCCTGCTATGCTGGCGCTGCGGATCTGGATGGTCTCGGGGGCTTATGGCGCGGCGATGGCCCTACGGGCCGGCGGATGGACCGCAGAGGGGCGTCGTATCCGGGAAGATTTCCGCCTCAGGCGCTCGGCCAAAAAGCTCCGCGGGCGTGAAATTTCTTGGGAAGATGCAGATTTGATCGACAGCGGCGCGCCCAAATAAAGCGCACCGGTGGCTTGCGGCCAAATCAGAGCCTGTTCGAGCCATAGTCGCGGCCGGCGGTTTAACCGCAGGTTTTCATTAAATTTCATTAAATAGGTGTCTTCATCATTCAAAGATGCCGCAAATGCCAAGCCACGCCTGGATGGGCGGGCCAAGCGAAATGGGTTTTATGCACAGAATTGCCGAATAGCTCACAGAGCGCCTGAGCTCTCTTCCGACAGCTGTAGATGCCACAAATGGGCGTAGCGCCCCTCTTGCGCCAAAAGCGCCTCATGGCTGCCGACTTCCACGATTTGCCCCTGTTCAAGCACAACAATGCAATCCGCATGGACGACCGTAGAGAGCCGATGGGCAATGATCATCACCGTCCGCCCCTGCCCCATTTGGATCAAACTTTCCTGGATTTCATGCTCCGTTTGCGTGTCCAGCGCTGAAGTCGCCTCATCCAAGAGCAAAATCGGCGGATTTTTCAACAAGCTGCGGGCAATGCCCACACGTTGCTTTTCGCCACCAGAAAGCTTCAGCCCACGTTCACCGACCATCGTATCATAGCCTTTGGGCAGGCTTTCTACGAACTCATGAATTTGTGCCGCCTTTGCCGCCTGTTCAATCTGAGCAGGTGTCGCCGCATCACGGCCATAGGCGATGTTGTAATAGATGGTATCGTTAAACAAAACCGTATCCTGCGGCACAACACCAATGGCATCGTGTAGACTGCTTTGAGACACGTCACGGATATCCTGCCCATCAATCAAGACTGCGCCAGAGCACGCGTCATAAAAGCGGAACAACAAGCGGCCAATGGTAGATTTTCCCGAACCCGACGGTCCCACGATGGCCAGTGTTTGCCCCGGCTCAACCGTCAGGTCCACGCCCTTGAGAATGGCCCGTTCAGGATCATAGGAAAAATGCACATCCCGAAACTCAATCCGTCCACCCGCCACACGCAAAGGCGGGGTACCTGGCTTATCTTGCACCTCTGGTGGTTGCTCCAAGAGGCTGAACATTTCTGACATATCCACCAGCGCTTGGCGGATTTCTCGGTAGACAAATCCCAGGAAATTCAGCGGCATCATCACCTGCATGATATAGGCATTCACGGCCACAAATCCGCCGACACTCATCGTCCCATTTGCCACCCCTTGTACAGACATTAACATCACAACCACCATTGCGGTGTTGATGATCAACGCTTGCCCGATGTTAATCACCCCAAGCGAATAGGAGGTCTTCAGCGCCGCCGTTTCATAGCCTTGCATGGCGGAATCATAACGCGCCGCCTCTCGAGTTTCCGCGCCGAAATATTTCACCGTTTCAAAATTTAACAGAGAATCAATCGCCTTTTGATTGGCATCATTGTCTTGATCGTTCATCTGTTTACGAATTTTGACCCGCCATTCGGTCACAACTGCGGTGAACCACACATAGGTGACAATCGCCACTGCAATGACAATCAAATAGCGCAAATCAAAAAAGGCGGCCAGCGCGCCAGAAATCAGCACCAGTTGCAAGACCAATGGGCCAATCGAAAACAACAAAAAACGCAGCAAAAACGCAACGCCCTTAACCCCACGCTCCATGACGCGGCTCAGCCCCCCGGTCTTCCGACTGAGGTGATAGCGCAGCGACATATTGTGAATATGCTGAAAGGTCTCCAGCCCAACTCGCCGCAAAGCGCGCTGCCCAACTTTGGCAAAGACCACGTCCCGCAGTTGTTGAAAGCCGCTATCCAGGACCCGTGACAGCCCGTAAGCGATGGTCAGACCGCCGGCACCCAGCACCAACAGCGAATGCCCCGCATCCTGCCCCGACAGGCTGTCGACCGCAGCGCCTAGGATCATCGGTGTGGCCACAGCCACAAGCTTGGCCAAGATCAAACTGGCCACAGCGATCGTAACCCGCCATTTGACCCAAGCCTGCCCCTTCGGCCAGAGATACGGCAGCACACGGCGCACAACGCCAATCTCTATCCGGCGCCCCTGGGCTTCCTCTGAGGTGCCAAGACTTTTCACGATTTTACAATTCCTTACCCTTAGATATCAGCCTTGCCATGGCTCTCAGTCTGGAATTTCAAACACCTGACCGGGATAGATCAAATCCGGGTCGCGGATACGTTCTTTATTGGCTTCAAAGACTTTGAAATATTCAATGCCCGCACCGTAGCTTTCTTTGGCAATGGCCCAAAGCGTAGATCCCGGTTGTACGGTTCTCACCCGGAATTTCTTTGATGGCGCACGCAAGGCCGGGGCCGTTTCCGCTGGCAGATCCTCGACCACCGCAGATCCGCCATTCGAACTTTGCTCATCTTGTCCGTCCAGCGCAGCCACTTCAGGCTGAACATTAACTTCAACCTGCGTCACAGCTTGCGCGAGGGGTTTTTCAGGCGCGGTCTCAGTTTCAACCTGCAAATCCGGCTGCGCTTCCTCGTCCTCTGCTTTGGCAACAACGGCGCTCTCAGACGGCACCTTGAAGCGCGGCTCCTCTGCCTCAGTCTCCACGGCCATCAACTCAGCCAGTTCTTCAGCAGCCTCGCGTTTGAACGGCGTTTCTGCGCGTGACACCACATCCCCAGCTGGGTTCAACTCATCAATCCGCAGGGTGTAAATGCCCGGTTCAATATCGCTCAATTCTACGGCCCAATAGCCATCCATAGCTATTTCACTTGTGGCAATAGACTGGTTGTCCAGGTAAATTCGAACGAAATTACCAGCTTGCCCGCGGCCACCTAAAATCACGTCGCCATTTGAGCTATAAGAAATTGTGTCAATTGTAACCGCAGGCGCGACCTCAGCGGGCGCCCCGTCCTGCAAAACCCGCACGCCATCCTCATCAGCAAGAATGACCGTTGCAGGCGCTGAAGTCGCTTCCGCGTTGGATGACCCCATGTCGGTGGACGCCAGCTCGGTTTCAGATTCAGGCTCCTTGGACGCTGTGACTTCCTCAGCACCGGGGGCCGCAGCCGCCTCGGCCACTGGAGCTGCATACGCATTTGCTGCCTGAGCGGCAGCCGCCTCTAAGTTGGTGGATTTTGCCTCTGTTGAGGCCATCTCAGATTCAGCTTCAGGATCCTCCGACGCTGCGACCTCTTCCTCAACGGCGGCCGCGGCGCTCTCTGTGCCCGAAGACACAGCCGTTGCTGGCGCGACGAAAACCGTTTGCACCGAAGCAACGGGACCGGATCCATCCTCAGCATAAAGGTGCAGCCTTAGGGCTTGCTGATCAGCTGTCGACGGGAGAAAGGCGAAAATGACAAATTGCCCGTTGCCGCTCAAATCTGCGCGCGCCTCAGGCTGTTCAACTCCATCTACGCTCAAAACCACATAGCCGCGACCGTCCGCTTGACCAGCAATGAGTGCAGAGCCATCAGTCTCAATGCGCACAACATCGAACTTTGGCGCGGCCAACTTGCTGCTCAATGGCTCAGCAGGCGCAGCAGAACTGGCTTCAGAGCTTTGACTTTCACTTACCGCCTCCTCTGGCGCGGCCTCGGAGGTAGCAAGCTCCGGTGCGCTCGCTGCATCCTCGCGGTTTGGACTGTCGGTGGCGGTCTCAATATCCGCCGTAGGCTTTGGCTCAGCGGCCGCATCGCTCGTTTCAGCAGCAGGCATCATAGCGTCTTCAACAGAGGAGGCCTCACGCACAGGATCCACAGCCGCGCGAATTTGTGGATAAAACCACCAGAGCAAGATCAGACCTATCACCACAGCAACAATTGCCGCTTTATTGCGCGATTTTGCGGTCACTTTGTTCTTATCGGTCAAAGTCATTTACCTGCATTCCCCCAGTCACTGTGCTATGCTATCAGTCACAAACAACCTGTCCAGCACGAACTAAGGAATTCCTTAATATGTCCAAGTCAATTTGTGTTTTTTGTGGCGCGCGCGTGGGGAATAATACTGCTTTTGAACAGGCCGCGCGAGATTTGGGCGACATCTTAGCAAAAAATGCCTGGCGCCTCGTCTATGGTGCAGGAGATGTCGGTTTAATGGGGGCCGTGGCCGATAGCGCGCAGGCCTCTGGCGCTGCCACTTTTGGCGTGATTCCAGAGCACCTGATGCAAAAGGAAGTTGGCAAGCGCGACCTAGATCGTTTCATTGTCACAGACGATATGCACAGCCGCAAAAAATTGATGTTTATCAACAGCGATGCAGTGGTATTGCTGCCAGGCGGGGCAGGCTCATTGGACGAATTTTTTGAAGTCCTGACCTGGGCACAGTTGGGCCTGCACAGCCGGCCCATTGTTGTGGCCAATATTGAAGGCTACTGGCAACCCATGCTCACTATGGTCGATCACCTGATTGCTTCGGGCTTTGCCGATGCGAGTTTGCGGAATTTATTTTGTGTGGCTCAAACGGTAGATGAGATCGAAACGGTCTTACGCTCCGCCCTAAACACTGCCAACCAATAAAAGACCAAAGCAATCCAGATCAGGGCAATGGCAATGATATGCCAGCCTGTGATCACCTCACCCAAAATCACAATGGCACAAAAATATTGCAAGATTGGGTTGAGATATTGCAGCAATCCGACAGTCGCCATTGGAACGCGCTGCGTTGCATAGGTCATCAGCACAAGGGGGCCAGCCGTGATCAGTCCCGAAAACATCAACGCCAAAAGGGTTTTTGTGTCCGGAAGATCTGCGAATGCATAGAGATACCCCAAAGCAATGGGCAGCAGTAACAGCACCTCTAACGTCACCGAGACGATGGAATCCACGTTAATGATCCGTTTGAGCAGGCCATAAATTCCGAAGCTCAAAGAAATCATCAAAGCCAGCCAGGGCGCCGCACCCAGGCCAATGGTCAAAACCACCACGGCCACACCGGCCAGAACAATCGCAACCCATTGCAAGACTGAGAGAGTTTCTCGAAAGGCCACAAGTCCCAGAAGAACCATGACCAACGGAAAGATGTAATAGCCCAAGGAGGATTCCGTCACTCGTCCGACGCTCACAGAAAAGATGAACACATACCAATTGATCGCAATCATCACCCCGGCCAAGAGAATGAGACCCATGACCCTCGGCTGTTTGACAACCTGAAAAGTTTGTCCTGTCCGTCCCGTCAGCACAAGCAGAGTGACAAAGGTCACAACAGACCAAAGAGTGCGGTGCGCCAAGATCTCCGCTGGGCTGATGGCTTGAAACAGCGCGTAATATACCGGCGACAGGCCCCAGGCGAGACACGCCAAAACCATCGCAATGGAGCCTTTAGCGAACTGCGTCATGCTGCCATATCCTCATTTGCGGACCTCACCCGCACTAAAAAAATGGCCTGCTTAAGATCACGTCAGCAGGCCATTCTCATTTATACTGTCGCCCGGGTCTTACAGGCGACCTGCAACATTTTCCCAATTGACCAAGTTGTCGAGGAAGTTTGACAAGTAAACCGGACGTTTATTCCGGAAATCAATATAATAGGAATGCTCCCAGACATCACATCCCAAGAGGGCAGTCTGGCCAAAACACAACGGGTTCACGCCGTTTTCTGTCTTCGTGACCTCCAAAGACCCATCAGCATTTTTCACGAGCCAGCACCAGCCTGAGCCGAATTGTCCTGCACCGGCTGCTGAGAACGCAGATTTGAAATCGGCCACTGAGCCAAAGTTTTCGACCAAAGCGGATTCCAATGCGCCCGGCATTTTGCTTTCGCCTGGGCCCATCATTTCCCAAAATTGGTTGTGGTTCCACAATTGGCTGATGTTGTTAAAGATACCATTTTGAGCCACAGTAGAGGCATCGTATGTGCCCACGATGATCTCTTCGAGCGACTTGCCCTCCCACTCGGTGCCAGCGATGGCGGCGTTGCCATTTGTTACATAGGCGTTGTGGTGCAGGTCGTGGTGGAATTCCAATGTCTCAGCGGACATGCCTTTGGAAGCCAAAGCGTCGTGAGCATATGGAAGATTAGGTAGTGTGAAAGCCATATCAGCGATCCTTTCAATGATGAATTGGTCTCAGTTGCGAAAGCTATATAAGTATTTTGTCCAGAACAAAATGCTCTTTGAACCCTTTGGCAAAAATAGGCTTAG
>Ga0115568_10001823_pt1 | contig 15056 bp, 14 predicted proteins | sample COGITO_mtgs_1204_FD_87296 | JGI IMG/M metagenome (GOLD analysis project Ga0115568, IMG submission 87296) | Pelagic marine microbial communities from North Sea - COGITO_mtgs_120426 | ecosystem: Environmental > Aquatic > Marine > Epipelagic | place: Germany:Helgoland, sampling site Kabeltonne...
TCAAAATAGTCGTTAATAACGAAGCCTGCTGCTGCAATTAAGACTGTAGAAAGTGATAATAAAAAGAAATCTAAATGAGACATCACTAGATTAAAGCCCTTAGCCTCAACAAGTGGTTTAATAATAAAGTATCTAAGGAGATATTGGGTTAAAGCAATAATTATTAGATTCTGAATTCGTATTAGCTTTATGAAAGGTATAATTAAGTTCATTACCAACCGTAATCTTTAAGTTTATCACTTTCAGTAGAAGTATCAAACCATTTTTTTTGAGATCTCATAACCATTTCTATAGCTTCACGAACGGCACCGTGTCCTCCTTTTTTAGTAGAGATAAAATGCGATATTTCTCTAATTTCAATTGCAGCATCAATTGGGCATGATGGAAGAGCAACTTGTTTCATAACTCCATAATCGGGGATATCGTCACCCATATATAGGATATTTTTGGGTTTAATATCGTAAGTTAGGCAATACTCGTCAAGTGTGTCAAGTTTGTCATGGGAACCAAGATACACATCGTGAATTCCCAAATAGGTAAAACGAGATCGTACAGTTTCTGATCTTCCGCCACTAATAATAGCTACATTATAACCTTTCTTTTTAGCTAACTGAAGCGCGTAACCATCTCGAGTGCTCATCCTACGAAGTTGTTCGCCATCGGGCATGATTACAACTTGGCCATCTGTAAGAACCCCATCTATATCGAAAATAAATGTAGTAATGTCTTTTAATACTTCTAAATAGCTACCCATGATATTTGTTGATAATACTTTCTGAAACGAATTTATATAAATTGTAGTATTCAGGATTATTCTCAAGCAATTTTAAGTGTTTTTTAATCACTTTTTTATCGTTTCTGATGGCTGGTCCGGTTTGCATTTCTTTTGGCGAAAAACTATCAAGTTGCTGAGTCGATTCATTAATTAGTCCTTTAAGAATTGAGAAATCAATATCGTTTTCAGAAGTTATCTCTTCCGCGATTCCGTAAAAATAATTCGAAAAGTTATTAGTGATTACGGCAGCCATGTGAAGATATTCGCGCTGCTTGCCCTTAAGGTGAACTACTTTATTTGAAATCTTACTGAATAGATCTATTAAATCCTTTTTAGTTTCTGTGTTAGATGATTCTATACAACAAGAGACATTAGAGAAGTCTATTGAATGTTCTTTTTTTATCGATTTGATTGGCCAACTTACTCCGATATTATTACTGCAACTTCTAAGAACGGCTATGTCAGTTGTTCCTGAGGTGTGGATCACAATTCCTTTACTATTTAGGGAATTTGCTATTTCTTCTATAAAGTCATCATTTACTGCAATAATGATTAAATCAACAGATAAATCGAGATCATCAATAGCCGCTATAGCTTTTGCTGAAACTTGAATTGCTAACTCGTTGGCAAGGTCAAAGTTTTTAGATAGAATTTGAACGATAGAAATATCCTCTGCATGGAACGCTTTTGCAAATTGGGTAGCTAAATTTCCAGAGCCAATAAATGAAATAGTTTTTATCATTTATTAGCTTGCATTCGATTAATCATAGCAATGATGCATCCCACCATAAAGAGAAAACAGCCAATCCATAGTACATTAATCATCGGAAATTGAATTGCTTTCATAACCATGAAGTCATTTTTGACACTGTTTTTCTCTCTAACGGAGATTTCATATTTGTTTTCTGATGGAATTATTTTGTTTAACGAAAGAATTACTCCTGCTTCTTCTAATTCATGCGGTATACTTAATATTTTACCTGAATCTATGTTTTCAATAACATACATAGGAGAAGCTTTAGAAATGTTTCCAATTTTATCGATTACAGAAAATTGAGCAACGACTTCTATTCTAGTTGAGTCATTAAGACTGTCGATAGAAACTTTATTGTTCACAAATACGGAGTCGAGCTGGTATTTGAAATTACTTGTGAAAAATGATTCTCCGACTTTCATTTGCCTAGTTGCTAATTCGCCATATTTGTCCGGGTCAGTGTCTGCAGGCATGCTTTAATCTGCATAAGTAACATGAGTGTATATGTCCTTATATAAGAAGTGCCTTGTGTCAGGTTCAGCAACATTACCCATTTGTGGATTTAATTGAATTCGAGGAGAAAGGGTAAATTCGGTGATATAATCGCTATCAATCTTTTTCATGTATTTTACATCGTAAAAAATGTTGACGCCTTCTTTTCTTTTCCCGATGAATGTGACGTAATAATCCTGCAGCTTAACGGTGTCGTTTTGATACAGTAAGATGTTTTCGTTATTTTTAATGTCGCCCAAACTCTCTAAGTCTATTGAGGAAGAGTTTTCCGAAATAACGATACTCTTTGAGGTAGAAAGCAGAGCTCCAAGCATTATTAGTGCAAACCCAATATGAGCGATTGAAGAACCTGCTTTGTTGATGTTTCCTTTGAGAATTCGTATTAAGTACTCTATATTTCCAGTAATTGCAAACATTGCGGAGAACAGCATTAAAATATAGTAAGGGTTTGTGTAATCGAAAGCAAAGGTGAACAACCCTGTTATTATCAAAGCGGAAAGAGAAGAAATGGCTAGCTTCCGAAAAACAGCTTTCCCATCACTTTTTTTGTACTTTAAAAATTGAGTAAAAGCTATCATAGACGTTATTACGATAACTACGGGTATCTGAAAGGAATGATAAATATCAAAGCGTTCTTGGGCGCCAATATCTAAGGCCATTTTGGTTCCAAATATCAAGTTGATAACAGGCTTAGATGTCATTATTGTTATGTGAATAGCTGATAGTGCTAGAACTAATGTGCCAACAAACATCCAGAATTCACGAGAGGAAAATGCATCGTCTTCTGCTTTGGGAAATTTCTTTAAATTAATAAAGAACATTGTTAAGCCTAGGGCAAAAAAGAACATCAAATAGGAGAGAAGGTGCCCGTACATGCCTAAATCGGTAAACGCATGTACTGACGATTCGCCTAAAATGCCGCTCCGAGTTAAAAAAGTAGAGTAAAGAACCAAAATGAATGTAAATATTGTCATAGCGAAAGTTGTAGGAGCAGCATTTCCACGAGTTTTTTGAACATGCATTACGTGCAAAGCGCCAACAAAAGTTATCCATGGAACAAGAGAAGCATTTTCAACTGGATCCCAGGCCCAAAAGCCGCCAAAGCTTAGCGCTTCGTATGCCCAAGCACCACCCATTAATATGCCAATACCTAGAACCATTACACCAAATATTGTCCATGGAAGAACTGGCTTTATCCAGCCTTGATAATCTCGTTTCCATAATCCAGCAATTGCGAAAGCAAAGGGCACTAATGTAGAAGCAAATCCAAGAAATAGCGTTGGTGGATGAATGGTCATCCAGTAATTTTGTAAGAGAGGGTTAAGACCTCTTCCATCCAATTTTTCGAGATAATTTTCGCTTGAAAACAATGGTATATTTTGAAATTGAGGATGTTCTCTAAGCAGAACTGTAAAGGGGTTACTTCCTAGTTTATAATCGAGTACAACGACTCCTAGAATCATGGATGTCAAGAAGATCTGTACAGATGAAAAAACGGTCATCACGGTAGATTCCCAGTTTTTAGCGCTTCGAATAAGTAAGTTGCCCAAAATTACGTGCCAAAACGACCACAAAATAAAACTACCTTCTTGACCTTCCCAAAAGGCTGAAAACACGTATCGAATTGGTAACGACTTACTGCTGTGTTGCCAGACATAATGATACTCGAAGTAGTTGTTTAGTAGCATAAAAAACAACATGCCAACAACGCCAACAACGCCAATAGAATGGATTCTGAATGCTAAACGACCAAGATCGCTCCAGCTATCTTTATGTTCCTCTGTTTCTTTGGAACTCTTGAAATACGCATAGGTGCTTAACAATGCAGCTACAAATGAAACAATTACAAACAGGTTTCCTAGCTGCCCAGCCCAAAGATGTTCTCCGATGTACTCCATTAATCAGTGTAAACCTGTAGGTTACCATCGTTATATTTTGATGGACATTTCATAAGCATATCTGTAGCATGAAATTCTTCGCCTACAGCTTTTCCTTTTAATACTATTTCTTCTGATCGTTCAAAGTCTTGTGGTTTGCTTTGATTCAGAACTACTTTACATTCTTTTCCTTCTTTGTCTGTCATATAGAATGACATTAAATTTGGGTCTATTTCTGGTTCGTAGACCAGCTCTTTTTCTTTATTAAAATAGCCTACTACCTGTATTTTAGAATCTGGATTATCGAAGGCTTCAGTAAAGTTTCCGTACGTACTTGCATTTCCAAGTGAAGTTGTAATTACTCCGATTGCGACAGCAATAATTACAATGGCTATGATGTGTGTTTTTTTCATTTCTCGTTTACTTTTTTCTCAAGTTTACTCAACTTTCTGTCTATCATTATTGCATAAACAACTAGACCCACAAATACAGTGCAAAGCACAGCAATAACAACATAAATTTTTCCGCTTTCGAGCATTGCATCTGCCATCTCTATTTCACTAGGCTGTGCACTTACAATCCTACTGATAAGAAAAAGAGAAAGTACGGTTAGCGACTTTAGTAATTTCATTAGATATTGTTATTGATTAATTCTGTTTCTCTTTGATAGCTTAGTTTCTTGATGCGCACTCGAAGGGTTAGAAACCAGACTCCAATTAAAGTCCAACCTATAATAGCAGGGTAGAAAACGGTTCGCATTGTATTATCAATATCCAAATCACTAAAGGTTCCGTTGCCCCCATTCCCTGGATGCAAAGAATCGGTCATTCTCGGTAATATGTATAAAAACACAATGAGTAGAATGAAAGCGAAGATGTTGTATAAAGAAGATACTTTTGCTCTTTTTTGTTCTTCGTCCATCGAGTTACGCAGCACAAAATAGGCTAGGTAAATGAGCATTGTAATTGCAGCTCCATTTAGCTTAGGGTCATTTACCCATGGCGCACCCCAAGTGAAGTTTGCCCAAATCATTCCAGTGAGAATACCAATTGAGCCAAACATTATTCCCACGTTTGCCGACTCCGATGCAATGATATCGTGATCTGTTTTCCCTGTATTTAGAAACATAATACTATAGACCCAAGAAACACCACACAGAATAATCATCGAGAACCACATAGTTACATGGAAAAATAGATTTCTAATAGATTCATGTAGAATTGGTAAAGCCGGAACTTCAATTAAAAAACCGAAAATAATAGTATAGAGAACTAATATTACGGCTAGTATTTTCCACCAATGCTTCATGCAAAATTAATCGCGCCAAAGGTACGGAAATAATAGATAAGAAAGGGCTGAAATTAGAGCATTTAATGCTAGTAATACGATAATATATTTGCCATTGACCGACCACCCTAAGTCGTCAATAGCATTTTTAGAAGCGTGGATAATAGTAATCAATAAAGGCAAAATGATGGGGAAACTTAATATAGCCATCAATGAAACGTTATTATTTGTTTTTGCAGCAATTGCGGAAACTAAAGTAAGTAAAGAAGCAAGCCCCATGGATCCCGCAATCGAGACAATAATGAATTGCGCTAAATCCCCTATATCATTGCCAAGAAATAAACTGTAGAATAAAGTAGTAGCCAATGTTAAAACGGCTAATAAGCCAGAGTTATATATGATTTTGGCAATAATAATCGCCCTAGGGTTAGTTAGTGTATAAAGGTAAAGAAGCTTACCTTGTGATTCTTGTGCAAAACTTTTTGAGATCGCATTTACAGAGGCGAAAAGCACAATAATCCAGTATAGCGCGTTCCATGTTGGAATATCTACAATAGAACGAAATGATAGGTAGCAAATAAATGTTGTTGAAATAACATACAACAGAATCCCACCCACGGCATATTTTTGCCTAAATTCAAGCTGAGCTTCTTTTTTTAAAAGAAAAATTATGTCATTCATTTTTATGATTGACTTATTAATTTTTCAAGAACTTCTTCTTTAGATTTTGCATTGGGAAAGTACGAAAGTATTTTATCCATTACCTCTTCCACCATTGCGTCAGGGCAAGAAGCGCCACTTGTTAGCACTATGCTTAGTGGATCTTTTTTTGGTAAAAATAAACTTGAAAATTCATGTTTTTTATTTTTGTAATCGAAATGATTAATCTCGTTTTTTGACAGGATCTCCTCAGCAGAAGAGATGAAGTATGTAGGAAATTTTGTTTCACATAATTCTACAATATGGGCTGTATTACTGCTATTATACCCACCAACAACTATAGCTAAATCAGCATTTTGTTTTAATAACTCGTTAGTTGCAGTTTGATTGTCATTTGTTGCATAACAAAGTGTATCACGAGTGTCAGCGAAATTGTTTTGATAGTTATCTGCCCCGTATTTTTGGATTACAGATTTTTTAACTAAATCTGCAATTTCTTGAGTTTCGGTGGCTAACATTGTTGTTTGATTTACAACGCCTATTCTTTCTAAATCTTTATCAGGATCAAATCCAACTGAATATTTTCCATTGAAAAAGGCATAAAAATCCTCGGATGATTTATGACCAGAAATTACTTCAGTAAGAAATTGAGTTTCTTCCATGTTTCTTACTATTACAGATGGAGAATTAGCTGTTGTATGGGAAAAAGTAGCTTTGGTTTCTTCATGCGCATGTTTACCATGAATAACTACAGAAAATTTATTTTTCCCAAGTTTTTTTGAAGTATTCCACACTTTTTCAACGAAAGGACAGGTAGTATTATATTCTTTAGGCTCAATACCAATCATCTTTAGTCTTTTTTCAATTTCAACAGTAGTGCCAAAAGCGGGGATAATAACGATATCTTCTGCAGTCAATTCCTTCCACTCGGTAAGTTGATTTCCATCAGTGTCCATGATAAATTTGATTCCTCTTCCAATCAAATCTTTATTAACAGCAGGATTGTGAATCATTTGACTTAAAAGAAAAATACGTTTATCTGGATTTTCTTGTAATGCCCGATAAGCTATTTCTATTGCATTTTCAACACCATAACAAAACCCAAAATGTCGAGCAATAAAAAAATGAACTGGTCCAAAGTTTAATACTGTAGCGGTTCTGTCTTGTTTACGTGGATCATTTTTTTTTCGCTCATCTTTTAACGCAGAGATAAATGAGCTCTTATAATAAGCGGGTATGTCAAATGACCTCATAACAAATGCAATGATACGATGAATTAAGATTGAAATCTCTAATATTTTTTCTTGCGAAATTTCTTTTTAGTTTTTTCGGTTGATTCAGAAGCTAATTCGCCATCTTCCATTATAGCTCCTTTCATCTGTGTATCGGCATTTATTCCGGAAAGTATTTCGATGTTTATTCCGTCTGATAGTCCCGTTTCAACTATAACTTTAACGAATTCCTGTTCTCCAGTTTCCACTTCAACGTAAACCGAGTCAGATGCAAATTGTAACAAACCTTCTCTAATCGCTAATACATCTTCTCTTTTCCCAAGTACAATGTCGCCATTAGCGCTATAACCAGCGCGGATAAATGTGCTGTCTTGTAATTTCACATCAGCCTTTATTTCGAATTGTATTGCACCAGCCTCCTCAATTCCTTTTGGTGAGATATATTCTAGGTTAGCATCAAATTTTTGATTTTCAATTGCACCAACTGAAAGAACCAATGCCATTCCGATTTTGAGTTTACCAACTTCTGATTCGTCAATTTTGCCTTCAAAAACCATGGAGCTCATATCTGCGACCACAGAAATAGTTGTGCCGGCATTAAATGTATTGCTCTCAATTACTGAATTGCCTTCTTTTACAGGAACATCAAGCACCATACCATTAACCGTAGATTTAATTAGAGTATTTGAAGCTGTTCCAGCAGATTTTATCACTCCCTCTTTAATTAGCTCTAGATTGTCATTTGCGGATTTTAATTCTTCTTCCGATCTGTTTTTGGCTACGGTAAATTTTTGAAAGTCGGCTTCAGCAATAACGCCATCATCGAAAAGCTTTTTCTGTCTGTCGTAATCTAATTTAGTGTCTTCTAATGCAATTTTCGCTCTGTCAACTCTTGATTCAGCATTTCTAAGATTCACCATATTAGGTATTATCTTAATCTTTGCGATTAATTGTCCTTTTTCGATGACATCACCTGCTTCAACATATAGCTTTTCTATTATGCCCGAAACTTGCGGTTTAATTTCGATTTCTTTTCTTGGAACAATAGATCCGGTTGCTACAGTTTTATTAATGATAGTAGTTTTGAATGCTTCTTCAGTGCTATAAATAACAGGCTTTTGTTCATTTTTCTTATACAGATAAGAGAGAGTATAAGCAAGTCCTCCAAAGGCAGCAATGATTATGGTTGTTAAAATAAATTTTCTCATTTTTCTTTATTTAATCTTCAATTTAATAATAGGTTTTGGCTTATTCTTCACGAAGTGCTTCTATTGGTTTAATTCTTGCAGCTCTTATTGCTGGAATTAAACCAGCAACCATTCCACAAAATATTAACACAACCAGTGATTTGACAGCAATATTAAAATCAATTTCAGGGTTTTTAAAATATTGATCTGAGACATCGAATGCCGACATAATTGTACTTGCATTTTCGAGTAAAACTACTCCCAAAACTAATCCTGCATATCCAAAAATAGCTGTAAGTGAAAAGGCTTCCATAATAACCTGTCTAATAATTAAATAGGGTCTTGCGCCAAGAGCACGTTTAACACCAATCTCTTTTGTTCGCTCTTTTACTACCACAATCATAATGTTGCTGATTCCAATGATTCCCGAAATTAATGAGAATACACCTACAATCCATACTACCAGGTTAATTAAACTAAAACCTTGGTTCATTTTTTTCATAAACTTACCTGCTGTAAATGATCCAAAAGCCATGTGATCCTCTGGGTCAACTTTGTGTCGTTCAGCTAAGTATGCTTTTATATTTGCCTCAACAGATTCAGGGGGTACTTTTTTGTTGGCTAATATTGAAAACCAACTCACTTTGTTCCCATAATTATACGCTTTGGTGAAAGTTGAAAACGGTATGTAAATTGACTCTCCATCTCTTCTAGACATTCTTCCATTTCCTGATTTAGTCATGCCAACCACCGTATAATGCACACCTTGGATGTTAATACTTTTACCTATTGGATTTTCTCCTTTGTTGAATAAGACCTCATGGACCCTGTCCCCGATAACACATACTTTTCGTTTATCTCGCATATCGAATTCGTTGATAACACGACCATAACTTAACTCCAATAATTTCACTTTAAAATAGTCTGGTGTATCTCCCATAACCGTAAACGATCCAGATTTTGTTCCTCTAGAGATATTATTGTTGTCGCCATAACCTCCTAATTGATTTCTAGGAGCGATGATGTCAACGTGTTTAACGTTGTTTTTTATAGCAGCTGCATCTTCGAAAGTGAGTTGAACCCTTCTGCCAGGCTTAAATCCAGCATAGGCTTTTGAGGTGGACATAGCCCATACGTATACCGAGTTGGTTGAAAACCCTTTCATGTCACCTGTTACACCATTTCTTAAGCCATTACCGGAACCCAACATGATAATAAGCATAAACATACCCCAGAAAACACCAAAACCCGTCATGAATGAACGAAGGGGGTTTTTCTTCATAGAATGCCATATCTCTATCCAATTATCAGAATCAAACATTATTCATCTCTTAAAGCCTCAATGGGTTTTATACTTGCCGCTCTTATAGCAGGAATTAATCCAGAAAATGTTCCTGAAAGTATAATAATCAAGGTTGATAGTATTGCAACAGAAAAGTCTACACCTGGGTTATAAAACATTTCGTTTTCTTCTTGCATAAGTGAGCCAATAAATTCCATAAGAAAGATACCTCCCATAAGTCCAAATATGCCAAATAAACCTGTAATCAGAATTGACTCTTTGAGTATTTGTGCAATAATATTGCTTGGTGTTGCGCCTAGAGCCTTTCTGATACCTATTTCTTTGGTACGCTCTTTTATCACAACAGTCATGATGTTGCCAACGCCTACAATTCCCGCTATAATTGTTCCAATACCAACCATCCAAATAAAGGTATTAATACCCCCAAAAATATCAGTGAATGTTTTAAGACTTTCGAAGTTGTTCTCAACATAAAGAGCGCGTGGGTCATCTGGATGAAACTTATGAGTGAATGCTATTTTACCTCTTAATTTTGAAACTAAATCGACACTCTGTTCTGCATTAACATCTTTTAAAGTGAATAGAATTTCATCAATTTCATTTCCTCTACCATAAACCTTTTGCGCTGTGGAGATTGGCAGGTAAATGTTGCCTCGCTGATTTTGTCCCAAATCTTCTTCAAAAACACCGGCCACTAAAAAAGGAATTTCGTTAATAAAGATGTATTCACCTATAGGAGAAGAATTTCCAAATAATTCATCCTTAGATGAAGAACCAATTACAGCTACTTTTCTTAGGCCTTCAATATCGGAATTGTTAATGAAACGGCCATCTGTTACAGTTCTAAACTCAATTTCTTTGTGTTGGGGATGAATGCCTTTTAGCCGATAAGATCCTTGCTTTTTATTATATTTTACAACTCCGCCTTTCCATCCACCTACTCTGACCTCACTGGATATATATTCTATTTCAGGTATATAATTTTCTAAAGCAGCATGGTCATTATTGGTAAATTGGATTTGGCGCCCAGGTTTTAGTCCCTTATAAGGGATGCTAGTTTCGTATGCGTTTAGAAAAATACTATTAGATGCTTCATCCGCGAACCCTTTTCTGTATCCATTTTCTAGGCCTTCACCAACACCAAGCAATATCATCAGCATAAAAATACCCCACGCAACGCTAAGCCCTGTAAGGAAAGTTCGCATCAGGTTTTTGCCGATGGTGTTTAATATTTCTTCCCATGTGTCGAGATCAAACATTGGTTAAGATGATTCTATTCGTCCATCTTTTAAACGAATAATTCGTTGAGTTTTTTCTGCAATATCGTTTTCGTGAGTTACTATAACCATGGTGATACCTTCCTTATTTATTTCTTGCAATAAGTTCATCACGTCTTGCGAAGTTGTCGAATCTAAAGCCCCAGTCGGCTCATCGGCAAAAATAACTTTTGGTTTTGCGATCAATGCCCTAGCAATAGCAACCCTTTGTTTTTGACCTCCAGATAGCTCGTTTGGCATGTGGTTAGCCCAATCTGCTAGTCCAACTTTGTCAAGGTATTCAAGCGCAATTGCATTTCTTTTTTTTCGGCCTATCCCTTGATAGTATAAAGGAAGAGCTATATTTTCCACCGAATTTTTAAATGAGATAAGGTTGAAAGACTGAAATACGAACCCTAGAAATGTGTTACGAAACTCAGCTGATTTTCGTTCAGATAGATTTTTTACTAAGGTGTTATTAAGGTAGTATTCACCAGATTCATAATCATCAAGAATGCCAAGAATATTAAGCATGGTAGATTTCCCTGATCCAGAAGAGCCCATGATCGAAACCATTTCACCTTCCTTAATATGAACATCGATATCTTTTAATACATGGAGACTATTTTTCCCCATTTTATACGACTTATTAATCTTCTGTAGTTTAATCACAGAACGAATTTACTAAGGAATTGTTAAAATAGAAGATAAAATATAATGGAGGGCAGTGCTTCTGATAAGTGGTTTAAACGCGTGATGAAGTTAGAAATCAAAGAATGCGTGACATTAGATGGTTTTACTACGGCTAATAACCGTAACTTTGTTTAAGTGCGAAAATTAGGTGCCATATTATTATTAGTATTATTCTTAACCCCAACTTTAGGGTTTTGTGTGCATAAACACTATTGTGGAGATTACCTAAAAGAGGTAAATCTATTTATCGATGCAAATGAAGACGATTGCTGTGGTGAATGGGAAAAGGAAGCAGATTGTTGTAATGACGAGGAGTTTGTTTATCAGTTAGACATAGACTATTCAGTAAACACTTCATTTAAAGATGTATTGCCAAATATCTCTCTTTTAAGTGCTGGTCATTTTACTGCGATTGTATTTGAAAAAGATAACGAATGTTCTTCTTTTTTATATTATAAACCACCTATTTATTCTACCGACATACCAATTCTGGTGCAGTCATTCTTGATTTGATTTTAGGATAATTTTTCCGCGTTTTACGTGGAATTCTTAATTGTCTATTATCAATAAAATCAAGAAAAATGAAACATCTATTATTTATTACAATTTTTATCCTAATCTCATTAATTGGTAGTGCCCAGTATATTAATGGTCACATCGAGGAAGAAGATGAAACACCAATGTTTGGTGTGAACGTCTACTGGTCTGGAACCACAATAGGCACTACAACTAATGCTAGTGGGAAGTTCATTTTACTGGCCCCCAAAAAATACCCTGCTTTACTTGTTGCTAGTTTTGTAGGGTATAAAAACGACACATTAAAGGTAAGCTCAAAAAATCAAGAAATTCATGTTCATATGAATAGCTCTGTCAACCTAGATGAGTTTGTTGTTACAGAGCGAGAAGATGCAACGAAACTAAATACGATGACCGCCATAAATACGGAGGAGTTGAACGCTAAGGAATTAGGTAAGGCAGCTTGTTGCAACTTGTCTGAAAGCTTTGAGACGAACGCTTCGGTTGATGTAGTCTATTCAGATGCAGTTTCTGGCGCTAAAAAAATTCAGATGTTAGGTTTGGATGGTATTTATACTCAGTTGATGTTTGAAAACATACCTAATGTTCGTGGCTTATCATCTCCTTATGGGTTATCTTTTATTCCGGGAACTTGGATAGAGTCGATACAAATAACGAAAGGAACAGGTTCTGTTGTAAATGGATATGAGCCAATAACTGGTCAAATAAATTTAGAGTACTTAAAGCCAGATGAAGCAGAAAAAGTTTTTGTAAATGTATATGGAAACTCCATGGGCAGATCAGAACTTAATTTGCATTTAGCTCGGAAGTTAAACACGAAATGGAGCACTATGTTATATGCTCACGGTAGCAATTTGAGTGTTAAAAATGACCATAATAATGATGGTTTTTTAGATTCTCCATTGTATACCCAGTTTAACGTATTTAACCGTTGGAAAAACAGTACAAAAAATCGCATGAGTCAATTTGGGTTTAGAATTTTACATGATGATAAGCTTGGAGGACAAGTTGAGTTTGATGAAAAAGAATTCCCTTATAACGATAGTTATGGTGTTGGTATAAGTTCTAAGCAATACGAGTTTTTTGGGAAAACAGGTTTTTTTATGCCGAGTAAACCAAATGGAAGCATCGGTCTGCTCGCTAATTTAAAACGTCACGAACAGGTTTCGTTTTTCGGTAACTCTTCCAGTGCTTCCAGAAATTACGTTGGCGAAGAAAACAGCTTATACTTCAACGCAATTTATCAAGGAATTATAAAAACTACTGATAATAAGATTAAAATGGGGCTTAGTTTTATAGCGGATGACTATCAAGAAAACTTCAACGACTCGGCATATTCACGAACGGAATATGTGCCAGGTGTCTTCGGTGAGTATACTTATTCTCGAGATAAGAAGTATTCTTTGGTTCTTGGTTTACGGGAAGATTATCATAATTTATATGGGTTTAAAACAACCCCACGTGTTCATTTTAAATGGAACTTTAAGGAACGGTCTGTATTTCGTTTAACGGGGGGTAGTGGTTTTAGAACACCAAATGTAATTATAGAAAATGCGTCTGTTTTTGCTAGCTCACGAAAATTAATTGTTGAAGAGGCATTGTTGCCGGAAGAAGCTTGGAATACAGGTGTGTCTTTAATTCACAAATTTCAAATACTAGGTAGAGAAACCTCAATAAGTACGGACTATTATTACACTTATTTCACAAACCAAGCGATATTAGATTTAGATCAAAATGCACAAGAGATTCACATATATAATTTGGATGGTCAATCGTATTCTCACAGTTTTCAAGTTGATTGGATGATTGAACCTCTCGAACGTCTAGAGATTAAAGTCGCATACAAGCATTATGATGTAAAGTCAACGTATAATGGGGTTTTGAATCAAAAGCCTTTGGTTCCTATGGATAGAGGACTTATTAATGTTAGCTACGAAACAAGCAATACGAAATGGCAATTTGATGTAAATGCAAAAATATTTGGCCAAAGCAGACTCCCCAATACGGCTCAAAACCCATCCGAATATCAGCTCGGGGAGTATAGTGATGAATATTATACGTTAAGTGCTCAAATTAAGAGACGGTTCAAATTATTGGAATACTATGTAGGTATCGAAAATGCATTAGCCTACAAACAGCCCAATGCAATAATTGCCGCAAACGATCCTTACGGTACTTATTTTGACGCATCCATGATATATGGACCAGTGAATGGTCGAGTCGTCTATGGTGGTATCAGATTTACGCTGAAGTAAATTGCTTTAATTTGAGGAGGAGGGTCACCAATTATACACTTAGTTAACCATTCATGGAGCGCATTGTTATTCATGAATAGTTTAGCACTCCAAGTTGGGCTGCAATGACAAAGTAAATCAGATGCCTAAATATTTAAAAGTAGCTATCTTCGAAAAAATGAAAATTATGAATAAGATATTTAGTCTATTAACTTTATTGGCATTGGCTCCTATTGGTCTGCTTGCCCAAAATACAAATAATGTTCATTTCTGTGGTGTAAACGCTCAAGACGGGCAATTAATTAAGCAAAGGATGCTTGATAATAGAGCTAACATTGATAAGTCTCTTATCGATCAAGTTAGGGCAAGTCGATCTATTACCTATATACCGATTACGTTTCATTTAATAGGAGATGATAATGGGCTAGGCTATATGGATTTGGATGACGTTTTTCGTCAAGTGTGTTCGTTGAATGAGTTGTATGGTCCGCAAGACGTTCAGTTTTATGTCAATTTTCCTTTTAGATATATTGACAGCCAAGATCATTATGAAGACATGGACAACGCTTCAAGTAATTTTTTAACTCAACAAAAAGATGCTAATTCATTAAATATTTTTGCGGGACCATCGATATTAAATCAATCTGCTAGTTTTTATACTCCACAAGGAGATTGGTTGTTTTTATTAACCTCTATGGCTCAGGGCGATGCAACCACTCTGGCGCATGAAATTAGTCACTTGTTTACA
>Ga0115568_10001846_pt1 | contig 14979 bp, 11 predicted proteins | sample COGITO_mtgs_1204_FD_87296 | JGI IMG/M metagenome (GOLD analysis project Ga0115568, IMG submission 87296) | Pelagic marine microbial communities from North Sea - COGITO_mtgs_120426 | ecosystem: Environmental > Aquatic > Marine > Epipelagic | place: Germany:Helgoland, sampling site Kabeltonne...
CTCTTCAACTTTAAGCGCCGTCGTGACCGTGCAACTAAGCTCTTAAACTTGCTCGGAGAAACGATCGTCAACGGCAACGACCAAGTCAAAGGCCGTCCCGTGCCAGTAATGGACTTGCCAGTGATCGTTCCAAAGTACGACCACACGCAGCCACTCCCCAAGGGCACTAAAGATTACCTAACCAAGCACGGCCCAGAGAAATTCGCTCAGTGGACCCGCAAGCAGAAGAAGCTACTCGTCACTGATACCACGATGCGTGACGCCCACCAGTCACTGCTCGCGGCCCGCATGCGCAGTTACGACCAACTCAAGGTAGCCGACGCCATCGCACAGCGCGCAGGCGACCTCTACTCACTGGAGTGCTGGGGCGGTGCCACCTTCGACACCTCCATGCGCTTTCTGCATGAGAACCCATTCAAGCGCCTTCGCCGACTACGCGAGCGCATCCCGAACATCTGCTTCCAGATGCTACTGCGCGGTGCAAACGGAGTGGGCTACTCCAACTATCCCGACAATGTGATTCGCGGTTTCATCAAACACTCCGCCGAGTCGGGCATGGATATTTTCCGCGTCTTCGATTCGCTCAACTATTTGCCCAACTTGAAGGTAGCGATGGAGTCGATCCGCAAGGACACCAACTCTGTGTGCGAGGCCACTATCTGCTATACGGGTGATATCTTGGACGACAAGCGCGACAAATATACGCTCCAGTACTACGTCAACATGGCCAAAGAGCTCGAGCAGATGGGCGCACACGTCCTCGCGCTGAAAGACATGTCAGGCCTCTGCACTCCGCACGCAGTATTCAAGCTCGTCAAAGCGCTGCGCAGCGAAATCGCCATCCCCGTGCATTTCCATACGCACGACTCTTCTGGCATCGCCGGAGCCTCGATCATTAAGGCCGCGGAAGCCGGCGTTGATGTCGTCGACCTTGCTACCGCATCGCTGTCAGGCCTAACATCGCAACCCAACCTCAACTCTATCGTCAACGCATTGCGTGGCGACAAACGCGATACGGGTCTGGACCTTCAGTTTCTCAATGAACTCTCGATCTACTGGGAGGCGGTTCGCCAATTCTACGGCCCCTTCGATACCAGCCCCAAGTTTGGATCTGCCGAGGTATACACACACGAAATGCCAGGTGGCCAATACACGAACCTTCGTGAGCAAGCCCGTGCCCTTGGACTCGGGGCGCGCTGGCCTGAAGTCGTGCGCTACTACCACGAAGTAAACCACTTACTTGGCGACATCGTCAAAGTCACTCCCTCCTCAAAAGTCGTCGGCGATCTTGCAATGTTCTTGCTCACCAAAGGCGTCGAACCCGCAGACCTCGTCAACCTCGAGCCTGGCACTGCGTTTCCAGAATCCGTCGTCGACATGCTCTCAGGCGGGCTAGGCCAACCCAAGGGCGGTTGGCCCAAGGCAGTGCAAAAAGTCGTGCTCGGCGACCGCAAGCCATTCAAAGGACGCCCCGGCGCGCGCGCTGAGAAAGTTGACCTAGAAGCGAAACGACAAGAAATCAGCAAACAGTTCAAGCGCGAGATCAACAACGACGACCTGTTTGCCTATCTCATGTATCCACAGGTCTACACCGACCTCGATAAGTATATAAAACAAAATGGGCACGCTCGCGTGTTACCTACGCCAGCCTTCTTCTACGGCCTTAAACCAGGCGAAGAAATTACGGTGGATATCGAAGAAGGCAAATCCCTGATCGTAAAGCTCATCTATGTCTCAGAGCCAAACGAAGATGGCGAACGCACCTTGACCTTCGAACTCAATGGCCGCGCCCGAGAATGCGTGATCCTGGATAAGTCCATCAAGACTGAGACCAAAAAGCGCGCGAAAGCCGACCCTGCAAATAAGATGCAAGTCGGCGCACCCATCCCGGCAATGGTTAGCAGTGTCGCGGTCTCCATGGGTCAGAAGGTAAAGAAGAAGGACAAGCTCCTCGTGCTCGAAGCGATGAAAATGCAAACCACAGTTTACGCCCTAGCCGATGGTGTCATCGATAAAGTCGAAGTTCAAGCTGGCGACCAAGTGGATTCCAAGGACCTACTAGTAAGCCTCCGGTAAGACTCGCACAACGCTTACTCTCACAGACGCCCAACTCCCACAGAGTTGGGCGTCTTTATGTGGCAGTCGAACCGAATTCTAAAAGGTAATTACACAGGCGCCAGTTACCGTGCCTCGAAGCGACCATCCGCTCGCTTACCAACCAGGCGCTTCAATTCGAGCCCCATCAGAATCCCCGAGATCTGGGAGATAGGCCTCTCTAGACGCTCCGCCAATGCATCGGGTGATGCCATTTCACCTCCAACAAAACAATCCATCACCGCTTGCTCTGCCTCTGACAGCGACGGTGGTGGCGATCCCGCATCCTTTAGACCCAGCTCTGATTCCTGCGCTGGGAACTGCGTGCGCTTGTAGCGAAGCTCTTCCAAAATATCATCCACCGAAGTCACCATGATTGCGCCATCGCGAATTAACTGATGGCAACCACCGCTGCTTGCTTGATCGATTCGGCCAGGCACCGCCATCAACGTACGCCCCTGCTCACCCGCAAAACGTGCAGTAATCATACTACCCCCCGACACCGCACTTTCGATCACAATCACTCCTTGGCACATACCAGCCACCACTCGGTTACGCATCGGAAAAGTCTGTCGATCTGCGCGGCGTCCAAAAGGGAACTCACTCACGACCGCGCCATGCGCGACTATATTTTCATACAAGTCTTTATTCTCCGGGGGATAAATCGTATCCAAGCCGCAGCCAAACACCGCCACTGTTTTACCTCCGGCCTCCAACGCGCCCGCATGCGCAGCTGTATCGGTGCCACTCGCCATGCCACTGACAATACAAAATCCAAGTCGTGCGAGCTCAGACGCGAACTTTTTCGTCACACTCCGTCCATACAGCGTTGAACGGCGCGTGCCGACAATCGCCACACAAGGACGATCAACAATGTATTCACCTTGCCAATACAAGCCAATCGGCGGGTCATACGTCTCTCTGAGCATCTCTGGATACTTGTCATCGCCTTGAATGAAAAAGCGAGTTCCAGTCCGGCGCATCTGTGCCACTTCTTTAGCAAGATCAAAGCGATCTTCCCAATGCATCAAAACATCAGCAGCCTTTGGCCCAATCCCTTGCACTCCCTGCAGCTTCGCGCATTGTCCCGAAAGCGCCGCCACTGCATCGCCTTCAAAAGCATCCATCAAACGTCGCAGCATAATCGGCCCCACATGCGGTAAGCCGTTAAGCACTAGCAATGCTTGACGTTGATTCAGTGACGAAGGCATTTACAAATACTAGCACTGCCATTTTCGAGGACAATCTTATAGTGTCTAGGTTACACTTTCTTTTGCTGAATTATAAGTCAGGGTAAAGCGTAATTCACTTGAGTTCTTTAATCGCGCTTTGCTGTCGTACTCAGCAAGGCGCAGGCAAACTGTGGCTACAATAAGCAGTTTCCATCAAGCTCGACGCAGCACACTCGACAGATAATCAAGCAGTTGCGTGGTATGCACTGCGACTTGACCATGCGTGCGCGCTAGTTGCTGCGCGGCCAACCCATGCAACACGACACCACGAGCCACCGACGTTTGCGCACACGTTTGATCTTGCGCAAGCATGCCGCCAATTAAACCGGCGAGTAAATCGCCACTGCCGCCGCGCGACAAAACGGGCCCGCCATAGGTATTATACCAAATATTTTCACCGTCACAGATTCGCGTATGCGCTGCCTTAAGAACGGTCGTCACACCATAACTTTGGCAAAACGCCCTCAAAGTCTCATTGGTATAATCAGGCGCATCTAGCTTCGCAATCCGCATAAACTCGCCCATATGCGGCGTTAAGATCACCGGCCCCGCTGAGCCGTTGCGCTTCGGAACCAATTTCATCACACCCGTCCGTAGTGCGTCTGCATCTAAAATGACTGGCAACTCTACTTGGCCGACAATTTCCTGCGTCACCTTTTCAGTATTGCGGTCCTTGCCCATCCCTGGACCAAGTAGCACTGCCGTCGCCTGGTCAATACGATCCAGTAGCAATGGCAGCGCTCTAGGATTCAGCGTGCCAATGGCAGTCTCGGGCCATGGCACCCACATCGCTTCCGGCACCTGGGCGGCAAGCGCGGCTGCCACCGAAGCTGGCGCGAAGGCAGTCACGAGACCAACGCCTGAGCGCACTGCTGCCTGCACAGCCATTAATAAAGCACCAGGCATAAAGGCCGAACCGCCGAGTACAAACAGGTGGCCGAATGCACGCTTATCCACCCCTGCAGGTCGCAAAATCCGCAGCGAATCGAGTACACCGTCGTTCAGTACCATCTCTCTAGCTTCCACGGCCGCGCCTGCGGATGTCTTAGAAAATCCTAGATCGACCGTTCGCACTCGGCCGCATTCGACGTTGCCTTCGAACAATACCTTTTTCGCGACTCCAGTCGCATACGAGAAGTCGGCGAGAAACGACAATTCATCGGAGACGTCGCCCTTGCCACTCGGCAGATCAACGGCAGCACGCAAACCGATGTTTTCGTAGCAATTGACTGCCTCAATTAGCACACGCATGGCCGCGCGCACTGGTGGCTGAAACGACATGCCCAACAACCCATCAATACAAATATCAAACGCACGGTCCGCTGAAGCCTGGTCTAAGATCTCATGAATTGCTGCCACATCGCTACTGGCATCTAGCTGATGTTGACTAACACGATCTTTCAACTGTTGGTACGCTCGCGCAGCCAGAGGCTTTAGATCGCTAGGATCGCCTGCAAAGATTAGAGTCACCCGCGCCCGTGGAAAATCAGCCAACAGCTGACCGCAAGTGAGCAGCGCATCTCCGCCGTTGTTGCCCTTCCCGATTAAAGCCAACACGCTAAGTCCTTGTGGCAATGATTGCAGCTCTTGATAATCTAAGCAAATGGCCTTAGCGATACCGACCCCAGCCTGCTGCATGGCAGCCCATTCGGCCGCTTCATCCGTAAGAATTACACCTTCTAGCCGCGCAGCCTCTTGGCATGTGAGCATGGGGTGAGCACAGAGTAACGCTTTCAAAATATTGAAATAAGGGGCAAAAGATTGTTAGAGAACAACCTAATAAGAATGTACCTTAAGCTGCAGGCACCTAATATACACGCTTTTATTAGGTTCATCGTCGATTAGCGGAAATAGGTTAAAGGAGGGAGGGCGACTCGCCCTCCTTTGCAGCCACAGAGAATGAATGTGGGCGAGTCGCCCACACTCCTATCGTGGTTAATGGCGCAGCCAAGCACTCCGATCACAAACAATGCTTCATTTCAAATACGCCTTCATCTCACGAACGGCTTGCTCCACGCCGACAAACAAAGCGCGGCTCACGATGGTATGCCCAATGTTCAGCTCATGCAGATGCGGGATCTCCAGCACTTCGCTGATGTTGGTATAGTTAATTCCATGCCCGGCATTCACCACTAGTCCGAGACTGTGCGCCAACTCCGCGCCTTGACAAAGAATCTCCAACTCTGCCGCGCGACGATCGCCATAATAAGCATTCGCATACGCCCCAGTGTGCAACTCTATCCACTCTGCCTTGAGCTCGGCCGAGGCCTCGATCTGAGCTGGATCGGGATCGATAAACAAACTCGTGATAATACCCGCCTCGGTCATGGCCGATACTACTTCTCCAACGCGCGACTTCTGGCCGACGATATCAAGGCCGCCCTCGGTGGTGACTTCCTCGCGGCTCTCCGGCACTAGGCAGACTGAATCTGGCTTCAGCTCTAACGCATATTTAATCATCGCTGGCGTACAGGCCATTTCCAGATTTAAGCGCGTGCCGATCTGTTCACGCGCACGACGCACGTCCGAGTCCTGCACATGGCGGCGGTCTTCACGCAGGTGAATGGTAATGCCATCGGCACCCGCCTGCTCACACAGCAACGCAAACGCCACGGGGTCCGGCTCGACCTCGTTACCATGATCGAGCGTATGCTCGCGAAAGCGCGCCTGGCGCACTGTCGCGCAGTGGTCCACATTGACACCAAGAAGAATGTTAGAAGCGGGAATAGTCATACAGGCTGTTCAATTTGGCGATTTCATCGAAAGAGTCCACTCGAGTTTCACATTTCTGCGGGAAAGTAGTAGTGGCACCCCAGGCACTTCGAAAAGGCGACGATTGATAAGATGCGACTAGTAGTGCCGGCCAACTCCTCCACACAGGCGACGGCTTCTAGTCGACCAGCGACACCAGATTTACTGGTAAGCAATATGCAAAAAGCGACTCCGCCCCTTAACGACGGCCTAGACACTGCAGGGCGATTTGCATTAGTTGCTGACTAGTGTTGAGCGAGAGCTTCATTTTGAGACCCTCCTTGCAGCTGCTGACAGCCTTCTTGCTAAGATTCATTTCCGTCGCGATCGCGGCAGTCGTATGCCCCTGTCCGATCAAGCTCAACACATAGAGCTCGTGATCCGTGAGTTGATCAAAGCTAGACGCCTCATCACGCGTTGAGCAATTGCGGAAATCCCTCATTAACTGATCGGCGATTCGGGGGCTTACCACAACTCCGCCAGCAGCGACTCGATGGACTCCATCGATGAGGGCACCCGGTGAGCAGTTCTTCATTAAATAACCATTCCCACCCGCGTCTAGAACACGCCTCGCACAGATCGTTTCCGGGAGCTGAGACAGCACGAGGAACTTAGTTTTAGGATGCGACTCAGACCAATCTGTGAGATGGCCTAGGGCATCATCCCCATCGAAGATCAAGCCCATGACCAGTACATCTACCCGCACCGAATTGAAGCAGTTTGAAAGCTCCTTAGGCCACGAAAAACTGCCGACTACCGCGAGCTCTTCCATTGCTCTAAACAGCAACTCCAGCTGATTGCGCAAGATGTAATGTTGATCCAGTAGGGCGATCGATAAAGCCGTTTCCTTTGCCGGATTCATGAGTTTTTATTACACTAGTTTACCAGCAGTTAATTCGTACTGTAGAACTCGCAGTTACAGCCTGAGACCTTGTATTTTCCAGAGTCACCTAGTTTCATTAGTTGCTAATTTCATGGGGGACGGGCAAATAAAGCGGGACATCTAGATTACCCAGACTAGGCTGATTGGCAAATCATCGCTCTAGTCCTTTGACACTATTTATTGCTCACTTAAAAATCGTTAAAATAATTCACATTGATTGATTCTTTGAATAGTTAATTGGCCGTATTGCCACTACTCATCGGGCAGCAGCTAACTCCAGCCAATTCAACCTGGGCACTCAGACCATTCATGTGCTACTGCAATCATTCACCATGCATAAGGAATCTCCTTACAGCATCAGTCTACTAACGACCCATAGGTTTTTAGGGAAATAGCCGATTCCTCGCATTCAAGCAACTAGTCGTCATTTTAACCACGCTTAGCCTCGCCGCATTTAATCAGCTGAAGATAAGGAGTTGAGCTAGGCCGACGGCTTCCAGTCGATCAGCGTCACTTGTGGATAGCGGCTATTGCGCCAGTAATTCCACGAGAAGCGCACCGCTAAATCAATCGACTGTCCCACTTCCGGCACGCCGTGCATGCGCCATGCAATACCAGCGACGCCGGTTCGACTGCCGTTAATTTTCGGCATACGGAAACGAAAGTTGCCATCACCAAAGGCGTGCGGCGCTTCTTCGAGAACCACGTCACGCAAACCAAACACTGGCTCGGCATTGCCCTGACCAAACGGATGCAAGCGATCTAACTCTTCAAGTAAGCCCTCTTCTAAATTTTCAACTTCCAACCAAGTGGACAACTGCAGCGATGGCTCTGGTAAACCATCGGGATAGAGCGACTTCAAACTCTTGAGATAGCACTCGGTAAATGCTTTGATATGCGCGACTTTCAAGGAAATGCCTGCCGCCATCGGATGGCCGCCCCAGTGCCCGAGGAAGTCGGTACAACGTTGAAAGACTTCGACTAAATTCACCGTCGCCACACTACGCCCAGAACCATGCGCCTCGTCACCATCCGCGCCAAGAATCACACAAGGCTTATGAAAGTGGCGACTCACGCGACTCGCCACGATACCGACGACTCCAGGGTGCCAATCTTCGCCAAACAACACGATGCCCGGTTCATCCGCGAACTCCTCAGCCGCGCGCTGCTCCGCCTTGGCGGCAATGCCCCGCTCAATACCTTGGCGCTCGCGATTTATCGTATCGAGCTCTCGCGCAATCTGTTGGCAGACAGCCAAATCATCGCTCAACAGCAGATTCATCGGCAGTGACGCATCGCCCAAGCGCCCGCTAGCATTAATGCGCGGCGCGAGTTTAAACGAAATATCAGATGCCGCCATTTCTTGGCTGGCATCCATGCCGCTAATTTCGGCTAAGGCACCAATACCAACACGGCCATTCGCACGCAGGTGGCGCAAGCCGAACCATGACAGGATACGATTCTCTCCGCGCAACGGCACGAGGTCGGCAATCGTGCCCATCGCGACGAGGTCCAGATAGTCTTTGAGTCGAATGCCATCCACGCGCGGATCTTCTGCCTCGCGACGACTTTTCAGGAGCCCATGCAGGAGCTTAAACACTAGACCCGCGGTGCACAAATCGCGCCACGGTGCATCTTCAACATCGTTCACATGCGGATTTACAAAAATGCACCCTTCAGGCGCGACCGTCTTGGTCTGGTGATGGTCGACCACAATCACATCGCAGCCCAACTCACGCAAATACGCGATCGGCTCATGCGCGTTGGTACCACAGTCCAGCGCAATAAATAGATCTGGCACTTCGCCAGCGAAGACACGGTTGATCGCCTCACGGCTCAAACCGTAGCCCTCATCTAAACGCAGCGGCACACAATACCGAGGTTCTAGCCCAAGCGTGCGTAACATACTGACCAGCTGCACGGTACTCGTCACGCCATCGACATCGTAGTCACCAAACACCACCACCGACTCTGCGGCCTCAATTGCCTGCTCGATACGCGTCACCGCTGCACGAAGATTTTTCAGCGCAAATGGGTTATCTAACTGGGCCAGGCGCGGGCGGAGAAACTCTTCCGCAGCTTCGACCGTGCCCAAATCACGCTGTGAGAGCAATTCGCCCATAACTTTGGACACACGCAATTCCGCGCTTAAATCAGCGGCGATTGTGTCGTTGGTCTCAGTTAGGGTCCAAAGCATAAATTAGGATGTTGATGTTAGAAAGGTGGCGCCGGCGGCTGGCGACTTCAATCGATCATTTAAAAATAAAAATGGCGAACCGTTGCCGATTCGCCATTCCTGTGTTAAAAATCAACCATTGATCGGCTTAACTTTCACTAGAGCTCTCCCACTCGTAGCGCTTCGGTGTGAGCTGATGCTCTTCAACGTGGCGACGGTCACCCTTGTGCCACCAATAAAATACGGGGCTGGCGATGAAGATCGAAGAGAACGTCCCGGTAAGAATACCAATAATAAAGATGAAGGAGAAATCAGTGATAACTCCAGCACCGAAGATGTACAGCGACAGCGCCGCAAGCAATGTGGTGATACTGGTGAGCAATGTACGAGAGAACACCCGACTGAGCGCAAGATTGATAATCGAGCGTAAATCCGTACCGGGGTTGAGCTCCAGTTCTTCACGGATACGGTCAAAGGCAACGATCGTATCATTGATCGAGTAACCCACGATCATTAGAATCGCGGCCAACATCGGAGCGGTGAACTGACCACTGACAAAAATACCCAATTCGCCGCATATAACGAAGATGCCAATCGTCATCAAGACGTCGTGAATCGTTGCAACGACCGCGCCAACTCCGTAGCCGACTTCGAAGCGGAAGGCGACGTAAAGGAGGATGCCACCCAATGCGCACAGCACCGAATAAAGCGCATTCCATTGGATGCTCTTCGAAACAGATGCACCGATTTGAGTGATGCCAGTCTCGATTAGATTCGCCTCTGGGAAGGCGGCTTGAAGCTGCTTGAGAACCGGTCGGGCTTGATCAAATGCTGTCTGCAACTTCAGGATTTCAACATCCTGCCCAATCAAGCTCTGGTAGATTGGAGTCACATCGCCGAGATCTTGATCCACCACTACTTGTAAGATCTCATCAGCACCGAGGCGTTGGTCATAGGCGACTGTCATCTCATCACCGCCGGTAAAATCTTTACCCAAGATATTGTCATGGTGAACAACGACACTGACGACACCAGCCAGCACGATCAGCCAAGAAGCGATAAACGCAGGCTTACGGAATCTGAAGAAATCGAGCTTCTTGGAAGGGAACAGGTCCATGCCCAGCACTTTTCGTAACCCGATACGATGCACGAGGAAGTCGACTAACAATCGAGTCACCACCAGCGCACAGAAGATCGATGCACAGATGCCAATTGCGAGCGTGATGCCGAAGCCCTTAACGGGACCAGTGCCGAGCCAGATCAGGATCGATGCCGTGATCAGAGTCGTGACGTTGGCGTCCACAATCGTCGAAGTTACCTTATCGAATGCACCTGCGGTGGCATTCTTAATACTTTTACCGCTCTTAAGCTCTTCACGTAAACGCTCGAAGATCAGAATATTGGCATCCACCCCCATCCCGAGTGTCAGCACCAGTGCCGCGACACCAGGAAGTGTCAGCGTCGCTCCGAGGCTGGCAAGCACACCGAGAACGATGGCGATATTAACCAAAGCAGAAATGACGGCGACCACGCCGCCAGCAAAATAATAAAGGAGCATAAATCCGACCACTAGACCGGCACCCCACTGAGCTGCATTGATCGAGCTAGCACGTGCGCCTTCAGCCAAGGTCGGCTGCACCTCATACATCTGGTCGACACGCAGTTCCACCGCGAGCGGATTGTTCAATACGTTGGCAAGGTCGATCGCTTCACGTTGTGAGTAAGTCCCAGTGATCTGCGCGCGACTAGAAAGGACGCCGTTCACAGTTGGTGCCGAGTAAAGCTTGCCGTCGAGGACGATCGCAAGCGGCTTGCCAATCATTCTCTCAGTCACAGCAGCCAGAATGTCCGCACCTTCGCTCGTCATTTCAAGATTGATCTGAAAACCACCAGTCTGCGTTTGCGAGACATAGGCATCATCGACGATTTCACCAGTCGCTTCTGGGATGAGTTTAACAAACATGCGACGCTCAAAGACTTCCCCCGTCTTACGATCTTCATTTTCCTCAGCGAGCACTTCATAGCCCACGGGATATTTGTTCTTTGCAGTCGTGTCGGGGTTCAAGGTCTCATGTACCGAGCGGAACTCGAGGCGAGCTGGTTTCTTCAAATCTTCCAGTACTTCAGGGTTATCCTTGGTGGACAGCCCCGCGATTTGAATCTCAATCGCGTCATCGCCGACCGGGCGAATGATCGGCTCAGCCACACCGTGACCGTCCAAGCGACTACCCATGATTTCGATGGCGTCCTTTAGCTGCTCAGCTTGTTCGAATTTACTACCTGGAGCATCCTCAGCAATCTTCAGCGTCACACCGACGCCGCCTTTAAGGTCGAGGCCGAGGCGTAAATTGCTCTGCGCAGAACTAAGGATGTGCTTAAGCAGAATATCGTTGCGCTTATTTTGATTCGCCACGTCGCGCAAATTCACCTGCGGGAAGAACACCGCATAGTCGATGTCATCTTCAGCGCCCATCTCGCGTAATGCCAGAAACAGTGTCTTCGATTGCTTTGAATCAACGCGGGCCTCAGCGCGCTCCATGATGGACGCGAACTCAGTAGTTTCAGCAGTGGCCTGCTCGAGGATGTAGTCCTCGAAAGGACGATCCTGCAAGGGAGAGATCTCAGCGACGCACCAAAAGATGATGACTGCCGTGAGGAGGAATTTCCAAAGTATATTGCCGGACATGGGATATTTATATGTATTCAGGTCGAATTAATCGACGATGGTTGCTTCGATTTTACTGGAGACAAAGCCCTTGCCGAGCTCGATTCGTGTGTTATCCGCGATTTCGACGACGAAGCGGTCGTCTTTCACGCGGGTCACTGTGCCGAAAAGACCACCAGTGGTGACAATTTCATCGCCCTTCTTGATCTCGCTAAGCATCTTATCATGCGCTTTTTGGCGTTTGCGCTGTGGCGCGATGATGAGAAACCACATGCCTAGAAACAACAGGACAATCGGCAGGAACTGGCCAAGGCCACCGCCAGCAGGGGCTGCTTGAGCAAGAGGGAGGAGAGAATGAATTTCTGGAAGTGCCATAATATTGTGAACGTGGAAAAACCGGAGAAGCAAAGGCAGTCGCTCCTAAATGGCAAGTATCTATTCGCTTTGTGGTGTTTTAGAGGTGTGACGGTCAGGCTAGGCTAAGCGTAATTCGGTTAATCCTAAAGCTAAAGGAGAGTGGGCGACCCGCCCACAGCATTCCTCATCCGCCAATGAGGGCGAGTCGCCCTCACTCCTTTCACAAAAGAACCCCGAGCAGCAATCCGCCGGAAAATAGCACACCATACGCCGCGACTACTTTCGCCGAACCCTGCAACGCTCCTAGAAACTCCCTAGGCCCCTCGGCCCTAGACAAGCGCAGGCCTAGCCATACTGCATACAGCACTGGCAGCAGCGCAACAAAGACAAACGGACCATATCCAATCGCCCAGAAGCCGAGCACCACCGCCCCCGCCACCAGCGCCGACACATAATACTGGATCTGTGCAACGCGTCGCCCAAACAAGACCACCAAGGTCCGCTTTCGCGCCGCACGATCTTCATCAAGGTCTCGGTAATTGTTCACCACTAGGATATTATTGACCAACAAGCCGCAACCGAACCCCAACACCAACACCTTGCCCGAAATCGCGCCAGCCTGCACATAATAGGTGCAACCCACCGCCACGAAGCCGAAAAATAAGACCACAAACACATCGCCCAGCCCATTATACGCCAACGGATAGGGCCCGCCCGTATAAAGCCACGCACACGCTACGCTCGTCACCCCAACCACCAACAGCCACCAGCCACCAAACGGGATCAGTCCGAGCCCCACGCAAAACCCGACCGCCAACACCAGAATCGTCGCTCGCCGCATCGTACGCGGCGCAATCAATCCTGCCGCCACTGCTCGCCGCGGACCAAGCCGCGCCGCGGTATCGGTGCCTTTGATCCCGTCCAGATAGTCATTGGCGAAATTCGTGCCGACCTGAATCAACAGCGCAAAGGCCAAACAAATAGCCGCCCCCCGCCAATCAAAGTGTTCATCCGCATACGCCAGACTCGACGCCAGTAAGACCGGCACCACTGCCGCCGACAAGGTCTTTGGGCGCAGCGCTTCGAACCAAATATTTAGAGAGGACATACTTTAAGAGACTTAAAACCGGAGAGCAGAGAGTTGAGACGGCAGACCGCAGATAGAAATAAGAACCCCTAGCTCGCCAAACATATGATTATGCTGTAACTAAAAGCTATTACCCGCAAGCTGAACCACTCGCAAAAAGAACCAATTCCTCTGAGTCCGCAAATCCTTATCTCTCGCCGACTCCAGCCGTTTTGTCCGACTTCACCACAAAACGAACCTGTGTTTGCGCCACCCACTTCCGATGAAACACTGCCCCTACTGCGCTGAAGAGATCCAAGACGCTGCCATCAAATGCAAGCATTGCGGCGAATTTCTCGACGGTACCATGCGTCATCCCGCGCTGCCATCCGACCCACCCGCCAAGAGTAAATGGTATTTCAACACCTCCAGTGTCGTCATCGCATTGCTCTGTGTCGGCCCGCTCGCACTGCCACTCATTTGATGGAACCCGCGCTGGGACACCGCGCGTAAAGCGATCCTGACCGTCATCGTGCTGCTCCTCTCCTGTCTACTTACCATCGCCAGCATCGAAGCACTGCGCACACTCGAAGAGATCTATACTGAGTTGATGCGTAGTCTGTAGCGACGACGCGGGTCCGGCCTGGCCTCAATCGTAAGATCGGGGAGCAGCATACAGGCGCCGAACTACAAGTCTATCTGGCCAATATGCCACCCACCTCGATTGATAGAGCTCGGATCTCCCGCGGACCCTGCCACTTCGAGTTGCACCCCGCTGCCGCTCAGGTCTTCAAACAAATCAGTCGATCAAAACTCAACTACCACACCGCGGGTAGCGCGTCATACCCAACAAGAATAGGACCGGCTAGAATGCAGAGGATGCCGAGCATTTGAATGAGAAATGGATGTTTCGCTGCGCCCCAATACCTGATCAAAAAGACCAATTGAACTGGAAATAACAACAAACACGCGAGCCCCCACCAAACACTTGCGCGAAAGCTCTCCATTAAAAAAAAGATGGTTCCAGCGAGCACTATTGTCACACCAATTACCACTAAACCCATAGACACTATTTCCATATAAATTATTCCTACTACTTTGTATTTTACTTTAAGAGAGTTGCCAGCAACACCTGGGGGATCTAGCAGCAAATGTGCCAATCATCACCGCTAAAAGACTCACCTACCTGTGAACGGTATAACACCGCTAGCTCGGAACCTATAAATAGCAAACTTAATTAGATGATCTATGTAACTATTTAAAAAATAGCATTAAACTGGTTTTAATAACGCTCCTGTTATGCATCAAAATTTATCATCATTCCGCTAAAGAGCTGACTTCACTCGCAATGCACACAACTCAAATATTTTCGCAGGTGGAGTTCTGACGGAGACGGCCTAGCAATCATTACTTTCCGACTAAAATTAAAACCCGCATATTGCGAAAGCCAGATCAGAGGCAGATCCGTATCACCCGCGGACTATGCCGACTCAAACTCACTGAATCAACGTGGCGGCGACGATTTGGGATAGGTCGCGAATTTAGAAACCGCTCTCGACTGATGCGACGTAGATAATGTGCATAAGGCTAGAGTTACGATTAAGCCTTGATCAATTGATGGCACTCAAAGGTAAATCGCATTTGCGCTTTGCTCAGGAGCGCTTAAACACAGCTACCATGCAACCGACACTTTTGATTCTCGCAGCCGGAATGGGCAGCCGCTACGGCGGCCTCAAGCAACTCGACCCGATGGGC
>Ga0115568_10001847_pt1 | contig 14979 bp, 10 predicted proteins | sample COGITO_mtgs_1204_FD_87296 | JGI IMG/M metagenome (GOLD analysis project Ga0115568, IMG submission 87296) | Pelagic marine microbial communities from North Sea - COGITO_mtgs_120426 | ecosystem: Environmental > Aquatic > Marine > Epipelagic | place: Germany:Helgoland, sampling site Kabeltonne...
GAATGGAGTCGACAAGAAGAAATACTACCTTTGATTATAGCGTTTGTTAAGGAACATCCCCGTTGGTCCATCTCATTGCAAACCCATAAGTTCATGGATATACCCTAAGTATGCGATGGTTTTTGATGTTTTTGTTCCTTTTCCTTTCAGCACAGCTGCATGCTCAGGAAGTATACTCGGTAGACAATCCTCGGGTTCAAAAATGGTACGAATCTGCCCGTCAATTGATAAAAGAGCGTGAGTTCGACGAGGGTATCTCATTGTATCAAAAATGTTTAGTCAAGGAACCTACATTCGTCGAGGCGCATTGGGCATTGGCCAGCATTTTCAAAAATTTTGGTGATTTGGAGAGCTCCTTTTATCACCTTGATCAGTATTATTTAGGAGCTGATAAGTTTGGAATCAGTACTCAGAAATTAATTATTTTGGCAGAGCAGTATTTTAAACAAGGATTCTATGTTAAGGCCAAGGCATGTATGGATCAATTTCAATTGTACCAGCTGCCGGCAGATCAAGACGATTCGCTACTGATAGCTAGTATAGCTTATGCCTATAAGAATCAAAAAACAAAAGCAGGGGTGATGCCGAAGTCATTATCTTCATCTGTGAATCGCTACCCTACGCAATATTTTCCTACGATTACCATTGATAATAATACTTTAATTTTCACTAAGAGGGCCGGTCCTTCAGGGAGTTATGATGAAGATTTAGTCGTCAGTTACCGGGAGGCTGATGTTTGGTCTCCAGCGACATTACTCAGTAAAAATATCCATTCAGAGTTTAACGAGGGGGCAGCTTCAATATCTGCAGATGGGCGCACCTTGATTTTCACTATGTGTGATAAAGGGCAGACTTTTGGAAATTGTGATCTTTTTATTTCAAGGAAGTATGGTGAGGTTTGGTCAAAACCTGAAAATTTAGGTAACGTAGTGAATTCCAAAAACTGGGATTCGCAGCCTAGTTTAGGAGCTGATGGTAATACTTTATATTTTTCATCGGATAGGCCTGCAGGAATGGGTAAGAGAGATATTTGGTATACTCAGCGGGTAGATAATACTTGGACTCAACCCAAAAATATGGGAACTATCATAAATACAGTAAAGGATGATGTAACCCCTTTTATACACACCAATAGTGAGAATTTAATTTTTGCATCCAACGGACGGGTGGGTTTTGGCGGCTATGATTTATTTATGAGTGTGCAAAAGGAGGGGAAATGGCAACCTCCTAGGAACTTGGGTAATGCGGTAAACAATAATTTGGATCAATTATCGTTCATCATATCTGCAGATGGCTCCATGGCTTATTTTTCTCAAGATTTTAAAAAATCAAATGGTAAGCTAAAGACCAAAATTGTGCAGTTGCCTATTGCCAATGATTCATTGATCAAAAATAGTTCAAGTTATATTTTTGGTCGGGTAAGAGATGCCATTTCACAAGAATTCCTAAAAGCTAAAATTGAACTTTTTGATATTTTTACGAACGAATTGAAGTACACCACTTACAGTGACAGTATTTCGGGTGAATATTTTTTTGCTTTGAATGAAGGATTGAGTTACGGAGTTTATGCAGGGGCGAAAGGTTATTTCTTTGAAGATTTTAGATTTGATATTAAGAACAGCCGCTCTGGGCAGCCTGATACACTAGATATAATCTTGTCGCCACTCGAAGTGGGAGCTAGTATGATTCTAGAAAATATATATTTCGACTTGGCCAGTTATGAATTGACACAAAACTCACAATCAGAACTCGATATAGTTGCCGGATTTTTGGTTGAAAACCAAGTAAATATACAAATTGAAGGACACACAGATCAAACGGGAGATCCCCAATATAATCAGGTACTCTCCGAGCAACGAGCAAAGGCAGTGTATGACTTTCTGATCGAATCTGGCATACCTTCAGAACAGTTAACGTTCAAAGGATTAGGTGCTACGCGTCCGGTTGAATTAGATCCTGCCTTGAGTGATCAAAACAGGCGCATAGAGTTTAGGATAAGATCCGAAAACTAATCATAAATCTCACTGAAAAGTCCATTTATTTGTGATTTTACATACTTAAGATAATACTTAAATTAAATAAGCTTCTCAGAGATTAGTGCAGGGATAATATAAGATGCCTTGGTAAATGCATTATGTTCAGGATATATCATATTTGATGGCTTTGGATTAAATAATTTAAGTTTTTTAATCCATTGTTGATTTCTGAATAATATTCTTTTCAGAAGATTATTCATGTAATATAAAAATTAACAAAATAAAATACCTTAAAATTTATACTATCTAGAATAACATATTATTCAGTTTATTTATGTTAAAAATAAATTTTAAATTTTTTTAAAATATCATCAATAATTTTTAGTACTTTTTATCTTATTACTCACTTATGTTATATTGTTGATAACAATTAAAACTAATTAATGTGATTTTAGATATTTCAAGTATTCAATTAACATTAAATAATGTTTTGTTTTTATTTTTGTAATCTTTAGTTATATTGCCTATTAATCTTTACCAAAAATCAATTTAATTAATTAATGTTCATTTTTAAAAACCAAATTTTTATGAAGAGGATTGTACTAATAAGTATTTCCTTTCTTTTCGTGTTAGGCACAGCCTGGGCGCAGAGAACGGTATCCGGTATAGTGACTTCTGATGATGGAAGCGGGGGTATCCCTGGTGTAAATGTCATTTTGAAAGGAACGACATCGGGAACGACTACTGACTTAGATGGTAACTATCGTTTAAGTGTTCCAGAGGAAGGAGGAACTCTAGAGTTTTCATTTATAGGTCTCTCACCCCAAGAAATAATGATTGGGTCAAGATCAGTAATTGATATTACCATGTCAGAGGACGTGGAGACACTCGGAGAAGTTGTAGTAACAGCTTTAGGTGTTGAGCGTGAAAAGAAAGCATTAGGTTATGCCGTCTCTAATCTCAATTCTTCCGAAATCACCAAAAGATCAGAACCCGATGCGATTAGATCATTAACTGGTAAAATTGCTGGTGTTAATGTTCAAGGTGGAGGAGGAGCTCCAGGTCAAAGCACAAAAATTAACATAAGAGGTTATGCTTCTATGACTGGAAATACACAGCCTTTATTTGTTGTGGATGGAGTGCCATTTGATAACAGTGTTCAATCGAGTAATGACTTCTCACAAAACACTGTTTTTTCCAATCGTGCATTTGATATTGATCCAAATAACATAGAGAGTGTGACAGTACTGAAAGGTGCGTCTGCTGCTGCTCTATATGGATCAAGGGCTTCTAATGGTGTAATCTTAATCACCACTAAAGCAAACAATAGATCCACACAAAAAGGATTAGAAGTAAGATACAATCTTAGCTATGCTCAAGAAAAAATTTCTTCAGTTCCAGATTATCAAAACACGTACATGCAAGGATCTAATCAGGTCTATAATGGTGGGTATATTGGTAACTGGGGACAACCATTTCCTGATCAAGTAGATGCAATTAATGCACAGTATGGAACTAATTATACACAATCTGTGGTTCCAAGTAGTCTGTCAGCCTTCTATCCTGATGGAACAGCACCGCATCCCTTAGTTGGAATATCTAGAAACTACAGTCAGCAACAATATTGGCCAGACCTTCTCATTAGGGATGGATATAGTTTTGGTGCTGACGGTGCGTTTATTAATGGATCGGGAGATCATATTCCAGATCCCACTAACCCTGCTGTTTTTCTAGGCGTACCCATTAATCTAACATCTCACGACAATGTTGGGGGATTTTTTCAAACGGGAAGCTTAATGGAAAATTCGTTGAACGTATCATCCAGTTCGGAGAAAGCATCAGTTAACTTTACTATGTCAAATAGTTCAAATGATGGAATAATTCCGAATCAAAGCATTGATAGGACTGCCCTAGGATTGGGTATTAATAGTACTCTAGATAACGGATTGTATATACAAGGTAGCGTAAATTACGTAAATACTGTTCAAAAGTCACCTCCAAGTGGAGCATCTTATAATAATGACTACGGTAATGGTTCTGGAGGGTCAGTATATGCGAGACTATTTTATTTGCCTAGAAACTTTGATTTGAACGGTTATCCTTATCAAAATCCAGTGACAGGTGGTAATACATTCTACAGAGCTCTTGATAATCCTCGTTGGTTAGTAGAAAACAATCAATTTACAAGTGATGTCAATAGGGTTTTTGGAAACCTCACTTTGAGCTATGATCTAACTGACTGGTTGACATTAATGGCCAGAGGAGGTTTTAATCAGTATACTGATCAACAATCTGATTTCAGAGAGAAAGGTGGTAATTCATTTAATACGGGTAGTTACGGAGAATGGACAGTTGGAAACAGAGAGATTGACATGAACTTTTTGCTTCAGATAGATAAGAAATTAAGTCCTGATTTGAGATTGAGCGGTACCATCGGTCACAACGTAAACGAGCGTTCAACAAACTATGCCTTTGGTTATGGTCAAACATTGATCGTGATGGGGCAGAAAACAACGAATAACTCGATGACACAATCTATTGGCTCAGGAAAAGAATTACAAAGATTTTATGCTTTTTATGCCGATTTTACCTTGGGTTATAAAGATTATCTTTTCTTGAACTTATTGGGAAGAAACGATATTTCCTCCACTCTTCCTAAGGAGAGTAGAAGTTATTCATATCCAAGTGTAAGTACTTCTTTTGTTTTCACTGAAGCTTTAGGTATCCAGTCGGACTTACTAAACTTTGGTAAACTGAGAGTTGGTTATGCTCAAGTAGGAAATCAGGCCTCCCCATACTCACTTTACACAACTTTTGGAACAGCACTGGCTTATAATGGAGCGAACAGAGTTTCTCTGAGTAATTCGTTAAATAATCTTAACTTGAAACCTGAAAGAACAAAGGAGTTAGAAATTGGTACAGAATTGAGATTATTCAAGAACAGATTAAATGCGGATATTACTTGGTTTAAGAAAAACTCATTTGATCAAATCGTTTCAGCGAATGTAGCAACATCAAGTGGATTCTCTCGACAAGTTATCAACTCCGGAGAAATACAGAATGATGGCTGGGAGATTGGGTTAAATGGGAATCCTGTTTCTAATCTCGACGGTATCAATTGGAATGTTGGAGTTAATTTCACCAAAATTAATTCTATGATTATTGATGCTGGTGAAGGTGGAGATATTATACTTGGGGCGGCTGGTTCAAACTCTAGCAGTCCAACAAATAATATCCATAGAACTGGAGAGCCATACGGACAAATTTATGGAACACGTTTTGCGAGAAACGATGATGGTGCTCTTTTAATTGATAGAGCTCTAGGAACTCCGATTGAGGACAATGGCTCTCATATTGTTGGAAATCCTCTTCCTGATTGGATTCTTGGTATCAATAATACGGTGTCTTTTAAAGGATTTTCATTAACCGCCTTAATTGATTACAAGAAAGGTGGAGATATCTTATCATACACAGCGGCTTCACTTAAATTGAGAGGACAATTAGCTTATTCAGTTGATCGTGAAGCAGTAAGGGTTGTCCCTGGTGTTTATGGTGATAGATCAACCTTTGAGCCCATCTTAAATGATGCTGGAGAGCAAATTCAAAATACAACTGGAATATCCTCTTTCGATTGGTATTTCTCTAATGGTTTTGCTGCTTATGGTCCAGCTGAAGTCAATGTCTATGATGCTTCAGTAATTCGACTGAGAGAACTCCAATTGGGATATAGTTTTGATAAATCGATGCTTGAAAAAACACCATTTGGTTCGGCAAGTCTTGGTGTTTCTATGCGAAATGTGTGGTTTAATGCTCCCAATATGCCTGAGGATATGAATTTTGATCCAGAGGTACTTGGCGGTCTTTCTTCCAACAACATAAATGGATTTGATTTGGGTGCCACTCCTACAACTAGGAGAATTGGGGTGAACTTATCAGTAACGTTTTAATTTTAAAATAATAAAATTATGTTAAAAAAATTGACTTTAGTTTTCTTTACGCTAGCATTAGCGTTTAGATGCGATTTTTACGATTTAGAGATTAACGAGGATCCAAACAATCCGTTGAGTACGACGACTGACTTGTTGTTACCAACTATTCAGATTGGTTGGGCCTTTGATTATCAATCCTTTCACGATACAGGGGGAGGAATAATGGGACATACGAATAATTCGGATGGTCTTGGATTCAGTCAAACATCGTTTGATGGACTATGGAACAGCGTTTATCTGGGCGAAGGTGCTGATCTTGATGAATACATCAAGTCAGCAGCTGCGAAAAATGAAGCAGGTCAGTATTTGACACCTGGTGCTTTGGGTATTGGAGAGGTAATGAAAGCCTTCATGTTTACAACGATGGTTGACATGTTTGGGGATGTTCCTTTCACTGAAAGCTCATTGGGTAATGACAATGCCAACGTTAATCCAGTTTATGATGACAGTGAGGCTATTTATACTTCATGCTTGGCCCTTATAGATTCAGCTGTTGTACATTTTGCCGCATCTAGTTCAAATCCTTTGGGAGACTTAATTTATGGTGGTAATATGGCTAGTTGGACGAAGGCAGCTAATTCACTGAAATTGAAGATATTGATGAATGCGAGATATGCACCCAGCTTTACCTATGGATCCGGAGTAAGCAATGAGATTGATCTTTTGTTTGCTGATGCAGCTAATCTTCTGATTACCGCAAATTCTGAAAATTTTGAATTTCAGTACAATACAAATCAGGATCAAGGTCAGAGACATCCCTGGACTGGTAATGTATATTCCGGAGATAATAATTTCAGTTATATATCGCATCAGTTGATGTATGAAATGTTGATTAATAGAGATCCAAGAATTCCCTATTATTTCCATCGACAATCATACAGTATACTAGATCAAGAAGATCCAACCCAGAAAAATACGACACCCTGTTCCCAGAACAGTGCCTGTATTTATGGTTACATGGCTCTTAATGATGATGTTCTACAAGAGCTTTCTTCAGCAGGTGTAACTCAGGGGCCATATTCGTCTTTAGCGAGTTATATCTCGGGTTTCTTTGGTAGAGACAAAGGCGACCCATCAGGGATTCCGTTGGACGGAGCACTGAGATTAGCTCCTGGTATTTATCCGATGGGAGGAAATTTTGATAGTGGAACTCCTGCGCAGATTACAAATTCTACTGGACTTGGATTTGGGGATGGTTTTACCCATTTCATAACAGCGCCCATGGTACAAATGTATAAAATGGAACATTTATTTGAGAAAGGGTCAACAGGTTCAATGGAATTCGAATTGGAGCAATTTATTAGATTATCGATGGAGCTTGTGGATAATTTAGCCAGCTCCGCAACAGCTGATGCTCCTGCAATTACTGCAGACCTATCCGAGACAACTCATCACGAATATCTTAACCCGCCATATTATGGAACAGATCAAGCTGGTGATGAAGACGTAACTGCTGGATACTTAGGAGAAGCTTTAGAAAGATTCCGTGCTGCAGGAGATAAAAGATCTGCAGTTTTCAAAGAAGTTTGGTATTCAATGTGGGGATCTGGTGTAGAAATATACAATTCACACAGACGTTCCGGATACCCGAAAATGAAAACGTCACAAAGTAGCACTAGAGGAATTGCAGATATTCAGTATCCTACATTCCGAGCCACTTCGACTGCTTCGGGTCAGAGAGACTTTCCGACTATATTTAACTATCCGCTTGGGGAATTCAATCTGAACAGTTCATTCCCAGAAGGAGGTGAATTACGTAATTCGGATTCTGGAGCTACCGTTTTTTGGGATATAAGTGCATTTAAATATAATTAAAACATAAAACAATGATGGAATTAAAAAAATACAGTTTATTGGTTTTATTATCCGTACTTGTTGTGTTTTCGTGTACGGACGAAGATCTAGTACCTGAGCCTGAGCCTGAAACAGCGGTTCATGGTTACATAGAGAGAAAAACAGATGTTGAAAATTTCTTGTACGACGATGTTAGTCAGGTACTAGATTTTGACTTCTCATGGGTTTCTGTTGATAGTAAGAACACTGTTACTAAAATAGATTTTTATGTGGAATTCAGCGAAGTTTATACGGATTTTGAAGGAGGAGCAAAGACTGCTAATCATTCGAAATACTTGTTCAAGACTATTGACAGTCCAAAAGGTAATAGGGAAACTGAATCTTTTTCGGTGAGCCAGGCAACTCTTTACGATTTATATAAAGATGACACCTTTGCTTATGACATTACTGACGGTACTGATGCGGAACAAGCAGTTTTTGGTTTTGACCAAAAAACAAACAGAGATGCCACTACTAGTCCATGGGTTGATGGAGATAGTTTTAGGATTAGTTGGGTTATTACTACAGCTGATGGACGGATTTTTGATACTTGGAATGATAGTATATGTCTAGAATTTCCAGGCGCAAATTGCACGTTTAACTGGGCAGTAGTTTGTTCTCAAATTATTCCAATCGCTGCTGGTGATATTATCATTACTGGTACTGAATCTTACGGAGATGGGTGGAATGACGCAGGTATCGAAGTAGTTATTGATGGTGTAGTCACTGAAACACTCGCTATGGTTGCTGCCGATGGTACAACTCCTGTAACATGGACTGTCTCTTTAGATGGAAGCGAAGAGTCCGTTTCATTTAATTTCATATCAGGTGCTTGGGATTCTGAAATCACCTTTGAGATTGTATATATAGACGGAACAACTATCGCGAGTTGGGGACCTAGTCCGCCCGCAGGTACTGTTGTGGTAAACTTATGTACTTTATAAATTAGTGCAGTATTTAAAAAAGGGCCATCTTGATAAGATGGCTTTTTTTTTGTTAATTTTAAAAAAAACAATTGTGAGAGTTGTCATCTTTTTTTTAGTAGGTCTGATATTTACTGGTTGTGGTTATCTAGCCTCCATTGATAATCATAGCACCGGGGTTCGGCATCAAAGGAAGTCTGACTATGTACTTACATTAATAGGGGATCAAGTGTCTGATGATCTGGTTCTAGCAGTAGGAGGCGGCAACCATTCTTTTATATTAAATAAGTCAGGAGAGAGAATGTGGAGTTGGGAGTTTAATGAGAGCTTGGGAAATGATTTAAAACTTCTACCCTCGGCGCATGTACTGGGCATGTTTAATTACGAAGAATCTCCGATTAAGTTTGGTGGTGGTTATGCAGGATTAACACAAATTATAGATTTTAACGATTCGATTACATGGGAGTTTAAATATGCATCAAAGAATTTTTTAAGTCATCATGAATCTGTCTTTCTTCCTAATGGAGATTTATTAATGTTGTCTTGGGAACGAGTAAGTGAAAAAGAGTCGCTTATGCATGGTGTGAATATGGAGGGAGATATTTTTCCTGAAAAAATCATTCAAATAGATACTGCGACCAAGGAAATTGTATGGCAATGGCGAAGTTGGGATCACATTGTTCAGGATTATGATGCTTCTAAATTATCTTATGGTAATATTTTACAAAACAAACAGCTCATAGATATAAATTACGCACTTAGGGAAAACGGAGATATTATGCATGCCAATGGTATTTTTTATGACGCAGCTAGTGATGTAATTTTTGTAAGTGTAAATTATTACAGTGAAGTTTGGGTAATCGATCATCAATATAACATAGCGGAGACATCCGGTGTATCTGGTGATTTGATATTTCGTTTGGGTAATCCTAGGGCATATAAAGATACCCTAGCTAATGTTTTATTAGATCGAACCCACACACCGAATTTAATACCTTTAGGATATCCAGGTTCCGGAAATCTTTTGTTATTTAACAATGGACTTAAGGCTAAAAAATCTACAGTTTATGAATTCAATTTACCTGAGAAGTTAACGATTGAAAATATTGATAAGGCTCGTTTAATTTGGAGTTTTTCTGACGACAGTCTCTCTTACGGTCGGATATCTGGAGCTTACCGTTTATCCAATGGAAATACGTTAATTTGTGAAGGTGATTACGGTTTTTGGGAGGTCACTGATCGAAATAAGATTGTTTGGAAATACAAAGACGTGTCAACTACCTATTGGAGAGGGTATCCAATCAATCAAAATCATGAGATATTTAGTTTAATAAGGAATTTTATGGGTGGTTAAGATAAGTTAATTTTCTATTATGCTTAAGTTACTTTTTTGTTTTCTTTTTAGGTTATATGCTTCAACGACAGATTTCGAAGCGATCAATAATATGGGTTTGACAACCTATCAAAAAGAGAGGGTATGGATTTTTGATACTGATGCTGAATTTTTACTCTTTATTTTTATAGACCCAAATTGCCCAATAACTCAAAAATATATTCCAAAAATCAATGTATTGACAAGTGAATATGATCTTTCAGTCTACGGCGTTCAACCCAACTTAGGTACTGCTTATGATGAGGTTATGAAATTCAAGGATGACTATGATTTTAAGTTTCCAGTTATAAATGATAGTTTTCAAAAATTAACTTTCTATCTAAATGCTTCAGTTACTCCAGAGGTATTTTTATTAGATAAGTCAGGAACTGTCATTTACTCAGGTGCGATAGATAATTGGTTTTTTGATTTGGGAAGATATAGAAAATCGGCGACCATTCATTATTTAAGAGATGCTCTTGATTCGAACTATGAATCTTTATTTTCAGTTAATAATAATACGAAAGCCATCGGATGCTTAATTCAGAGAAAGTAGTAATTTCCTTTTTATGGTTAATTGTGAGTTATTATACTGCTAATTCTCAGAATTTGAACTATTTCGAGCACATACAGCCTATCATTTATGAGAATTGTGTCCCTTGTCATCAACCTGGCCAAGCGGGACCCTTTAGTTTACTTGCTTATGACGATATTGCTATTAGATCCAAAATGATTCAATATGTTGTTAGTCATCGTTATATGCCCCCATGGCAAGCAGATCCATATTACAGACATTATTTAAATGAGCGAGTGCTTAGTAATACTGAAATAGATTTGATTAATGAATGGATCTCTACAGGTATGAGTGAGGGAAATAAAACTAAAGAGAGCTTGCCAGTAAAGGGATTATATTATAAGACTGTGCCTGACTTAACTTTGACTATGGCTGAATCATATGATATACCAAATTCAAATATTGATGATTTTAGATTTTTTCATTTACCAATGGACATTAATGAGCTTCGTTATTTGAGAGCGATTGAGTTCATTCCTGGAAATAGGAGGTACGTACATCATAGTAGAATGATGGTAGATTCTACTCAAAAAATGAGTGGGATAGATGGTATGTCAGAATTAGACCCCAAAGTATATGAATTTCAAAAGGTGGCTTTAGCTGATGAGTTTTTATATGGTTGGGTTCCTGGAAGTTTTCCCTTATTTTTTCCTGAGGGGGTGGGTAAACGTTTAGAGCCTCATTCAGATTTAATATTGAATATTCATTATGCGCCTAATGGAAGCGATCAATGGGACCAGTCAAACATCAATTTGTATTTTACAGATAAACCTGTGAAGCGGGAAGTGAAGACCTTAATTCTTCGAGAAGATGACATCATCAATCAACCTTTCTATTTACCAGCCAATCAAATCTCCATTTTCACTATGAAATCCGAAGTCATAGAAAAAGACATTTCTATGATCTCCGTAATGCCTCATATGCATTTTTTAGGTAAATATTTTGAGTCTTATGCCGTGACAGCAAATAGGGATACGATACCGCTTATTAGAATTCCTGACTGGGACTTTAATTGGCAGACGATGTATCAATTCACCCATTATCTTAAAATACCTGAAGGTTCTGTTATTTATGCTAAGGCACGTTATGATAATACCATTAATAATCCAATGAATCAATTTATACCTCCAAAAGACATCGGTTACGGCTGGCAGACCGTAAGTGAAATGATGAATTTGATTTGCTATTATGTAGACTATAAGAAACGTGATGAACGACATTATTTTATTACAGAGATAGATTAGAGTAGTTACTATCTTATGGCCCAAGTAATAAGTTAAGGGATCTTATTGATGATTAATATATGAGTATTATGGTTTAATATTACGGATTTTTTACGCTTGAATAGGAAAGCCCCCCAAAAATGTTTAGTAGTTGATTTTGCATCTGATTTGCAATAAATTCTTATCGTAGGTTTATATGAGCGATTGAGTGTTTTACTAAAAAGATTAACACTATTTCTAGACATTTTTTAATAGAATGAATTGAGGAAAAATATTTCATTATTTGTTTTAACTAAAATTTTTTTAGTTTTAGGAGTATCTGCCTTTGGAGGATATACTGCCTTAGTAGCCATGATACAAAGTGAGCTGGTGAATAAGCGAAAAATACTTTCTCAACAAAAAATCTATGATGGTATATTGATAGCTTCATTACTTCCTGGTCCTCTCGCTGTTAATGTAGTCACTTACATTGGTTATGGCTTGAGAGGCTGGCCAGGCGCCTTTGTTTGTGGGATTTCAATTTTGCTACCTGCATGTTCGATAATGACTATCATGGCATATTTCGGTTCAGTATTTTTTGATGTCATGATTTTTAAATTAGTGATTGCTTTTTTAATTCCTGTCGTGGTTGCAATTATTCTTGATGTATCGCTAAAAATGTTGAAAAATGGGCTTAATTCCTACTGGCAAATAATTTTGATTGTCTTAACCTTATCAAGTCTTATCTTTACTTCAATTAATCTATTTATTGCCATAGTCATTGGAGGGTGTTTGGGATTTTTTTTAGGTGAAAAAAAATTACTTAATATTCAAGAGGCAGGATCCACAAAATCTATGAAATATTTGTTCACAGGGGTAATCACTTGTATTCTCTTAATATTATCTTTCTTTTTTTTATTGTCATATCCCCATGATGCCCTGTTAATAGAGTTTTTAAAGGTAAGCCTATCCCTTTTTGGAGGAGGGTATGTGATGATTCAAGCGATTAATGATTTGGTTGTAAATCAATGGTTATGGGTAACTCCTGACGAGTTCAATGAGGCTATTGCTTTGGGCCAGTTAACTCCCGGACCCATATTAGTATCGGCTACCTATATTGGATTTAAAGCTGGAGGTTTTCTGGGTGCCTTTGTTGCTACCATTGGCATATTTTTACCAGCTGCTTTATTAATGTTATCGGCAGGGCAGATATTTAGAATGCTACCAGATAATAAATCCTTAAATGCTATTTTTTCTGGTATAAAGCCAATTGTTCTTGGATTTATTTTTTTTTCCGCTTATGTAGTACTTAAGCCAATAGGATTTGATTTGCAGTCAATAGGATTGACTATTATTGCATTTATTATGATAAACTATTTAAAAGTTAACTTCTTTTGGATTATGTTGATCAATGGTATTTTAAGCCTTTTTTTTATTTAAGATGACCCAAAAAGTCATTCAATTTATAGGAACGCAACGCTCGGGTTCTAACTTGCTCAGGTTGATGCTCAATCAACATAAAGAAATTTCGGCACCGCATCCCCCACATATTTTAAGGACGTTTATGCCTTTGCTTTCTCAATATGGAGATTTAAAAGTGGGAAAAAATAGGATTACTTTGGTAGATGATGTTTGTCGTTGGGTGGAATGTAACCCTGTTGAGTGGTCTTTAGTTAATTTCGATCGTGATGAGATTACTGATAAGATTACTTCCCTTTTGGATTTATTTGAGTTTGTTTATGAGCAGAAATGTGTGGTAGATCAAGCTGAAATATGGTGCTGCAAAAGCACATTCAATATTGAATATACCCCACAATTAGAAAAAGTGATTGAGCCGTTTTACATTTATTTGTACAGAGATGGTCGGGATGTAGCCACCTCTTTTAAAAAGGCTTATGTGGGACCTAAACATATATATCAAATCGCTCAAAAATGGCATCAAGAACAAATGGAAACCACCTCATTTTTATCGTCATTGCCAGCCCATCGATATGTTCGGATCAGTTATGAAGAATTGATTCAAGATCCAGAAAAAGTTCTTCATTTGATTTGCGAAAGAATAGGTATTGAATTTGATGAGACCATGTTAGATTACTTTAATTCCAAAGAGTCTCTTTTAACGTCCAAATCAGGCAATATGTGGGTCAATGTAGCGAAACCTATCATTTCCAATAATAGTCAAAAGTTCCATCAACTTCTTGCGCCGAAAGAAATTAAAATTTTTGAATCTATAGCAGCAGAAAGTCTTTTGGCATTGGGTTATGAACTAAAGACCCCAGGAGATCCTATCCAATGGTCGCAAAAAGAAATTCAACTTTTTGACAGGAAGAATAAACAATTGATGGATGCGTTACAGAAATTGGCTGCTCCATACGAGCAAGCGAATCGCGAGGGTCAAAGGCAACTTTTAGAAAGTATAAGCCAGCGTAAGTTGTAGTTTTAGTAACGCTTTTGAGCCTTAAGATAATGGCTTACATAATCATTAATACCTTCTTCTAATGTGGTAAAAGGGTGTGGATATCCAATTCCTTTTAATTTATCCATCGTGGCCTCTGTGAAATATTGATATTTGTCCCGGATGTCTATTGGAGTATCTATGAAGGAGATTTTTTCATCTTTGTCCATTGCAACGAATACAGCTTTTACTAAATCCAAAAAACTACGAGCTTGACCACTGCCTAGATTATACAATCCTGAGTTTTTCCGGTGATGCATAAGCCAATACATTACTTTCACAACGTCCTTTACATATACAAAGTCTCGCATTTGACCACCATGGCTATATTTTGGATTGTGAGATCGAAAAAGCTTCATACCATCCGTTTTAGTAATTTGATTGAAAGCATGATATACCACAGATGCCATCCGGTCTTTGTGATATTCATTGGGGCCGTACACATTAAAAAACTTCATCCCCACCCAAAAAAAGGGCTTTTTGTTTTCCTTTAAAGCCCAAATGTCAAATTCATTTTTTGAATCTCCATAAGGATTTAAAGGGACTAATTTTTCAGATAGATTTTCTTGATCATCAAACCCAAATTCACCGAGACCATAAGTTGCCGCACTACTAGCATAGACTAAAGGGATTTGATATGAAACACAATTTTTCC
>Ga0115568_10001850_pt1 | contig 14966 bp, 8 predicted proteins | sample COGITO_mtgs_1204_FD_87296 | JGI IMG/M metagenome (GOLD analysis project Ga0115568, IMG submission 87296) | Pelagic marine microbial communities from North Sea - COGITO_mtgs_120426 | ecosystem: Environmental > Aquatic > Marine > Epipelagic | place: Germany:Helgoland, sampling site Kabeltonne...
CAAAAATTGACAAATCTTTACCAAAAATTTCAAATTTTCTTGCTGCAGAAAAAGAACCACTAAAGTTTACAGGAGTAGAAATTGTTTCTGTATCCCAACCTTGGTTTGTAATTGCATCTTGAAGTGCATATTGTTTTTTATGAAAACCAGCAGTAACATCATTATTAATAATGGTGGTTCTAAAATCATTAGAATGATTTAAAACATTTGTATTTGTTCCTCCTGATAAAGAAACAGAAAATCTTTTTTTAGTATATTCTTTAGAGTTTACATCTATATTACCAGATCCTTGATCTGCATAACTAGATGTTGCATATGTTTTACTTATTCCTACATTTTTAATAATATTTGTAGAAAACAAACTAAGGTTAATGTTTTTATTATTTACATCATCAGAAGGAATTGGCAACCCATTCATTGTTGTAGATAAATATCGATCTCCCAAACCTCTAATATAAATATCACCTGAGCTTTCATTTTTTGTAACACCAGAAATTTTAGTGGTTGCATTTGCAGCATTAGAAACTCCTGTTTTTGCTAAAGTTACTGCTCCAATACTTTCTATAATAACTGTAGCTCTCTTTTGATCTAACAATAAAGCAGAGACTGTTTCTCTATTTGTAGATGATTTAATAACAATCTCATCTAAAGAAACGCCTTCCTCTGCAGATAGCACTGCGTTAATGGTTGTTGTTTCGCTTTCTATAATAAGAATTGGTTTTTCAACTGTTTTGTAGCCCAAAAAACTAAAAACAACCACATGGCTTCCTGTTGAAACACTTAAAACATAGTTACCATCAAAATCTGTTGTTGTCCCAATGTTAGTTCCTTTAATTTGAACATTTGCAAAAGGTAATGGCTCATTGTTCGTCTCCTTATCGGTTAGTATACCTTTCAATGTTCCTTTGCTTTGCGCTGTAATAAGTTGACTTAAAGCTAAAAAAATAATAAATAAAATTCTCTTCATTTTAGTGTTTGATTTACTCGCCAAAAGTCTGTTGGTTTTGTAAATTTCTTGTTAACTAGATATTATGTTTGTATTATAGAAACATTAATTAAAAGTTAAGAAGGCTAAAACACTTAACATTTTATTAATTATATGGAAATGTTGAAGAAGGATTATAAAAAGATATTTACAACATCTTAATTAAGATTAATAATGTCCTAAAAATTTAGTTTTTGTCAACTATTTTTAGACAATTAACTGCCTCTGATCAAGGCAGTTTTTTTGTTTTAGTAATGTTTCGGTAACATTAGCTTAACATGGTTATTGGTTATTTGCGGCGACAAAAACTAATAATTATGATATTATCAAGAATACAGGCAGTTATAACTGTACTGTTTGTTTCAGCTTTTTTAAGTATGAACGCACAAGAAAAAAATGCACCTAAGTTTGGAAAAGGGCTATTAAACCTCGTAGGTCAAGACAGTACCTGGACGATGAAAGTAGGACTTCGTTTTCAGACACTAGGAACGTCTTCTTGGGATGTAGACAATGGTCTTTCAAATCCCTCTTCTTCTTTTTTTATCAGAAGATCTCGTTTGAAATTTGATGGTTTTGCGTATTCTCCAAAATTAAAATATAAGTTAGAATTGGGGTTGTCTAATAGAGATCAATCTGGAGCTTCAAGTTATACAAGTAATGCACCTAGATATATTTTAGATGCTGTTTTAAAATGGAATTTTTCAGGAAATTTTGTTTTATGGGCTGGGCAAACAAAGTTACCAGGAAACAGAGAACGTGTAATTTCTTCGGCTAACTTGCAACAAGTAGATCGTTCTTTATTGAATAGTAGATTCACGATTGATAGAGATATGGGTTTGCAATTAAGACATCATTTTAATTTGACAGACACCTTTATTGTAAAAGAAATATTTTCTGTAGCACAAGGTGAAGGAAGGAATATTACTACGGGAAATGTGGGAGGTCATCAATACACCGCGAGAGTAGAATTGTTGCCTTTTGGAAATTTTGCAAGCAAAGGAGATTATAAAGGAAGTGATCTAAAATTTGAAAATAAACCAAAGTTAGCGCTTGGAGTTGCCTATGATTTGAATCATAATGCTTCCAAAACAAGAAGTAACCAAGGTTCTTATATGTTTATTGATACTAGTGAAGATTCAAAATTAAGTGAAAGAGTTTATTATACGACAAACATTTCAACCCTATTTATAGATGCAATGTATAAGCACAAAGGCTTTTCTTTTATGGGAGAATATGCAAATAGAGAGGCAGCAGATGCTTTCGCAAAAGACACGGATGGAAGTTTAACGGGAGATGTTGTTCAGGTCGGAAATGGTTTAAATTTACAGTCAGGGTATTTAGTTTCTAAAACGGTAGAGGTTTCTGCACGTTATACAAATATCTCTTTAGATAAAAAGATTACGGGCAAAGGCTCAGAAAATCAATATACTTTAGGATTGTCTAAATATGTTGCAGGACATAGTTTGAAAGTTCAAACAGACCTAAGCTATACAGACATTGGTTTTAAAACAAATCAATTATTGTTCAGATTACAAGTAGATATTCATTTTTAATAAAAAACTGTTGAAAACGTAGAGTTGTTTAATTGTATAACTTTTAAATTGATATATAATTACACTACAAAAAGATAACACAAAGCTAACATTGACAGTTGTTGGTATTTGTAAGTTTGTAAAACACAAATTAAATAAATAAAATGGGAGATCCGTATATTTTAATGTTAGTCGCTTTAGCTATTTTGGCTGTTGTAGACTTAGTTGTAGGAGTCAGTAACGATGCTGTTAACTTCTTAAATTCAGCTATTGGCTCAAAAGCAATATCTGTAAGAAATATCATGATTATTGCAAGTTTAGGTGTCTTCTTTGGAGCGATTACCTCTAGTGGAATGATGGAAGTTGCACGTAAGGGAATTTTTAACCCAAACATGTTTATGTTTCAAGACATTATGTTCATCTTTATGGCAGTAATGATTACAGACATTCTATTGTTAGATATTTTTAACTCTTTAGGGATGCCAACATCCACGACCGTTTCTATTGTCTTTGAATTGTTGGGAGCTGCTGTTTGTATTTCTTTAATTAAAATATCTGCAAACGATGCACAATCTTTAAATGATATTTGGAGCTATATCAATCATGAAACTGCTATTAAAATTATTTTTGGAATTCTACTCTCTGTGGTAGTCGCCTTTTCTATAGGAGCCATTGTACAATTTACTTCTAGATTGATTTATTCTTTCAATTTTGAAAAGAGAGCCACCTATATTAGTGCTTTGTTCGGTGGGTTTGCAATTACGGCAATTACCTATTTTATCATTATTAAAGGAATGAAAGGAACCCCTTTTTATAAAGATATTAAACATTTAATTGAAGGAAATACACTGTTAATCATCGCAGGAAGTTTTGCTGCTTGGTCTATTATTTCTCAAATCCTTATCAAAGTTTTTAAAATAAATGTTTTAAAATTAATTATTGGAATCGGAACATTTTCTTTAGCAATGGCTTTCTCTGGAAACGATTTGGTCAACTTTGTGGGTGTGCCAATTGCTGCCTGGAATTCTTATGAAGCTTGGACTGTTTCTGGTGTTGCAGCAGATAGTTTTTCAATGGGTGTTTTAGCAAAAAAAGTACCTTCTAATATCTGGTTATTATTAATTGCTGGTGGAATTATGGTCGTTACTTTATGGACGTCTAGTAAAGCACAAAATGTTATAAAAACGGGAATTGATTTATCCCGTCAAGGAGAAGGGCATGAGAAGTTTAAACCAAACCCTCTATCTAGAGTTGCGGTAAGAACTGCAATGGGAATCAATAAAGGAATTAGTTTTATACTACCAAAACCTATCATTGATTTTGTAGATTCTAAATTTCAGAAACCTGTCATCGAATTGCCGAAAGACAAAACGTATGAGTTGCCAGCATTTGATATGGTAAGAGCCTCTGTAAATTTAATTGTTGCGGGTATTTTAATCTCAATAGCAACTTCTATGAAGTTGCCATTATCTACTACTTATGTAACTTTTATGGTTGCGATGGGTACTTCTTTAGCAGATAGAGCATGGGGTAGAGAAAGTGCAGTATATAGAGTTGCAGGAGTTCTTAATGTAATTGGAGGTTGGTTTTTAACCGCCCTTACTGCGTTTTTAGCAGCAGCTATTGTTGCCTATTTAATTAGTTTTGATATGGTTATGATTCCTATTTTATTGGCAGTTGTTGCCCTATTAATTGGAAGAAATACGCTAATTCATAGAAGAAAGTCGAACGAAGTTAAAAAACAAGTATACATACAAAGAGCAGAATTAATTACCATCAACGGTGTTATTGAAGAAAGCGCAGATCATATTGCAGGAGTTGCAACTCGTGTAAATAAGTTGTACACCAATGTTGTAAATGATTTATCAAATCATGATTTAAATAAGTTACGTAAAACGGACAAACACGTAGGTAAATTAAATGATGAAATTGATAATTTAAAAGATGGTGTTTTCTATTTTATCAAATCGTTAGACGAAACTTCTGTAGAAGCAAGTAGATTCTATATTATGGTTTTAGGATACTTACAAGACGTTGCTCAGTCTATTAGTTATATTTCTAGAGCAAGTTATAAGCACGTAAATAACAATCATAAGAATTTAAAGAAGGAACAGTTAAATGATTTAAAAGGAATTGACAATCAATTAACAGGGTTGCTTTCTAAAATTACGCATATTTTTGAAAACAGGTCTTTTGAAAGTTTGAATGTTACTTTGGTTGAAAAACAAGCATTATTAGAAGATGTTTCTGCTTCTATTGAAAAGCAAGTAGCTAGAATTAGAACCGATGAAACAAGTCCAAAAAACACGACCTTATATTTTAGCGTTCTTCTAGAAACAAAAGATTTAATTAAAGCATTAATGAGTTTATTGGAAACTTATGAAGAGTTTTACATTAGCACAAAGCAAGTAAAATAAAGATGTTTCTTTTAATAGAACCCTCTCTATAAAGGTGTTTTGAGTTTAATAAATAAGAAAAAGGCAGTAATTTAGTTTACTGCCTTTTTTTATGTTTTACAAGTACCATTCGAGCTTATTCCTTATCAGGCATTTTCTTGACATAATCTGTAATAATTACAATCTGAGTGGGACCTACTTTACCTTCAATAAATTTAGCATTTTCATGATCTAAAGAAATTCTACGAACTGCAGTTCCTTGTTTGGCAACCAAACTAGAACCTTTCACTTTTAAATCTTTAATTAAGACAACAGAATCACCGGCTTCTAAAATCGCCCCATTTACATCTCTGTGAATTATCTTTTCGCTTTCATCTAAATGATCTCCAGATTCTTTTGCAAAACGCAAATCGTCTTCCTCTAAATACATCATGTCCAACAAATCTTTTGGCCAACCTTCATTTCTTAGACGAGATAACATTCTCCAAGCAACCACTTTTACAGCTCTATATTCGCTCCACATAGCATCGTTTAAACAGCGCCAATGATTGACGACAATATCTTCTGGACTATTTATTTGAGTAACACACGTCTCACAAGCCAACAAACTCCCATCAATCCCGCTACCACCCACTGTTGAGGTTGGTTTTACTTCATAAACCGTGAGCAACCCTTTTGAGGTGCACAATTCACATTGATTTCCACTCCTAATTTCTAAATCTTGTTGTAAGCTCATAATTTTATTTTTACTGATGTTGACAAAAGTAAGGTTTTAAAATCAAGATTTCATTTTGTTTTGTGCTTTGTAAATAAGCGGCAAATAGTTGGTAATTTTGGAATCATTTATTAGAAATTTCATTATTCAATTTTTTGTTTGCTATTTTTATAAGATAAATAATAAAAAAGAATACTTTATGTTGTAAATTTATCGATCAAAAAAACAAGTACAATTTTTAAAAATATATATATGATAGGTTTTTATGTTTTAATCGGTGCCATCTCTCTGGCGAGTTGGTTTATTAGTAATACTTTGAAAAGAAAGTTTAAAAAGTATTCACAAATTCAGCTTAAAAACGGAATGAGTGGTGCTGAAATTGCACAAAAAATGCTTTCTGATAATGGTGTTTTTGATGTAAAAGTAATTTCTACACCTGGTAGATTGACAGATCATTACAATCCAAAAGACAAAACAGTGAACTTAAGTGAAGCTGTTTATAATCAAAGAAATGCGGCTGCAGCAGCTGTCGCGGCACATGAGGTTGGGCATGCTGTTCAACACGCCACCGCCTATAGTTATTTAAAGATGCGATCCCAATTAGTTCCTATCGTTAGTGTTACTTCAAAATTTTCTCAATGGTTGGTCATTGGTGGGTTAATTATGGGAGCAGCTTCAGGTGTAATAGGAATTGGGTTCTACATTGCTATTGCAGGTTTATTTTTTATGGGATTTGCAACTCTTTTCAGTTTTATAACTTTACCCGTAGAATATGACGCAAGCAACAGAGCTTTAGCTTGGTTGAAAAGGAAAAATATGGTTTCTCAAGAAGAGTTAGCAGGTGCAACAGATGCTTTAAAATGGGCTGCAAGAACCTATTTGGTTGCTGCTCTAGGTTCCTTAGCGATGTTATTGTATTGGGGTTCGCGATTTTTAGGAGGAAGAGATTAAGTGGGGTTCGTCCTAAATAAATTCCTTTCCATTCTCAATACAGTTATAGAACAATAAAAATAGCGCAATTAAAAGTATTTCTACGGCATTCCTTTTATTGTTGATGACAAAGTAATTAGACTTTTCAAAATACTGCATCATAAACAATATTGCAATTGGAATTTTAAAATCCAATAACATTAACTGCTGTCTAAATTGTATTTTTTATTGTCATAAAAAGTATTATTACAAATACGATCCTGAAATGTTGTCATTAACATTTTAAGATGAAATTTTAATAATAGCATCTAAAATAAAAAAACACCTACAATCGAAATTGTAAGTGTTTGATTCTTAATGCTCCCCCTCAAGGACTCGAACCTTGGACCCTCTGATTAACAGTCAGATGCTCTAACCAACTGAGCTAAGGAGGAGTTTGCTTCACAAATTTTTGTGATTAGCGAGTGCAAATATATATCTTTTTAGGTTACCTCCAAATACTTTTGCGTAAAAAAAAATATTTTTTTTATGCCATTATTCTAAAGAAATAAATACGCTTTTAGTTCAAAAATTGTATTTTTGTTCGTTAGTATAGCTTATTAAAAAAGCAGAAACTATAATATGGATAAATTTTCGTTTTTAAACGCAGCGCATACAGGCTTTATAGCTGATTTATATGATACGTATTTGGTAAACCCAGACGCAGTTGAACCAAGTTGGAGAAGCTTTTTTCAAGGGTACGATTTAGCAAATGAAAATTATTCTTTGAAAGAGGAAGAAGATGCATTAGAAATTCCAATAGAAGTTCGCAAAGAATTTCTTGTTGTTGATTTGATTAATGGATATAGAACTCGTGGACATTTATTTACAGAAACAAATCCTGTAAGAGAAAGAAGACAATACCAACCCTCATTAGCTATCGAAAATTTTGGATTGCTTACAGAAGATTTAGAAAAAGAATTTTCAGCTGGTGAAGTTTTAGGTTTAGGAAAAACAAAGCTTTCTACCATAATTTCACATTTACAACGTATTTATTGCGATTCTATAGGTGTCGAATATATGTATATGCGAAATCCAGAGAAATTAAAATGGTGGCAAGACCGTATTAATGAGAATGGAAATCACCCAAAATATACAACTGAATCTAAGAAATATATTTTAGGGAAGTTAAACCAAGCAGTTACTTTTGAGAGTTTTTTACAAACAAAATATGTTGGACAAAAACGTTTCTCTTTAGAAGGTGGAGAAGCTTTAATCCCAGGAATTAGTGTTGTGCTAAGGGATGCTGCTGAGAAATTTGGTGTAAAAGAATGTGTTTTAGGAATGGCACATAGAGGTCGTTTAAACACCTTAGTCAATATCTTTAAAAAACCTGTTCGAGATTTATTTAGCGAATTTGAAGGAAAAGACTTTGAAGACCAAAATATAGATGGTGATGTAAAATATCATTTAGGGCTAACATTAAGTAAAACGTTCAGGGATGGGAACGTAATTAAAATGAATTTAGTTCCAAACCCATCACATTTAGAAACTGTTGCGGCAGTTGCAGAGGGTATTGCCAGAGCAAAGATTGACAGAAAATATAACGGAGACTCTAGTAAGATTCTACCAATAATTATTCATGGAGATGCAGCTATTGCTGGACAAGGAATTGCTTATGAGATTGTTCAGATGGCAAAACTAAATGGATATAAAACAGGTGGAACAATTCACATTGTTGTCAATAACCAAATAGGATTTACAACCAATTATTTAGACGCACGTTCAAGTACTTATTGTACAGATGTTGCAAAAGTTACTTTATCACCAGTTTTACATGTCAATGCAGATGATACAGAAGCTGTTTGTCATGCCATGGAAATGGCACTAGAATTTAGAATGCGCTTTAAGTCGGATGTTTTTATTGATTTATTAGGCTATCGTAAATATGGTCATAATGAGGGCGATGAACCTCGTTTTACACAGCCAAAATTGTACAAAGCAATTGCGAAGCATCAAAATCCAAAAGATATTTATGCAGCGCAACTAATTGCTGAAGGCGCTATAAATAGTTCTTATTTATCTGAGATTACGACTGAGTTTAAGCAAATGCTTGAAAAAGAATTTGAGGAAGCAAAGAAAGTGAAAACATCTAAAGTTAGAGAATTTATGCAATCTACATGGAAAGGCTATGCGCGTCAGCGATTAGATACCATGCTGCTTACTGAAGATACAAAATACGATGTTGAAAAATTAAAAAATATTGCAAAAATTGTTTCTACCACACCAGAAAACGTAAAATTTGTTCGCAAAGCAGAACGTATTTTAAATGGTAGAAAAAAGATGGCTTTTGAAGTCAATCAATTGGATTGGGGAATGGCAGAAAATCTTGCCTATGGTTCTTTAATGGAAGAGGGATTCAATGTACGTATTTCTGGACAAGATGTCGAAAGAGGAACTTTCTCACACCGACACGCTATTCTACGTGATGAACTGACAGAAGAAAGAATCAATTTATTGAATACCAATCCAAAGAGCAAAGGACAAATGACAATTTATAACTCATTGTTGTCAGAATATGGTGTTCTTGGTTTCGATTATGGGTATGCCATGGCAAACCCAAATACATTAACAATTTGGGAAGCACAATTTGGAGACTTTTCTAATGGCGCTCAGATAATGTTTGATCAATACATTTCTGCTGCAGAAGACAAATGGAAATTGCAAAACGGAATTGTAGTCTTATTGCCTCATGGGTATGAAGGACAAGGATCTGAACACTCATCTGCAAGAATTGAACGATATTTACAATTATGTGCTGTAGATAATATGACCGTTGCAAATTGTACAACACCTGCAAATTTCTATCATTTATTACGCCGTCAAATGATTCGTGATTATAGAAAACCATTAATTGTTTTTACGCCTAAAAGTTTATTGCGTCACCCAAAAGTGGTCAGTCCTATTGAAGAATTAGCTACTGGTGAATTTCAAGAAGTAATAGATGATACTTTACAACCTAAGGGAGTGAAGAAGTTGGTTTTCTGTATGGGTAAATTCTATTATGATTTATTAGCCGAAAGAGAAATTTTAGAAAGAGAAGATGTTGCTTTGGTTAGAATAGAACAGTTATTTCCACTGCATTTAGAGAAATTACAACAAGTAATAGATAGATATCCAAATGTTACAGAATATATTTGGGCACAAGAAGAGCCAAGAAACATGGGGGCTTGGAGTTTTCTGCTAGAACGTTTAGATCTGGTAAGATTGAATGTGCGTTCTCGTAAATATTATGCAGTTCCAGCAGCGGGCTCTAGTACACGATTTAAAAAACGTCATAAAGCCGTTATTGATAGTGTTTTTGATAATGAGTAAGTTGCGTTAAGGATTGAAACAGCATCCTATTTATTTTGCCTAAATAAATAGGCGTCATTGCGAGGAACGAAGCAATCTGTTATAATTAAGAGATTGCCACAATTTACAAAAAAGTAAACTTCGCAATGACAAAAAAAGAAAAGAGATAGTAGAAAGCCTTTTAGAAGGCTAAAAAATAAAAAGATCTATAAGTTTTTAAAAACTTTGCAGGATTAAAAGAATTTCAGATTAAATAAAAAAATAAGAACTGATGATTTTAGAAATGAAAGTTCCTTCTCCGGGAGAGTCCATTACAGAAGTAGAAATTGCAACTTGGTTAGTGGAAGATGGAGATTATGTTAAAAAAGATCAACCCATTGCAGAAGTAGATTCTGACAAAGCAACCTTAGAATTGCCTGCTGAAGAAAGTGGAATAGTTACTTTAAAAGCAGAAGAAGGGGATGCAGTTGCTGTAGGTGCCGTTGTTTGTTTGATTGACACAAGTGCTACAAAACCAGATGGTAGTGAGCAGTCTTCAGTAAGCTCTGAGCAGTCGGCAGTTGCTGTTGAAGCTCCAAAACAAAAAACCGAACAGCCAAAAACCGCAACTTACGCAACTGGAACAGCTTCTCCAGCGGCTAAAAAAGTGCTAGCTGAAAAAGGAATTCCAACATCAGCAATAAAAGGAACTGGAAAAGATGGGAGAATCACCAAAGATGACGCTGTAAAAGCGGTGCCTTCTATGGGAACACAGCCTGCAAGTGGTTCTAGAGGAACAGAGCGTAAGAAGATGTCTATGTTGCGAAGAAAAGTGGCAGAACGCTTGGTTGCTGTAAAAAGCGAAACGGCCATGTTAACGACTTTTAATGAAGTAAACATGCAACCAATTTTTGATTTACGTTCTCAATTTAAAGAAGATTTTAAAGCAAAACATGGAGTTGGTTTAGGGTTTATGTCTTTCTTTACCTTGGCAGTCGTAAGAGCTTTAAAATTATTTCCTGACGTAAATTCTATGATTGATGGAGATTTCCAAATTAAAAATGATTTTCAAGATATTTCTATTGCCGTTTCTGGCCCGAAAGGATTAATGGTTCCTGTCATTAGAAATGCAGAAAACTTATCTTTTAGAGGGGTAGAATCTGAAGTAAAACGTTTGGCAATTAGAGCTAGAGATGGACAAATAACCATTGATGAAATGACCGGTGGAACTTTTACAATCACCAATGGTGGTGTATTTGGTTCTATGTTGTCTACACCAATTTTAAATCCTCCACAAAGTGGGATTTTAGGAATGCACAATATTGTAAACAGACCCATGGCTGTAAACGGTGAAGTAATAATTCAACCAATAATGTATGTTGCGTTGTCTTACGACCACAGAATTGTAGATGGTAGAGAGTCTGTTGGTTTCCTAGTGGCTGTCAAAGAAGCGTTAGAAAATCCAGTTGAATTGTTAATGGACAATAACCCTACAAAAACATTGGAAATGTAGGTTGTATTTCAATAGTATTAGAATAGATATTCAAAATCCCAAGCAAAATGCTTGGGATTTTTTTGTTTCCACAGTTTCATTTGTGGCGATGGTTTTAAACCGATAACTTCGCAACTGAAGATTTATATTAAAGTGAATATTTGTCTCTATAAAATTTTATAAAATGAAACAATTGAAGGGCAAAAGAGTACTTATCACAGGCGGTGCTTCTGGCATTGGAAAAATTATGGTTCGGTTACTCTTGGAGCAAGAAGCAAAAGTGATCATTTGGGATGTCAATCAATCAAAAATGGAGGCCACGCTTTCGGAATTCGCAAGTAAGGGAGATGTTGTAGGTTTTAATGTTGATGTTTCTAAGATCGACCAGATTCAAGATACCGCTAAAAAAATACAACAAGGAATAGGGGTTGTTGATGTATTGATAAATAATGCAGGTATTGTTGCAGGCAAGTATTTTCATGAACATACCACAGTAGACATCTTAAAAACAATGGAGATTAATGCAAATGCACCAATGTTCATTACCAAAGAATTTTTAAAAGGTATGCTGGATCAGAATTCTGGACATATTTGTAATATTGCGTCTTCTGGTGGTTTAATTTCGAATCCTAAAATGTCAGTTTATGCAGCAAGTAAGTGGTCTTTAATAGGATGGTCAGATAGTTTGCGTATCGAAATGAAACAATTAAAAAAGAACATAAATGTAACGACCATAATGCCTTATTATATCCATACTGGAATGTTTGATGGGGTACAGTCAAAAATACCTATTCTTGATCCAGAGATTGCAGCACTTACAATTATCAAAGCGATAGAAAAAAATAAAAGAATGGTTACTATTCCTGGATATATATACAGATTAGCAAAACTTGGTCAAGGCTTTATGTCTATTAATGTTTTCGATTGGTTTGCAGGAACCGTACTAGGTATTTATAAAACGATGGAGCATTTTACAGGTCATAAAAAATAGCCCAATAGCGCATACATATTATACAGGGATTACAAAAAATGAAGTAATCATAAAACTTAGAGTGAGATAGTACCTTTCATTATTTATTTTATAACTGAAACCAACACAATATTTACTTTCAAATTTTTTTCTTAAAATAGATATTACAAATAAAATTAAAATCCTATTATTTTTTTTAAGACGATTTATTACCTTGCATCAAAAAGCTACAATGTCAAAAAATCCTGAATTAGAACTTGCGCTACAATTTATTGATAAAACAGATAGAAATCTTTTTATTACAGGAAAAGCAGGTACAGGAAAAACGACTTTTTTACATCAAATCAAAAGAGAATCTTTAAAAAGAATGGTCATTGTTGCGCCAACAGGAGTTGCAGCAATTAATGCAAAAGGAGTCACTATTCATTCCTTTTTTCAAATGCCTTTCGGACCTATTTTGCCTAATCAAATTACGAATACTTCAAATCAACAACGAAAGTTTAACAAGGCCAAAATTGATATCATAAAATCGTTAGATTTAATAATTATTGATGAAATCTCTATGGTTCGTGCAGATTTGTTAGACGGAATAGACCAAGTTATGCGACGGTATAAAAATCGAAATAAAGTCTTTGGTGGTGCACAAATTTTAATGATTGGAGATTTACAACAATTAGCGCCCGTTGTGAGACCAAATGAATGGAGTTTACTACAACAACATTACAATACTGTATATTTTTTTAGTAGCAAAGCCTACCAGGAGGCAGACGTGGTTTCTATTGAATTGAAACATATTTATCGCCAGAAAAATGAAGATTTTATCACCATTTTAAACGAAATCAGAAATGATAATTTGTCAGAAAAATCTGCAAAAATTTTAAATGAACGTTATGACCCAGCCTTTTCCCCAACCAAAGAAGAGGGATATATTACGCTAACAACACATAACAATAGAGCCAATTTGATTAACAATTTTGAATTGAATAAACTCAAAAATAAAAGTACCTTTTTTGAAGCAGAAATTTCTGGAAAATTCAATGAAAATGCCTTTCCAAATTCGCAAAAATTAGAATTAAAAATTGGTGCCCAAGTGATGTTTGTCAAGAATGATTCTTCATCTGAAAAAAGATATTTCAATGGGAAAATAGGAATTGTTACCGATATTTCAAGGGAAAGTGTCACAGTACAATGTGCCAACGAAATTGATGAAATAGTTACAGAAAAAGAAACTTGGACGAACATCAATTATTCTATTGACGAAGAAACCAAAGCCATAAAAGAAGAGATGATTGGTGCTTTTTCACAAATTCCTTTGCGTTTAGCCTGGGCAATTACCATTCACAAAAGTCAGGGTTTAACCTTTGAAAAAGCGATTATAGACGCTGAAGCTTCTTTTGCACACGGACAAACTTATGTAGCTCTGAGTAGGTGTACTTCTCTAGAGGGGCTAGTTTTGAAAACACCCATTACAAGCAACGCCATTATTAACGATAAAACAGTCAGTGTTTTTAATGAAAGCGTAGAAGAAAATCATCCTGATGAAACTATTTTAAATGAATCTGAAAAATATTTTCAGTTGAATTTAATTGCTGAATTGTTCGATTTTCAGCCCTTTTTATATCCAATAACAAGGTTGATTGATATTTTCTACAAAAACAGAACAAGTATTAAAGGGGATGTGATTGGTCATTTACAAATGATAAAAGAGGAAGGAGTTGTCGCTCTAATGAAAGTTTCAAATGGATTTAAAAATCAACTGAATGGTATTTCAGAAGAAAATATCTTACCAGAGAATAGTACTTCTATTCAAGAAAGATTTACAAAAGCAATCAATTATTTCTTGAACGAAACGAAAGGAAATATTCAAAAACCTTTGGATGCAATTTCATTTTCAACAGACAATAAAACCGTAAAAAAAGACTTTTCTAAACAGTTTGATGTGCTTCAAGAAAAATTAGAAGAAAAGTTGTTTGCTTTGCAAAAAATGACAGTAGGTTTTAAAGTTCAAGAGTATTTACAGGTGAGGGCAAAAGCTGTTCTACAAAAAACAGCGCCAACTGTAAAGAAAAAGGTAGTTTCAAAACGCGACCCAATTTTAGCGATAAAGTTACGTGAATTAAGAGATGAAATATCGAAATCTTTATCGATTCCTCATTTTCAGATATTCACACAAGAAACGTTATATGCAATGTGTGATGAATTACCAAGAACAAAAGCGGCCTTGTTGAAAATTTCGGGTATGGGAAAAACACGCGTTACTAAATATGGAGTAGAAATTTTGGAAGCGATTGAGCGCTATTGTTTAGAAAATGGAATTAATAAATTCAACGAGCAAAAAAAAGAAAACAAGAAACCAACCAAGCAAATTAGTTTTGAGTTGTTCAAATCAGGACTTTCAGTAAAAGAGATTGCCAAAGAGAGAAGTCTTACTACAGGAACTATTGAAAGTCATTTAGCAAGTTTTATACCTTCTGGTGAAGTCGATATTCTTGAATTGATTGCTATAAAACGCTACAAAAAGATTACAAAAGCTATTGAGGAAACTACATTTAAAAACCTAACGGAACTCAAAGAAAAAGTAGATGGCTCTTTTTCTTTCATGGAGTTGAGGATGGTCTTGATATCTATGGTATG
>Ga0115568_10001860_pt1 | contig 14914 bp, 10 predicted proteins | sample COGITO_mtgs_1204_FD_87296 | JGI IMG/M metagenome (GOLD analysis project Ga0115568, IMG submission 87296) | Pelagic marine microbial communities from North Sea - COGITO_mtgs_120426 | ecosystem: Environmental > Aquatic > Marine > Epipelagic | place: Germany:Helgoland, sampling site Kabeltonne...
CCGAAGGTTCGCACGTTCTTTGTGGTGGAATTGGACAAGGCCATCTCGAAGTTTGAGACATGGTGGATTGGGTTTGAGGATCAATCCGGTGTGGTGCGGTTTGATCATGTGGACGCGGGCGAGGTGATCAATATGAAGGTAGCGGTGTCGTTTACCAGTATCGACAATGCGCGCTTGAATCTCGAAACTGAAGCAACGGGACGTGACTTTGACCAAGTGGCTCAAGAGTCGCGAGATGTGTGGAACGATTATTTCGGACGCATCGATGTAAAGGGCGGCACGCCTGAATTGCGCACCAAGTTTTATACGGATCTGTGGCACGCGTTGATGGGGCGTCATAAGCTCAACGACGTGAACGGTGCGATCCCAGACTATACCAATGGTAAGGGCGGCAACACGGAGGAGTTGAAGATTCGCCAACTGCCGATGGATGAACACGGTCGGGCCAAATACAATTACTATAACGCCGACTCTTTCTGGCTAACGAATTTCAATCTGAACCTGCTGTGGGGCATCGGCTGGCCGCACGTGTTGGAAGATTTTGCCAACTCTTTTCTGGAAATTGATAAAATCGGCGGGGTGTTGCCGCGCGGCCCCAATGGCGGCGGGTATTCATTCATCATGACTGGTAATCCTGCCACGCCACTGATCGTGTCTGCACATAACCTGGGCCTGCTGAATGATTGGTCATCCGAAGAAGTGATGGAAGTGATTCGCCGCAACCACATGCCTGGCGGCGGCATGGATCGTAAGTGGGGGGATCTTCAATTTTACATTGATAACGGCTGGTGCCCGATGTGGGACTTTAAAGATGAGTTCGACATGACTGGCGGGCTGACGCTCGAATGGGCTTTCAATGATTGGTGCGCGGCGCAGTTGGCAGAAAAGATCGGCGACCAAGCGAACTATGATACCTTTATCGATCGTTCGCAGAACTATAAGAATCAGTGGGATGCATCCAGCGGCTTCATGCGTCCGAAACGCCGCGATGGCTCGTGGTATGAGAAATTTGATCCGGTGAAGTGGTATGGATTTGTGGAGGGCAATGCCTGGACCTATACGTGGTATGTGCCGCACGATGTGCCGGGGCTGGTTGATCTGATGGGAGGTGCTGACACCTTTGCGGATATGCTCAATCATGCGTTTGAAACGGAAATGCCTAACAAGTTCGGACGCGGGCACAGTGGTCTATTTGATTATGGTAACCAACCGTCCTGCGGTATGGCGCACTTGTTCAATCATGCGGGCAAGCCGTGGCTCTCGCAGTATTGGACGCGCAAGGTCAGCCAGATCGCTTTCGGCGGCACTACACCACACGATGGTTATTGCGGCGAGGAAGATCAGGGGCAGATGGGCGCATTGAGCGCGTTGATGAAGATCGGCTTGTTTTCGGAACGCGGTGCTTGTGCGGTCGATCCGATTTACGAACTCACAGCACCGGAATTTGACGAGATCACGATCCAACTGGATCCAAACTACTATCCGGGTAAGACGTTCAAGATTAAGGCTTATAATAACTCACCAGAGAATTGCTATATTCAGGAGGCCAAGTTGAACGGCAAGCGCTTGGACAACTGCTGGATCTATCAGAGAGAGCTTGCCGCCGGCGGCTTGCTGGAGCTCTGGCTCGGCTCGGAGCCGAATAAAAGTTGGGGTCAAGGCTTGCCTCCAGTCAAGCAAGGTGGGGCGACGAAGGACGCGCTCTGGCGTCAATACAAAGTAGTAGAGACCGCGTCGCATGCTCCCGTAAAAGAAGCCTCGCGTATGTTCCGGGCGATGGACGTCGATGGGGACGGGCAAGTGACCCGTGCTGAGTTTGTCGGGTTCTGGGTTAAGGCGTTCCACAATCAGGACGAGGATGGCGACGGTATGCTGAACGTGACTGAGTTCGGCTCGGCAGCAGTCTTCAAGAGCATGGATTTGAATCAAGATGGCAAGGCGTCCTTGAGCGAATTCAAGACGATGTATGGCAAGCAATTTGAGGGCCTGGATAAAAACCGAGACGGCTCCCTGAATACGGACGAATTCTAGCGCGAGTGCGACTTAAAGATGATGCAATCCAATTACGATAAACAGCCTTACGTTGCGGTTCCGGATGGTGACAGCGCATGTGTGACAGGCTGGCAGGCCATAACGGATCAATTGAGCAAAGCGGTTGCCGCACGTGCATCGAGTCGCACTGTCCTGACGGTTGAGTGTTATACTGGGGTGCATGTGGATCAGGTGACGAAAGCCCTGCAGGCATTGAACCCGACGCACGTCCTCCAAAGCAGCGAGGCTTTTCTCGCCCCGGAGGTGATCGACTCCAAGGTAGGCACTTTTAATGGCGGTGATGATCCGGTATTTGGTATTATGAATCATCTCCGCATCGAGGACTTTATCGATGCAGAGAAGGTGGCATCGATCGCTGATGAAATCGAGCAGGTTGAGAGTGGTCTGGTCGTTGTGATCGGCAATGGTGCGAGCTTGATTCATTCGGGCGATATTCTGGTCTATGCGGATCTCGCACGCTGGGAGGCACAGTTGCGCATGCGTCGCGATGAGATTTCCAATCTGGGCGTCGCGAATCACGACCTGAAATGGAGCCTACAATACAAGCGCGCCTACTTCACCGACTGGCGGGTGTGCGACCGCTTGAAGCGTGAGCTGATGGGGCGCTGGGATTTTGTGCTGGATACCAACCAGCCAAACGAGCCGCGCATGGCCGAGGGCGCAGCGGTGAGGGCAGGGCTGAAAGAAGCCGCGCAACGTCCATTTCGTGTGGTGCCGTTTTTCGATCCGGCACCGTGGGGTGGCCAGTGGATCAAGGAAGCCTGCGACATGAATCGTAGCGCCAAGAATTACGGATGGGGCTTTGACTGCGTGCCGGAGGAGAACTCGCTGTTACTTAAATTCGGTGAGACGCTGATGGAGTTGCCCTCGATTGATGTGGTCTTTCAAGAGCCACGGGCACTGCTGGGCGACAAAGTGCATGCACGCTTTGGCGATGAGTTTCCGATCCGCTTCGATTTTCTGGACACCATCGAAGGGGGCAACCTCTCGTTTCAAGTGCATCCACTCACTGAATACGTTCAGCATCACTTCGGGATGAACTATACGCAGGACGAGTCCTACTACTACCTCGATGCCACTGAAGATGCCACCATGTATCTCGGCACCAAGGCCGGCATTGATCGCGAGGCGATGGTGGAGGATCTACGTGCGGCTCAGCGGGGTGAGAAGGACTTTGACGATGCAAGCTACGTCAACTGCCTGCCTGCTAAAAAACACGACCACTTTCTCATCCCGGCAGGCACCGTGCATTGTGGCGGCGATGGCGGCATGGTGCTCGAAATATCGGCGACGCCGTATATTTTTACGTTTAAAATGTGGGATTGGGGGCGTCTTGGTCTCGATGGACTGCCGCGCCCGATAAATGTCGAGCGTGGGGTCAAAAACATTGCTTGGGAGCGTGATGAGCATTACGTGCATGAGCACTTGCATAATAATATTCAAGCACTTGGCTCCGGTGAGGGCTGGCGCGAGGAGCGCACCGGTTTGCACGAGCGCGAGTTTATTGAAACACGTCGTCATTGGTTTACGGAGTCAGTGCCGCATGACACCGAGGGCGGTGTGAACGTCATTAACTTGGTCGAAGGTCGTGAAGCAATTGTGGAGAGTCCGACCAGTGCCTTTGAGCCTTTTGTGGTGCACTATGCCGAAACCTTTATTGTGCCCGCAGCGGTTGGCGCTTATACGATTCGACCGCATGGCGAATCCGTCGGCAGCGAGTGTGCCACCCTTAAAGCTTACGTAAGAACTTAGGATGATTGCTACAATAGATCTCGGGGGAACCCGCACAAAGTATGGACTGGTCGATGCGGGCTCGGTGGTGTGCGCTTCGAGTTGTCCTGCGGACGCACAAGGTTCGTTGGAAGCTCACTTAAATGCGGTGTTGGAGTCTTTGCGGGGCATGTGCAATGCGCAGGGAATCGAGCTGGCGGACTGCGGTGGCCTAGGCGTGCTGAGCACTGGCTTAGTCGACAATCAACAGATGCGTGTGCTTTCGACCAATGGGAAATATGACGACGCGATCGGATTTGATTTTCGTGCCTGGGCGCGTCAGCACGCTGATTTGGAGTTGAGAATGGATAACGATGCGCGTGGTGCCTTGCTCGGGGAGTGGTGTTATGGAGCTGGTCGTGGTGTGGATAATCTGGTCATGGTCACGTTCGGCACCGGTGTGGGCACGGCAGTTATGCTGGGCGGTCAGTTGCTGACAGGGCCCCACTTCAGCGCTGGCAATATTGGTGGGCATATTTTGGTTAATTCCGGTGGTCGGAAGTGCACCTGTGGTGCGACGGGCTGCTTGGAGAGTGAGGCGTCGGGATGGGTGTTGCCTATTTTAGTGCGTGAACATACCGATTATGCCGACAGCAGCCTAAACGGGCTGGATGGAATCGGTTTTCGTGAAGTGATGGAGCATGCGGATGCGGGTGATCCCTGTGCGAAAGACGTGCTGGCGCATATTCTTCGCTATTGGGGTGAGGCGCTGGTATCTTTTATTCATCTCTATGACCCTGAACGGATTATCCTCGGTGGCGGCATCATGAATGCACCTGAATTGGTGTTGGAGAGCTTTCGCAAGACCGTGTCCGAGATGGCTTGGGCCGAAGAAGGGCAGGTCGAACTGGTTCAGGCTGAGTTTCCAAATGACGCTGGGTTGCTTGGCGCCTCAGCTCTTTTTTAACGTCAGCCGTCAGAAATTGAACAACTAAATGATGAAGACTTTATTACGCTTATCCCTACTGCTCTCTGTCTCTATCTCTGCTCTGATGGCGAATGTCAGTGAGAACGATCTTCGGGTGATGTCATTTAATCTTCGCAATGGCACCGCGAATGACGGAGCGAACCACTGGAATCTGCGCAAAGAGTTCCTGAATGATGTGATCCGTGATGAAGCACCCGATGTCTTGGGCTTACAGGAAGCGGTGCGCTTTCAGTTGGATGCGTTGAATCAGCATTTGCCGGAATATGGTGAAGTCGGTATCATCTCCGACAGCACGCGGCACACCGGGCAATATTCAGCCATCCTCTATCGCAAGGATCGGTTCGAGCTTCAGGCGACTGGTGATTTCTGGCTTTCAGATACGCCAGAGGTTCCGTCGAAGAGCTGGGGCAACCACCATCTGCGCATCTGCACCTGGGTGCGGTTGGTCGATAAGGCGACCGCTCAGGCGTTCTATGTATATAACACGCACATGGATGACGGCTCGCAGCCTTCACGTGAAAAAAGCGTTGAATTGATGATGCAGCACTTTCACCAGCAAACACTTTCGGCTCCACTGATTTTGATGGGGGATTTGAATGCCGGCGAGGACAATCCCGCCGTTGCGTATTTGACTGGGGCTGAAGAATCAGAGTCGGCTGCGCCTGTAACCATGGTGGATACTTTTCGCGTCGTTCACCCGGACGAGCAAACGGCAGGCACGTTTAACGGCTTTAAAGGGCGAGTGGACGGGGCAAAGATTGACTACATTTTCGTCTCTCCGGAGTTCCGGACGCTGGATGCGAGCATCGTAAGAACCAGCAGGGAAGGGCGCACGCCTTCCGATCATTTTCCGGTGACAGCACATCTTCGCTTCAGGTAGAAGAAAGCTATAACCAATTATGAATACTAAGAGACCATTCAATACACGCGGTTTAAACAGTCGATTCAGAGCTGCACGTGCTTCCTCCTTAAAGTGGTTGACTGGCTGGATAGTTTTGCTGGCAGTGATCTGTGGCCTCTCTGCCACGTTGGCTGCAAAGCCAGTGATGGCGAAGCCTTCGAAGCCAAATGTCGTCTTGATTCTGGTCGATGACCTCGGCTGGCAGGATGTGAAGTGTTACGACATCGACGAGCCTTCGCCGATGGAGACCCCGAATCTGGATGCGCTCGCCAAAAAGGGCGTGCTGTTTTGGCAGGCCTATTCGCCTGCGCCAGTCTGTGCGCCCAGTCGGGCCGCCATCCTGAGCGGCTTACATCCAGCCCGCGGCGAAATGACCTCGGTGTCCGGTGGCGTTCCACCCCATCCGGGCAATCTCAACGCAGCCACCATCTCGCCGTTCTACACGGCCCGTATGCCGACGGAGCGCTATACTTTGGCCGAAGCCATGAAAGCGGAAGGTTACGTGACCGCTCATAGTGGCAAGTGGCACATCTCTAAGCATCACTACGACTATCCGACGCCGTATTATCACGGCTTTGATCAGTCCACCCATCATCGTGGCGTTCAGTCCAGTATGAAGCCGTATCGTTTGACCGGATTTGCGACCACGGATCCGAAGGATCCTTACCGCTTGGATGCGAATGGATTCCCTTTTGACGTGCCGCAGGATGCTGCGCTGACCTTTATTAAGGAGGACCGAGGGAAGCCCTTCTTTCTTTATTACGCCACTTGGCTGGTTCATTCACCGATAGTGATGCGCAGCGAAGCACTATTACGTAAGTATGAGCAGAAACTCGGCGTGACGATCACTCAGGAGCATCAGAAAAAGTGGAACCAGCCCGGTCAAACCAACCCCTTCTATTGCGCGATGGTCGAGCAGTTGGATTATTATCTCGGGCAAATTTTCGATTACCTGGAAAACACTGAGGACCCGCGCTGGCCAGGGCATAAGTTGATTGAAAATACTTATATCATTTTTTCATCGGATAATGGTGGCATGGAGGGACCTCCCGGTGCGGTCTATACGGATAACTTTCCACTACATCGCGGCAAAATTTCGGTGCATGAAGGCGGCACCCGTGTGCCGATGATTGTTACCGGGCCGAGTAAGAATTACTACCAGGCAATAAAATCGGAGTAAGAATTACTACCAGGCAATAAAATCGGAGAGTGGTTTGATTGTGTTCTGATTTGTGCTATAATATCAGTCATGAACAGGTTACGGAGAGCTAAGGCGATTGGGATCAGCGCTGCATACCATGCGATGAGTCGCACTGTGGGGAATGCATTTCTATTTGAGAATAGGGAGAAGGAGATGTTGAGGAAGATGATTTGGCAAGTGGCTGACTTCTGTGGGGTGGAGGTGTTAACTTATTGCATCATGTCGAACCATTTTCATGTGTTGATTCAGGTTCCTTGTGTGGACTCTGTCTCTGATGCAGAGCTGCTTCGTCGTTTTAAAGTGTTGTATCCCAAGCCGACGAAATACCAAGTGACGTCTTTTGCTGAAATTGAACGCTTATTGCGGGCTGGCGGTGATGATGCGTCTGATGTTCGTCAGAAATTGTTGGCGCGCATGGGTGATTTGTCAGAATTCATGAAGACTGTTAAGCAGCGTTTTTCTATTTGGTATAACCGTCATCATAATCGCTACGGCACGCTGTGGGCGGATCGTTTTAAGTCTGTTTTGGTTGAGGGAGAGGGTAATCCACTGCAAACGATGGCGGCTTATATTGATCTCAACCCAGTGCGGGCTGGAGTAGTCGATGATCCGAAGGATTACCGCTTTTGTGGCTATGCTGAAGCGGTTGCGGGAGTGGTTGAGGCCAAGAAGGGACTGATCCATATCTGGAGTGATCGTGGTGCGAAGCGGGTCAATTCAGCTCTACGGATGCATCGGATGTTGATCTTTGGTAAGCATGCCTCGACCCCTGGCCTGTCTGAAATGACGCGTGAGCGTGCGTTGAAGGTGCTGGATCAGGAAGACGGAGAATTGCCAAAGTCGGTGATGCTGCGCTGTAGAGTCCGCTATTTTACCGATGGTGCGATTTTGGGTTCTGCTGAGTTTGTGCGCAGCTTTACTGGGGCATGGCAGATGGAGCGCGGGCGAAAGCACCCATCAAAGGTGAACATGATGCAAGGGGGTGATTGGGGCGGCCTCGCTGTGATTCAAGGTATCAGGCGACAGATTTTCGGTTAGAGTTTCTGGGAGGCAGGAATAGGGGGGCGTAGTCTGAGCAAAACGACAATTCTCAAACAGAATAACTCACTGATTGTTGATTGTTGTTATTTCCTTTTAGCCGCTTCCGATCCATTGATCAACGAGGCAACAGGCCTCAGGGGGCTGAAAATGGGGTCATGTCATTACCTTTGTGGTAGGGCAGAAATGGTGAACAGCGGCAGGCTAGACTTGTAATTGGGTGAAGAGTGAATGGGTGTTGAAGTTGTTGCAATGGAACGTCCCGGAAAGGTGAATCTCCGAATCCTGTTGCGGTAGGATCAATAGGCAATCGTCAAAATGTATCTTTTTACCGCGTCGCGTAAAAGACTGCGTCTCACCGCGTCGCGTAAAAGACTGCGTCTCACCGCGTCGCGTAAAAGACTTCGTCTCACCGCGTAAAACGCTTGGGGCTTCGTATACTACGCCCCACACGTCGCTCCACGCGGTGAACTGCGGCAGGCTGTGAGTGACAACGGCTTCGCCGAGAGTGGTAGTGGTAGGAATAATCAGGACACCCATGAAAACGAGTGGAATTCCCAGTGGGGTAGCCTGCACATCCTTGGGGGACTGTGTCTTTGCAGCGTTCAAATTATGGCTGTCCTCGTTTCCTCTACTCTCCAAGCGATTCGCAAGGTGGTGGGAGCATCCTGCTCCGGGGGCGTGTTGCCAACGTGAGTGTTCCAACGCTTGACGTTTACAGACCGCAGCGCTTCAGGCAGTAGGTCCGGCAACTAAACCTCCATCGAGTAGCCGTATGCGTTCGTTGCCGCCGAACGGAAAGGGCGGCATGCAATGCATTTCAGGCGGCGCTCGGTGGCGGTTCTGTGGGCGTTGTTTTAGCTCCTGGTTGACGCATTTGGATGATTTTAATGCGCAATCTCGTATATATCAGCACTTTGATTCCTGATAATATATACGTCCTAAACCACCGTATAACCTCAATAAATAATGAAACCTATGATGAAAATAAACAAATCAACCCTAACTGGATTGTCCATCGCCGCTGTCGGCCTGATGACATCGGCAAGCCTATCCGCACAGACTATTGCTCAGTATACTTTCGCTTCGGATCTGAGCGCCACATCCTCGGATGCGAATGTTACAGCAAATGCCTTCACTGTGGGTGCAGGCATTTCAGGTGCTGATGCTGGGCGTTCTGGCAGTTCAGCGTCCTTGTTCGCGCGAGCGAGTGTAACAGATTCATCTAACGTGATTTCCAGCACCACTGCGATCAATGCTAACGATTACTTTTCATTCACTGTTGATGTTAATGGAGGGTTTGAAATGGACCTGACGTCTTTGCAGTTTGATCTTGGATATACCAGAAATGGCAGTTTTGAGGACAAACAGTTTAGGACATATTTGCTATCAGACATTGACGGATTTACCTCAGGTGCTCTCATCGGTTTTGATACGGTTGATGTGACTGTGAATGGTGGCTCATTGCAGTATCCGAATGGCACAGCGACTATTTCGCTTGCTGGTGCGCAATTCCAAGACGTCACAGGATCTACCGAGTTTAGGCTCTACATTGCTGATAATACTGGTTCCTCTGACTATATTCACCGTATTGACAACGTTACGTTGAACGGTGCAGTTGTCGTCGTTCCAGAGCCAAGCACTTACGCTCTTATGGGCGGACTGTTGGCTCTCGGTAGCGTGATGATGCGTCGTCGTCGGGGATAAGTTGACACTTATTTTTAGGGTTATCTGTTGTAGAACAGATTTATATTAGGGGAAGACGTCCGGAGCAATCCGGGCGTCTTTTTTCACCTTCCTTATTTCCATAAAGTCAAGTTGGTGGAAATAGTGGGCGGGCTTATTTCCACAGAGAGGCTGAGTGGTGCCAACAGCCCCCAGGGTCATCACTAAAGCGAAGCGCCCATCGTATCCGACCAGAATCACTGAACGTTTGCTAAAGCACCCAAAGGGCATTCATACTGCACGCTACAAAGAATAGCTGAATTTCTCTGAATGCGCCCAACGTTGCAGCGCACTACAGCGTTTTTTCAATTTTGTAGTGCATGGCTTCTTTGCGGTAGCGCCCGGGTGACATGCCGGTCTCTTTTTTGAAAACGTTGCCGAGGTAGGTGTAGGAGGTGTAGCCGCAGGCCTCCGCAATGTCCTGCATGGGGAGGTTGGTCTCTGCGAGTAGTTTACGTGCGCGCTGGATGCGGATGCGGCAGATCTCTTTAGCGGGAGAGCGTCCCAGCAGGTTATTGAATTTACGTTCCAGTGCCCTGCGGGCCATGGGGACTTTTCGCAATATGTCGTCGACTGTGATATTTTCACAGGCGTGTGCCTGTAGATATTGGATCGCTTGTAGTGTCTGAGGGTCATCTATCGCCAGCACTTCGGTGGAGAGGCGCTCAACGACAGTTTCGGGGGTGATGAAGGTGGTTTCTTTGGAGGTCTTTTTTTCCTGAATCTGTTGGTGTAGGAGACTGGCTGCTTGATAGCCGATCTGTTGTGCCGGGGTTAGGATGCCAGATAATGCGGGGTGGCTTGCGTCGCTGAGGAGCTCATCGTAATCACCGCCGAGTATGGCCACGTCGTGGGGGACTTGTAGGCCTGCCTTGCGGGATGCGGTGATCAGGTCGCGCCCGACTTCGAAGCCCCAGGTGTAGATGCCGATCGGTTTGGGCAGGCGCTGTAGCCAAGTGATTAGCTTTTTTTGAGAGGGATGCCAGAAGTAGGTGTTGCTGCGTGTCGTCTTGCTCGGGTAGACGTGGCATGTCATGCCGCTGCTTGAAACTGCGTGTTCAAAGGCGCGTTCGTGTTGCTTGACGTAATCGAGGTGGCGTGGACCGACGTAGGCGAAGTGCTTCAGAGCGCGGCTCTTGAAATGCTCGAGCGCCAAGCATGCGCTGGCTTCTTGGTTGATGCAGACGCGCGGGAATGCGCTCTGTCCGAATTGAATACCTGAAATATTGACCACTGGGAGTAGACTGGCGGTCAGTTCGCTCTGTAGTTGCGTGGTCGAAATACGCGCGATCACCCCGTCGAACTCCTCGTCATCGGGAAGGGAGAATTTCTCATTCTGCCCCTTGGGGTCGATCCATACATCCCATGGTCCATGCTGCAGCGAATAATCCAGCACGCCGCGTATGGTCCGGCGGCCCCAGCTGGTCGCGGTATCAACTAAAATTGCAATGCGGGGTGTTTGTTGGCTCATGGGCTTAGAGGGGCGAGTCTCCAAGTAGTAGTTTCAGAGTGTTTTCTATAGGTCAAGCGGAGGTCGCGAATTCGTAAAAAGTTTACGCAAAAACGTATATTTGTAATGACCCCATTTCTGTTATTTTAGAACCATCCAATACGCCCCTCTTCGATGCACCTCTCTTTCCAGGTCGCGTTGGCGCTTGATGTGGGGTATTCGTCTCTTTTAAATTCCATTCATTATTACAGAATCGTCACATGCGAACCTTGAACCTTAAAGGTCTTCTGATCTCATCTCTGCTCACTTCATTGCTTGGTTCGATGGTGCAGGCTGCGGATGTTAATTTGGCTGAAGCCGCTGTCGTATCGGCGAGTAGCCAACGAGCGGGCTATGGGGTAGAAAAGGTCAACGATGGCGTCGTCAGTGATGCCTCCCGCTGGCTCGCGGGGGAAACAGACCCTAAACCGTGGGTCGAACTCAGTTTTCCCAAGCCCACCACAGTCGGCATGATCGATGTCTTTTCCGGATGGAAAACGGGCGATAGCTTGAAGGCGTTCGACGTGTCGGTTGAAGTGGACGGAGGTTGGCAGCGTTCTGCGAACTGGCAGGTTCGTCAGAACACGCAATCCTCCAAGCGGGTGTATATTGACCGCAGGGACGTGACCAAAATCCGCCTGGAGCTGCTGCATCGCGGCGCGGCTCGTATCCGTGAAATCGCGGTGTATGACAACAAAGAGGCGCTGGGGCTGAAAGATATCGGTGAGCGCAGCAATGCGGCGGATACTTATGAGATCAGCTTCAAGCAACATCAGATTGGTGTGAACCAGATCGGCTATTTTACGGATCGCCCAAAACGTTTCACGGCGCCGCTATCGGGCGACGGCACAGCATTTACGATTCGGGAGCAAGGGCAGACGGCGGTGCAGTATCGCGGCGTCATTAACGGAGGGCTGGGTGATTTTACGGCGTTTAAACCGGCCGATTCCGACGCGCGTTATGTGATCGACTTGAGTGGGGGCAATCTGGAGCCGAATCGCAGCGATCCATTCCTCATTCGAAAAAACATCGCGCAGGAGCAGTATTGGCAGGCGGCAACCGATTTCCTGAACGATGTGCGTTCAGTCACAGGGACACACCCCAGTGCCTATGGAGGCTGTGGCTTCCGTGACGGCACCTATTACGATGCGATTGTTCCCTCGCTGGTGCTTTTTTATCTTTCCGACCCTGAGTTCATTGAGGCGATGCCGCGTCAGATCGATTGGCAGGCTGAAAAGGCGCGTGTCACAGCACCTGACTTTGGTTATATCAGAGATGGTGTTGGGTCGGGAGTGATGGATGCGGTCCGCAACTACTATGAGTTGGAAGCTCCGAAACCCGGTGCGCCTGACGTGGTGAAACTGATTCACTGGGGAGCAGGCTATATTTTGATGCGGCCCAATGGCCGCGACCCTAGCGCGAGTGTCGGCAACGATGACAGCTCGATTGAGCCTCAGACCGTCGAGCAAGTGGCTTATGTGCTGTGGGCATGGCCCGCATTGAAGCAATGGCTGCCGCAATCCTTCTATGACCAGTGCCACGACTTCTGTTTCAAGTTTTGGAAACCTGAAGGTGGGCCAAGAGGGCACTTCACTCAAGGTGGCTCAGGTAACAAAAAGGGGGCGAGTTCCCTCGATATCAGCCCTTGGTGGAACCCGGAAACATATATGACCACCGAATCGTTCGATCAGAGTATTCGCAATCCGGGGCACATGCATCCTTTCAAGGGCCGCCATGCGCCGGGCCATTCGATTGTGCCGAATCTGCTGATGCATGAAGTTGCGTTGCGGGAAGGGCGCGATGATGCCGCCATCTATCTGGATGCTGCTGTCAAACAGGCGGACTGGATCATCAAGCATCTGGACTGGAATGATCCGCGCACCACCAAAGGCCATCGTCTGGCAGAGCACCGCACGATACCGAATTTGGTCTGGCTACTACAGAAATATCCGCAGCAGGCACCAGACGGTTTGCAGGAAAAGATCACGGAGTGGGCACGCGTCGCTGTCAGCCGCTCGCACAACCTGTGGGACTTCCGTAAATACAGTGAGGATATGTGGACCATTCCCGGCATGAATGAGGTTGGTAACTCGCTGAGTCTGCCTGCCATCGCACTCTCTGCCTCATGGGTGGTCGAGGATCCTGCGCTGAAACAGGAGCTCGAACGCATTGCCATCGCCTCGGTGGATCACGTCTTTGGTCGCAATCCGATGCTGCATGCCGCAGCGAGTCATCCGAAACAAGGCTTTCCCGAGATCGAGCGAGGCTGGCCGAAACACTACAAAAAAGACGTCTGTGCACGCTTGGAAACCGTTCGCGGCAATATCGCCACACTGCCGGGCAGCGAGATGTATCCCTTTCAACCCGGCAAAAAGTTCCGTCATCTGGAAGGCTGGTCCAATTACGGCGCGTCCTGGTGCATCAGCTTGAGCTACCTGCGGTATGATGCCATGGGGACGACTCCAGATCTGTAACGGACTGTGGCGGTTTTGTAGGAAGTTCATTAATCATGCATTTTTATTTCAACAATATGTTTCGGACCTGTATCGCAACGATCACACTCTCGCTGGCTCTCTCTGCGTGGGGCGACTCGGCGCAAGTAACTTTTGGCGTCGTGAATGGCGAGGAGCAGATGTTATCCACCTCCGGCACTCGTGAAATCAGTGGAGTGTATCCACATCTGACGACCTATTCCCAGAGCCGCAAAGACGGAAGCTTTTTTAAGGAGGCCCACGAAGAGTGTGGCATCGGCGCGGTGATTCCCTGGGCGGGAAAGTTGTGGATGATCACCTATGCCCCGCACAAGCCGCGTGGCTCGGATCACAAACTTTACTCGATCGACGATGAATTGAACATGACGATTCATGCCGAGAGTGTCGGAGGGACACCGGCCGCACGCATGATCCATGTGGAGTCGCAACAGCTGTTTATCGGGCACTATGCCATCGACAAGGAAGGTCATATCCGAGTGATCAGCCCGGAGAAGATGCCCGCACGCGTGACTGCGATCATGCGGCATCTGACCGACCCGGAAAACTATGTGTATCTCTTCGACATGGAGAACATGTTCTATGAGGTGAACGTGCATACGCTGGAATTTAAGAAGCTATTTCACGACCCCATCCCGGGCTATCACGGCAAGGGTGGATTCACCTCGCAGGGAAAAGTGGTGGTCAGCAACAATGGCGAAAGCGTGGAATCAGGGAAGTATTGGAAGGTGTCTCCGGAATTCAAAAACATAGGAAGCGAAGACCGGGGCTGTTTAGCGACCTTTGACGGAACCACTTGGGAGATCATTGAGCGCCGCCAATACACAGAGGTGACGGGGCCGCAGGGGCCTGCTCCCACCGCCGAAGGCAAAGATCAGCCCGTGTGGGCCATCGGTTGGGATAATCGCTCGCTGCGCTTGCAGGTTATGGAGGGGGGTGATTTCAACACTTTCTTGTTGCCTAAGGGATGCCTGAATAATGATGCCAAACATGGCTGGTTCACCGAATGGCCGCGCATCCGCGACATCGGGGAAGAAGACCTGATGATGGATATGCACGGCATGTTCTTTAAGTTTCCAACGCGTTTCACCGCAAGCAACTGCGCTGGTATCAAGCCGATCGCTAGCCACATCCGTTACATTCCGGATTTTTGTAAGTGGAACGGTCAACTGGTGCTGGCAACCGATGAAGCCAGCATCCAGGGCAATCCGTTGACTGGACAGCCCCAGTCTAACCTCTGGTTCGGCGATGTCGAAGATCTGAAGGAGTGGGGGCCGCGCAACGCGGCGGGTTCCATTTATATGAACGACCCGATCCAAGC
>Ga0115568_10001876_pt1 | contig 14850 bp, 12 predicted proteins | sample COGITO_mtgs_1204_FD_87296 | JGI IMG/M metagenome (GOLD analysis project Ga0115568, IMG submission 87296) | Pelagic marine microbial communities from North Sea - COGITO_mtgs_120426 | ecosystem: Environmental > Aquatic > Marine > Epipelagic | place: Germany:Helgoland, sampling site Kabeltonne...
TAAATAATATTTCTATTATATTTGAGGAAAATCAATTTTCATGAAGCTTTTGAGACGTTTTTTAAGAATTCTATTAATTCTTGCTGTATTGATGTTTATTTGCGGTTGGTTGTATTCTAAAACATACCATACAGATTATTCTGGAGCGTTAGAACTTAAAAACATTTCAGAGGAAGTAACTGTTTATTTTGATGATATTGGTGTTCCTCATATAAACGCACAAAATCAAAAAGATGCCTATGTTGCTTTGGGTTATGTGCATGCTCAAGATAGGTTGTGGCAAATGGAATTGATACGAAGAATTGCGGCAGGAAGGTTGTCTGAAATCTTTGGCAAAGATTTATTAAGAGTAGATCGATTTTTTATAGGCTTAGGTATCGAGGAAGCTGCAAATAAAACAATTGCAAATTTAGATAGAACTAATGAAGCTTATATCCTAACGCAATCTTATTTAGATGGTATAAATCAATTTATTGAAGATGGAAAAACTCCTTTAGAATTTACTTTGGCAGGAGTAGAGAAAGAAAAATACACACTTAATGATATTTATAATGTTTTTGGGTATATGTCTTTTAGCTTTGCGGTTGCTCACAAAACGGATCCTTTATTAACGGAAATTAAAGATAAACTAGGCGATTCTTATCTAAAAGAATTGTTAGGATCTTATGGTGAGAATTTAACCATCAATAGAAATAATTTTTCTGATAAAGTTGATTTTGTTTTTTCTAACTCTGTAAGTGAAATTATGGATGAGTTGCCTGTTTCTCCTTTTATTGGAAGTAATTCTTGGGTAATTGCGCCTGAAAAAACGAAGAACGGAAAAGTGATTTTTGCAAACGATCCTCACATTGCATATTCACAACCTTCAGTTTGGTATCAAAATCATATAAAAACACCTGATTATGAAATCTACGGATTTAATATTGCTTTGATGCCATTTCCTTTGCTAGGTCATAATAGAGAATATGCTTACGGTTTGACAATGTTGGCAAACGATGATTTAAATTTTTATGTAGAAGAAAATAATCCGCAGAACTCTTTAGAGTATAAAACTCCTGATGGTTATAATAGGTATGAATTAAGAGATAAAACAATTCATATAAAAAATGAAATTGATACTTCTTTTCAGGTAAAAGTAAGTAAACATGGACCAATAATGAATGGACTTCTACAACATGTTATTGATGAAAGGCCAATTGCGATGAGTTGGATTTATACGCAGTTGCCAAATGAAATGTTAGAAGTCTCTTATGGAATTTCTCATGCTAATTCAATAAATGAATTTAAAAGTTCCGTTGCAAGAATTCATGCGCCAGGTTTAAATGTAATGTATGGAGACGCAAAAGATAATGTAGCTTGGTTTTCTTCTGCTAAATTATATCAGTTAAGAGATGGTTTGTCTTCTAAAACCTATTTAAATGGTGCTTCAGGAAATGATGAAATTAGAGAATATCTTCCTTTTGATGAAAATCCACAGGCAATAAATCCTAAAAGTAATTATGTGTATTCTGCGAATAATCAAATAGATTCTGTGAGGGGAAAGTTGTATCCAGGATATTATCAGCCACAGGATAGGGCAAAAAGAATTGTTGAACTTTTAGATCAAAAAAATGATTTTACAAAAGAAGCGGTTGCAGAAATGATTTACGATGTAAAATCGTCTACAGTTTCAGAAATTATTAAAAATTTGCTAAAAAGTGTCGATAAATCAACATTAACACCTTCAGAGAGAAAGGCTTTCTCAATTTTAAAAAATTGGGATGGCACTTATTTAAAAACATCTCTTGGACCAACAATTTATAATCGCTTTTTGTATAATTTTTTAAAAGCAACCTATAAGGATGAATTGGGTGAAGGGTTTGAGTTATTTATCAATTCACAATTGCAAGATCAAGTATTGCCAACTCAGGTCAATAGAAATAATTCTGTTTGGTGGGATGATATTTCTACAAAAGATAAAATTGAAACAAAAAAAGAGGTTACTCAAATGGCATTTAAAAGTGCAATTTTATTTTTACAAAATCAACTAGGAGAAAATATAGATGATTGGACTTGGAATAGAGTTCTCTCTGTTGAGTATGAGCACGCAATAGGAAAAGCTGGAGGATTGTTACGAAAATTTTTTAACGTTGGTCCTTTTGAAACTATTGGAGGAAATGAGGTGATTAACAATCAGATTTTTAAATTAGACAGCACAGGGTATTATAAAGTAACTGCGGGGCCTTCAACACGAAGAATTATAGATTTTTCTGATGTTGAAAATAGTTTAGCAATTCTACCAACAGGTCAATCTGGAAATGTATTTAGTGAGTATTATAAAGACCAAACTCAGAAATATTTAGATGGAGAGTTTGTTAAGATGAAATTGAACCAGTCTGAAATTATGAAAAGTAAAAATGTTTTGGTTTTAAAGCCAAAGAAGTGATGTTTCTATAAAATTTAACTCCACTTTAATAAAGTGCGTAATTTTTTTAATTTATGAGTGTAAGGAGCGTATCTAATTGTTAAATCTAACCAATTACCTCTTCTAACGACACCTTTACTATGGGAAAAAGTTTCGAAAGTTTGTTTACCATGATAACTACCAATTCCGCTTTCGCCAACGCCTCCAAATGGCAATCTATGATTTACAAAATGAACAGTTGTATCATTAATAGTTCCACCGCCAAAAGAGTATTTTGCAATCATTTGTTTAACGATTTTTTTATCAGTAGAAAAAATATAAAACGCAAGTGGTTTATCGTATTTTGAAATGATTTCGCTTATTTCGTCTAACGATTCATAAGATATTAAAGGAAGTATTGGTCCAAAAATTTCACCTTTCATTACTTCGCTATCTATAGAAGGTTCGTCTATTAAGGTTGGTGAAATAAAATGATCTTCTTTGTTGGTTTTTCCGCCAATTAAGAAGTTTTCATTTTCTAACATTAAAACAAGTCTATTAAAGTTTTTCGTATTTATAATTCTTGGAAAGTCTTTTGAGGTTTCAGGATTATCTCCATAAGCTTTTTTCAATTCGTTTTTAAAGCAATTAACGAATTCTTCTTTTTTTGATGCGTGTATCAATAAGTAATCTGGTGCAATACAGGTTTGTCCTCCGTTAATAAATTTCCCCCAAACGATTCTTTTTGCGGCTAATTTAATGTTGGCAGTTTCATCAACAATACAAGGGCTTTTTCCGCCTAATTCTAAAGTAACCGGCGTAAGAAATTCTGCAGCAGCTTTTGCTACAATTTTTCCTACAGAAACGCTTCCTGTAAAGAAAATATAATCCCAACGTTGTGTTAATAATCTTTGTGAAACTTCAACACCACCTTCAATAATCGCAACTTGTTTTTTGTCAAAAACAGCTTCAATTATTTCTTTGGTAACTGTACTTGTGTTTGGTGTTAGTTCAGATGGTTTTAAAACAATGGTGTTTCCTGCTGCAATTGCGCCAATTAATGGTGAGAAAGCAAGTTGATGCGGGTAATTCCAAGGAGAAATTACTAAGACCGTTCCATAAGGTTCTTTGTGTATTTTTGCTGAAGAGGGAAAGTTTAAAAGTGATGGTAAAACTCCTTTTGGTTTTGCCCAAGAGTTCAGTTTGTTGATTGTCATTTTTAATTCAGACAAAACAATAGAGGTTTCTGTTAAAACCGCTTCGTATTCTGATTTTTTAAAATCATCATGCAATGCTTTTGTAATATCAGATTCCCTTTTTATAAGTTCGGTTTGAAGTTTTTTTAAGCACTTCTTTCTAAAAGAAATATCTTTTGTTTGTTGTGTTGTAAAGAACTCCTTTTGTGATTGTAGAATGTTACCGATATCCATAAAAAAAATAATTTCTTAAAGATAACAATTAGTTACAAGCGTTCCAAACAACTTCTTTTGGGGTTGGTGCAGTAATGTTAATTTGTTTTTTACTAACAGGGTGTATAAACTGAATTTTTCGGGCATGTAAATGGATACTTCCATCTTTATTACTTCTATCAAAACCGTATTTTAAATCACCTTTTATAGGGCTTCCTATATTAGATAATTGTGTTCTAATTTGATGATGTCTACCTGTTTCTAAATCAATTTCGACCAAAGAATAATTATCTAATTTTTTAATAATAGTATAATGAAGAATGGCTTTTTTACTGCCTTCAATTTCTTTGGTATAAGCTGTAGATTTATTGTTTTTAGGATTTTTCCTTAAGTAATTAATTAAAGTGTCTTTTTCTTTCTTCGGATGATTTTTTACAATAGCCCAATATGTTTTATTTATTTTTTTATCGCGTAACATTTTATTGAGACGCTCTAAGGATTTTGAAGTTCTTGCAAAAATAATAATTCCAGAAGTGGGTCTATCTAGTCTATGAACAACACCTAAAAAGACATCTCCAGGTTTGTTGTATTTGTCTTTAATGTATTCTTTTACAACATCACTTAAAGGTTTGTCTCCAGTTTTATCGCCTTGTGTAATATCTCCCGCACGTTTGTTTACAACAACAATATGGTTATCTTCAAATAAAACTTGTAAATTTTCTTTGGTAGAATGCATTAGATATTATTTAAAATCTTCTGCAACATCTTCATTAACACCATCAATAAATGTTAAAAACTCTTCTCTACCCAATCCTGTAGATGAAGAGGTAATAAATGAAGTGGGAAGAGTTTCCCAAGTGTTTAATAATTTCTTTTTGTAAGAGGTAATTTGTTTATTAATTTTAGAACTTCCTAATTTGTCTGCTTTGGTAAAAACAATACAAAACGGAATTTGGTTTTCGCCTAAGAATTTCATGAATTCCAAGTCAATTTTTTGAGGGTCGTGTCTAGAGTCAATCAAAACAAAAGTACAAACCAATTGCTCTCTTTCTTTAAAGTAGTTTTCTATAAAAAACTGAAAAATTGTTCTTTTCTTTTTTGAAATTTTAGCGTAACCATAACCGGGTAAATCTACCAAGAACCATTCATTGTTTATTTTAAAATGATTAATTAGCTGCGTTTTCCCAGGTTTTCCCGAAGTTTTAGCCAGATCTTTGCGCTCCATTAACATGTTAATTAATGAAGATTTACCCACATTAGAACGTCCAATAAAGGCATATTCAGGAATTCTGTCTTTTGGAGCCTTTGTAACATTGCTGTTACTCATTATAAAGTCTGCAGATCTAATTTTCATTACGTATTATAAAAGATTCTATGTTTTTGAGGATTTGCCGGAGAAAATTATAGTTTTCTTAAAGTAAACCAATCTTTCAGAATTTGGTTAAATTCTTGTGGCTTTTCCATCATTGCAGCATGCCCACATTTATCGATCCAAAACAAATCAGAGTTTGGTAAAAGTTTATTGAAATCTTCAGCAACTTCAGGAGGTGTAACAATATCTTGTTTCCCCCATATAAGGCAAGTTGGTTGTTCCATTTTTGGCAAATCGTTTGCCATATTATGTCTAATAGCGCTTTTAGCAATTGCAAGAGTTCTAATAACAGAACTTCTGTCATTTACAATTTCAAAAACACTATCTACCATTTCTTTTGTTCCAATTTCTGGATCATAAAAAACCCCTCGTGTTTTTTCTTTTATGTATTCGTAGTTACCTCTTTTAGGAAAACTATCTCCCATTGCTTCTTCATACAACCCAGAGCTTCCTGTTAAAACTAATGCGTTTACTTTTTCTTGGTAATATTTTGTAAAATAAAGACCAATATGTCCTCCCAAAGAGTTTCCTAGTAAAATAGCTTTGTCTAAATTTTTAAATTCCATGAACTCCTTTAAAAATTTAGCTAAATTTTTAACGTTAGTTTTTATTAGTGGAAGTGTGTATAAAGGAAGTTCGGGAATTAATACGTTGTAAGAATTTTTAGAGAAATAATTAAAGGTACTTTCAAAATTACTTAAAGCGCCCATTAAACCATGTAGAATAATGATTGTAGGTCCTTCTCCTGATTCTACATATGTAAATTTCCCTTCAGTTTTTAACTTGTCAGTCATTGATTTTTCAATTCGCTTAAAAGCAAATGTAATTCTTTTTTATGAGATAGATAACGTTTTTTAGCTTGCCATTTTTTTAAATAAAATGAATAAAATAACAAGGAGTTGTTAACAAATAGGTTATTTATTAACAATGTGGTGAAAAGTGGTAAAAAGTGGTAAAATTTAGCTATTTTTGGTTTGGACTAATAATTTATGTAATGTTAAATTTAATTGGGACATATGAGTGTAAATCAGATGCTAAGGGAAGATTGATGTTTTCATCAGCCTTCAAAAAGCAACTGTCTTCTGTGTTACAAGATGGTTTTGTGGTAAAGAGGGCGGTTTTTCAGCCGTGTTTAGAGCTGTATCCAATTAGTGAATGGAGTCTGATGATGGGGAAAATCAACAAGCTAAATAGGTTCAAGAAAAAGAACAATGATTTTATTCGAAGATTTACGGCAGGTGTAAAGATGGTGGAGTTAGATGCAACTGGTAGGATTTTAATTCCTAAAGATTTATTTGAATTCGCAGGTATAAAAAAACAGGTGGTCATGTCTTCTTCGGTAAATATTATAGAAATCTGGGATAAAGAAAAATATGAAAAAGCCATTGAAGATGCGTCTGACGATTTTGCAGATTTGGCTGAGGAGGTAATGGGAAATACAGAGTTAGATGAGTTATCATAATCCAGTTTTATTGCAAGAGAGTGTAGACGCCTTGTCTGTTAAGGAGGATGGTGTTTATGTGGATGTTACGTTTGGAGGTGGAGGTCATTCGAGAGAAATTTTGAAAAGACTAGGTGAGAATGGCAGATTGTTTGGTTTTGATCAAGATCCGGATGCTTTGGGTAATGTGATTGATGATGGGCGCTTTGTGTTGATTCCAGAAAATTTCCGTTATATATCAAGGTTTTTGAGGTTTAATGGTGTTAGGAAAGTGGATGGTGTTTTGGCGGATTTAGGTGTTTCTTCACATCAGTTTGATGAGGCTGAAAGGGGTTTTTCTACCCGTTTTGATGGTGATTTAGATATGAGGATGAATCAAAAGTCTAGGGTTTCGGCAAAAGAAATTGTAAATGAGTATTCAGAGGAGAAGTTAGCTGAAATATTGTTTTTGTATGGTGAATTGAGAAATTCTAGAAATATAGCTAAAACTATTGTTGAAAAAAGAGCTGAAGCGAAGATAGATACAAGTTTTCAGTTAAGAGAGGTGTTGCGAAAGTATTTGCCAAAAGCAAAAGAACATAAGATAATAGCACAGATTTTTCAAGCGATAAGAATTGAGGTAAATGAAGAGTTAGATGTTTTGAGAGAGTTTTTGGAGCAAATTCCAAATTTATTAAAAGATGAAGGAAGGTTGAGTGTTATCTCATATCACTCTTTAGAGGATAGGTTGGTAAAAAGATTTATCAGAACAGGATTGTTTAGTGGTGAGTCTAGAAAAGATATTTTTGGGAATACCAGTGAGCCGTTAAAGAAAGTAGGAAAATTAATAGTGCCTACTTCGCAAGAGATTAAAACAAATAATAGAGCTCGGAGCGCTAAATTAAGAATAGCAACATTAAAAAATTAATATGTATCAAGTTAAAAAAGGTGTGTATGATTTTCTTCGTGGGAGCTTTCTTACGGATGATTCTGCTTTTAAAAATTGGCGTATTATCATTTTTGTAGTTGTGCTGTTGTTGGTGATGATATCAAGTGCGCACAAGGCTGATAAAAAAGTGATTCAGATATCTGAGTTGAATAAAAAGAAAAGAGAATTGCGAGCAGAGTATGTTGATACTGGTACTGTTTTAATGAGGATGAAAATGGAATCTAGTATCAGGAAAAAAGCAAAAGCAAGAGGTTTGGCGCCTTTGAAGTCTCCTCCTAAAAAAATAAAAGTAACTATTCATAAAGATAAATAAAGTTGGCAACTCATAAAAAAAGCATACTTACAAAATTTTACTTAGTATCAGCTTTTGTGGCTTTTATTTTGATATCTGTAGTATTTCGTGTGTTTACGATTCAGCATTTGGAGGGAGATAGATATAGGGAGTTGTCTACTGAGTTAACAATAAAACAAGACACTATATTCGCGAATAAAGGAAATGTGTATGCTGCCGATGGGAATTTGTTGGCTACATCTATGTCTAAATTTACAATTAGAATGGATGTTCTTGCTGTTGATGGAAATGTTTTTGAGGAAAATGTTGGGGCGTTATCTTTGGAATTATCCAAGATGTTGGGGAAATCTTCTAGTTATTATCAAAACAAATTAAGAAAAGCAAAAAAGAGAAGGAATAGGTATTTGCTGATCGCTAGAAATATTGGTTACACAGACTATTTAAAAATGAAGCAGTTTCCGATATTTAATAAAGGGGTTTATCGCGGTGGTTTTATAGCAGATCAGAAAACTGTCAGAGCGCATCCGATTGGTAAAATTGCAGAACGAACAATTGGGTATGATGATTTTAGGGGCGGAGCGGGAATAGAAGGTGCGTTTGCGGATTATATGGAGGGTGAAAATGGTTTACGATGGAAACAGAAAATTGCCAAAAACCAATGGAAGCCAATTAATGATGTTAATGAAAAAGAACCTATTGATGGTCATGATATTATTACCACAATAGATGTAAATATTCAGGATATTACACATCATGCTTTATTGCGAAGGTTAGAGTATTTTGAAGCAGATCATGGTTGTGCCGTTGTTATGGAGACTGCAACGGGAGAAATTAAGGCAATTTCTAATTTAGGAAGGACTTCTGAAGGTACTTATTATGAGAAAAGAAACTATGCTGTTTGGGAGAGCCATGAGCCTGGTTCTACTTTTAAACTTGCAAGTTTGATGGCTGCTTTAGATGATAAGGTAATTGATACTTCAACTGTTGTTGATACAGAAAAAGGTCGGATTTACATTCATAATAGAAAGGTTGAGGATTCTCACAAAGGTGGTTACGGTAAGATTTCTGCAGCAAGAGTTTTTGAGGTTTCTTCGAATGTGGGGATTGTGAAAATTATGAAAAAAAACTATGATCACAGACCTCAGAAATTTATTGAAAAACTAGAAAAATATGGTTTTAAAGAGCCTATCGGTTTTTCAATTAAAGGTGAGGGAAAGCCATTTGTTCCGGAGCCTGAAGATAAAAGTTGGAGTAAAATTTCTTTAGAGTGGATGTCTTGGGGTTATGGAGTTTCATTAACGCCAATGCAAATATTAATGTTTTATAATGCTGTTGCTAATAATGGGGTTATGGTAAAGCCAATGTTTATAAAAGAATTACGCAGACAAGATAAAACTGAAAAGGTTTTTGAAACAGAAATTGTAAACTCAAAAATAGCATCAAAAGAGACATTGATGAAGGTTAGAAAAGTGATGGAAAATGTCGTTGTGAAAGGAACCGCACAAAATATTTATTCACCAAACTTTTCTATGGCAGGTAAAACAGGAACTGCTAAAAAATATATTTCAAGAACTAAAGATAAAAATGGTGAATGGCAAGGTGGGTATTATTCAAGTAAGCACTATGTAGCTTCATTTGCTGGTTTTTTTCCGGCAGATAATCCAAAGTACTCTTGTATTGTTGTTGTTCATGATCCAAAGAAAGAAAAAGGGTATTATGGAGCCACGGTTGCTGCTCCAATTTTTAAAGAAATTGCTCAGAAAATATATACAACAACTCCTATAGATAATCAATCAGTAAGTGATGAGGTAGACTTCACCTCTATTGAAAAGCAATATGATAAATACAATATCAAATTAAACAAAGAATACAAACGAATTCCAAATGTTTATGGAATGATTGGGATGGATGCTCTGTCTTTGTTAGAAAACATTGGGTTAAAAGTAAAGCTATCAGGGATGGGTAGAGTGAAATCTCAATCACTTAAAAAAGGAGTGAGGTTTACAAAAGGTAGTACTATTATTTTAAAACTTTCATAAGTTGAAGAATTTAAAAGACATATTATATCAGGTTTCTATTAATCAAGTATTTGGATTTACAGATGTTGAGGTAAATAGTCTTGTTTTTGATTCAAGAAAAGTTCAAAAAAATGATGTTTTTATTGCTCAAAAAGGAGTTAGGTTTGATGGTCATTCATACATTGAAAAAGCAATTTCTTTAGGAGCGGTAGTAATTATTTGTGAAGATTTTCCTACTTATAAAAGAGAGGATGTTACATATGTTCAAGTAAGCGATACGAACTTAGCGTTGGCTATTATGGCCTCTAATTTTTACAATAATCCATCTAAAATATTATCTCTTGTTGGTGTGACGGGCACAAATGGAAAAACTACAATTGCATCACTGTTATATCAATTATTTAAAAAAGCAGGTTATAAAGTTGGTTTATTGTCAACTGTAAAAATTTTAGTTGACGAAACTGAATTTAAAGCAACCCATACAACTCCGGATTCTGTTACAATCAATTCGTATTTAGATAAAATGATTGAGTCAGGCGTAGATTATTGTTTTATGGAAGTTAGCTCCCATGGAATCCATCAAAAAAGAACTGAAGGCCTAACTTTTGCAGGAGGCGTTTTTACTAATTTATCTCATGATCATTTGGATTATCATGAAACTTTTTCCGAATATAGAAATGTAAAAAAATCATTTTTTGATTCGTTGTCTAAACCTGCCTTTGCACTTACAAATATCGATGATAAAAATGGCGATTTCATGTTGCAAAACACGAAGGCAATAAAGAAAACGTATGCATTAAAAACATTAGCAGATTATAAAGTAAAGGTTTTAGAAAAGCAGTTTTCTGGAACGCTTTTAAAAATTGATGAATCTGAAGTTTGGACAAAGTTAATAGGTAGGTTTAATGCTCTTAATTTACTAGCGATTTTTGCCACCGCAGAATTACTGGGTTTAGAAAAATTAGAAATATTAACAATTATAAGTCGGTTAGAGAATGTTAGTGGGCGTTTTGAATACGTTCTGTCTGAAGACAGTGTAACTGCAATTATAGATTATGCTCATACACCAGATGCTTTAAAAAATGTTTTGGAAACCATTAATGATATTAGAACAGGGAATGAAAAAGTAATTACAGTTGTTGGTTGTGGGGGAGATCGAGATCGAGCAAAGAGACCAAAAATAGCGCATATCGCCTCTCAATTGAGTAATCAAGCGATTTTTACATCAGATAATCCTAGAACAGAAAATGCGCAAACCATTTTAGATGAAATGGAATCTGGTGTGTCTGCTGAAAACTATAAAAAAACATTATCAATTTTAGATAGGAGGCAGGCTATCAAAACAGCTTGTAAGTTTTCTGAAAGTGGTGATATAATTTTAGTTGCGGGTAAAGGACATGAAGATTATCAAGAAATAAACGGTATTAGAACTCATTTTGATGATTTGGAAGAAGTGAAAAATTGTTTCAATCAATTAAAAAAATAATTAAGAATGCTATATTATTTATTCGAATATTTAGAAAATCAATTTAGTTTTCCCGGCGCTAGTGTGTTTCAATTCATCACATTTAGGGCGGCTTCAGCATTCATTTTGTCTTTACTGATTTCTTCAATTTTTGGTAAAAGAATTATAAGTTTTTTACAAAGACAACAAGTAGGTGAGTCTATTAGAGATTTAGGGTTAGAAGGGCAAATTCAAAAAGCAGGTACTCCAACAATGGGTGGAGTTATTATCATTTTAGCAACATTGATTCCTGCATTATTGTTAGCAAAACTAGATAATATTTATATAATCCTTCTTGTTATTACAACTCTTTGGATGGGGTTAATAGGTTTTTTAGATGACTATATTAAAGTATTTAAAAAAGATAAGGCGGGTTTACATGGCAAATTTAAGGTTTTAGGTCAAGTTGGTTTAGGGATTATTGTCGGTTCAATGCTTTATTTTAACGATGGAGTTACCATAAAAGAGCAGTTACCAAAAGAGCAGCAAATAGAAAATAAACAAGGAAAAAGAGTTGTTTTTGGAGATGCGCATAAATCAACAAAAACAACAGTTCCTTTTTTTAAAAATAATGAATTAGAATATTCAAAAGCGTTTAGTTTTTTAGGAGATGAGTATGAAAAATATGGTTGGATCGTCTTTATATTTATTACTGTTTTTATTGTTACGGGAATTTCAAATGGAGCAAATTTAACAGATGGAATAGATGGTTTGGCAGCAGGTTCCTCTGCGATTATTGTAATAACACTCGCACTTTTTGCATGGGTTTCTGGTAATATTATTTTCGCGGATTATTTAGATGTAATGTATATACCAAATTCTGGAGAAATGACCGTTTTCATTCTTGCGTTTGCGGGAGCTTTAATCGGTTTTCTGTGGTATAACACTTATCCAGCACAAATTTTCATGGGAGATACGGGTAGTTTAACAATAGGTGGAATTATAGCGGTTATCGCGATCTCTATTCGTAAAGAATTATTACTCCCAATATTAGCAGGAATCTTTGTGATAGAAAATATTTCGGTAATTATTCAGGTATTTTGGTTTAAGTATACCAAAAAGAAATTTGGAATAGGAAGAAGAGTTTTTAAAATGGCGCCTTTACATCATCATTATCAAAAAATAGGTTATCATGAGAGTAAAATTGTCGTTCGATTTTGGGTAATAGGAATTTTATTGGCAGTATTGGCAATAGTGACCTTAAAATTGAGATAGATGGAGTATTTAGTAATTCTTGGTGGTGGAGAAAGCGGTGTTGGTGCCGCGCTTTTAGGAAAGCAAAAAGGTTACAACGTTTTTGTGTCAGACAAGGGCGGGATCTCAAAAAAATATAAAGAAGTTCTTTTACATAATGAAATCAGTTTTGAGGAAAATAGACATACAGAAAGTAATATTTTGAATGCTAATTTAGTAATAAAAAGTCCTGGGATTCCTGATACAGTTCCATTAGTTTTAAAATTGAAAGAAAATTCAATTCCCGTTATTTCAGAAATTGAATTTGCATCACAATTTACAAACGCTACTATTGTTGGAATTACGGGTTCTAATGGTAAAACTACTACCACATTATTGTTGTATCACATTTTGAAAAACTCAAATTTTAATATTGGTGTTGCAGGCAATATTGGTGATAGTTTTGCTAAGCAAGTTGCAGAGAATTCCTATGAAAATTATGTTCTGGAGTTGAGCAGTTTTCAGTTAGATGGAATAAAATCTTTTAATAGTCATATTGCGATTTTAATTAACATTACTCCAGATCATTTAGATCGATACGAATATGATTTCGATAAGTATGTTGAGGCCAAATTTAAAATAACAAAGAATCAAAAAGAAACTGATTATTTCATTTATGATGCAGATGATAGGGCAATCATAAATTGGTTAAATAAAAATAAAACAAAAGCAAAGTTAGTTCCATTTTCAATTGAAAAAGAATTGGAATACGGAGCCTATTTGAAGGATAATAATATTATAATCAACATTAATAAAGAAAAATTTACTATGCCAATATCAACTTTATCGCTTAAAGGAAAACATAATACTAAGAATGCAATGGCAGCGACAATGGCTGCTCAATTATTAAAAGCTAGAAAGCAAGTAGTAAAAGAAAGTTTAGAAAATTTTGAAGGTGCAGAGCATCGTCTAGAGAATGTTGCAAAAATTAAAGATGTAAAGTATATAAATGATTCTAAAGCCACGAATATTAACGCTACTTATTATGCGCTAGAATGTATGGATAACACGACAGTTTGGATTGTTGGTGGTGTTGATAAGGGGAATGATTATAATGATTTATTACCATTGGTAAGAGAAAAAGTGAAAGCGATTGTCTGTTTAGGTGTTGATAATGATAAAATTAAAGAAACTTTTGGTAACGTAGTTGACATTATTGTGGAAACTGCCGGTGCAGAAGAGGCTGTAAAGGTTTGTCATAAATTGGCAGAGAGAGGAGAAACGGTACTGTTGTCGCCAGCTTGTGCAAGTTTTGACTTATTTGAGAATTATGAAGATCGCGGACGCCAATTTAAGAAGGCGGTTAGAAATCTATAGTTTTTTACAAGAAAATTAGGATATAAATATATATGTGAAATAAGAGTAAAATTCGATTTTAGAGATAAATAGAATAGTATTTCTCTACTTTGTGGAGGCTAATAAAGGCTTATGAAAACCATTTTTAAACATATTAAAGGAGATAGAACCATTTGGGCAATTATTGCTGTTTTGGCAATATTTTCATTCATGCCAGTTTATAGCGCAAGTACAAACTTGGTGTATGTGGTTGGAAATGGATCTACTTTGGGGCATTTGGTAAAGCATATTGTTTTATTAATATTGGGGTTTGCGATTATTTATGGAGTGCACAAAGTGCCTTATAGATATTTTTCTGGAGGTTCTGTTTTAATGCTTCCAGTAGTTATTATATTATTGATTTTTACCCTAGCTCAAGGAACCACAATTGGAGGTGCCAATGCAAGTAGATGGATTCGAATTGGGGGAATTGGTTTTCAAACATCAACTTTAGCAGGTTTGGTTTTAATGGTTTATGTAGCAAGATATTTTGCTAAAAATAAAGAAAAAACAATCAATTTTAAAGAAAGTTTATTGAAGCTTTGGACACCTGTTGCTATTGTTCTATTACTAATATTACCAGCAAACTTCTCTACTACGGCAATAATTTTTGTAATGGTCTTAATGGTTAATTTTATTGGCGGTTATCCAGCAAAATATATTGGGTTTATTTTAGGGGCTGGTATTGTGTTACTATCATTATTTGTTCTGATAGCAAAAGCGTTTCCCGATGCAATGCCGAACAGAGTTCAGACTTGGCAAAGTCGTATAGAAAGTTTTTCTGACGGAGAAAGCAAAGAAGCTTATCAAGTTGAAAAAGCTAAAATAGCCATTGCAACGGGAGGTATATTTGGTGTTGGTCCAGGAAAAAGTGTACAAAAGAACTTTTTACCTCAATCTACATCCGATTTTATTTTTGCAATAATTGTCGAAGA
>Ga0115568_10001885_pt1 | contig 14830 bp, 15 predicted proteins | sample COGITO_mtgs_1204_FD_87296 | JGI IMG/M metagenome (GOLD analysis project Ga0115568, IMG submission 87296) | Pelagic marine microbial communities from North Sea - COGITO_mtgs_120426 | ecosystem: Environmental > Aquatic > Marine > Epipelagic | place: Germany:Helgoland, sampling site Kabeltonne...
ATAATTAGAATGTTAATTTTCCGTTTTTTAGGAGCTAAATTTAGCTTAGTTGCAACTCGACACGCTGAGACTATTCCCTCAAATTTTACGTTGAATTTGCTTAAAAAGGCGGACAAGGTAGTTACCCTTACCAAAAGCATGAGCAAGAGTCTTGGAATCAAAAACACAATTATAGGACACGGAGTGAATGTAGATTTGTTTATTCCAAAGAGGCAACCTAGTTTCAACTTTATTTCACAAAAAAACATCATTCTCTGTGCAGGAAGGGTAAGAGCTTTAAAGGGACAAGAGACGATGTTTGAGGCGGCAAAAGTTTTGAAAGAAAACAAAACTTGGGCATTAGTAGTTGTAGGAAAAGTAGAAAAACCCTCTTTTCTTCAAACACTTAAGAAAATCGCAAAGCAAAATTCTATTGAAAATCAAGTATATTTTGTTAACGAAACCCCAGATATTTCTCCTTATTATCAAGCTGCAAAAGTAGTAGTAGCACCAAGTTTCTCAGAGGGATTTTCTTTAGTTGCAGCAGAAGCAATGTCTTGCGAGTGTACCGTGATTGCTACCAAAAACGTGGGAGTACACTCTTTATTAATAAAACACGGTAAAAATGGCTATCTGTTTCAGGCGGGAGATGTTGCTCAGCTTGAAAATTTGATTTTGGGATTAATTAAAAATAAAACTTTGTTTTTAGGAAAAGAGGCTAGAGAGGAAATAACTACAAATTGGAGTGCAAAATCTGAGGCTGATAATTTAATGGAGCTCTACAATCAATAGGGCTATCTTGGTTTATTCAAAAACTTAAACATCATCAAAGTCAATCGATAGAATGTCGGAGGTTGGAATTGCCTGACAAGCCAAGGTCAGCCCTTCGGCAATTTCCCCTTCTGTTAGAATATTATTTTGAAGCATTTTCACCGTACCCTTTGTTACCTTACCAATACAAGAGGAACAAACGCCGCCTTGACAAGAATAAGGAACATCAATTTTTTCATTTAATGCAGCATCTAAAAGAGTCATGTTTTTCGACATGGATATTTCGAAATCTTCATAATCAGATGTGATTTTTACTTTTGTCTTCTCAGAATTTTCTACAGACTCAATTTTCTTTTTTGAATAAAAGAGTTCAAATAAAATTTTACTTTTATTAAATCCAAGAGCCTCTAATTCATCAGACATGGAAACGGTTAATTCTTCTGGACCGCAAAGGAAAAACTTCTTAAAACTTAAATCAGAGTGTTGGTTTAAACAATATTTTAGAAAACTACCATCAATTCTTCCATATTCACTTCCTTCATTGTTTTCTCTGCTGTAGATGTTATAACAAAAAAACCTATTTGGGTAATTCAATTTTAAATCTTTTATTTCAAAATGAAACATAGAGTCTCCTATATTTTTATTTCCATAAATAAGCACGAATTTATTTTTATCGTTTACAGCCAACGCATCCTTTATAATAGACATAAAAGGGGTAATCCCACTTCCAGCGGCAACTCCAAACAAGGTTTCTTGTGAATCATCTCCTTGAAAGATAAACCTTCCCTCGGGCTTAGAAACATCCAGAACATCTCCCTCTCTTAATGCTTCGTTTGCATAATTTGAAAACAATCCTCCTTCAATAGCCTTAATAGCCACAGTTAATCTTCCGCTTTTAGGGGAACTGCAAATGGAGTATGCTCTTAAAATGGAATCTCCTTTAATTTTAGCTTTTAAAGTAACATATTGACCAGCCTTATACAGATAATAATTCTTGAGACTATCTGGCACTTCAAATGAAATAGAAACGGAACTTGTTGTTTCTGCTTTTATTTTTAGAATTTTTAAGGAGTGAAATTTTTGCAAAGAAAGTATTTTAAATTTTTTTCAAAAATAGGTAAGAGAATTAAGAATGTAAAGAAAAATTACAATTCAATTTACATTCTTAAAAGAATGTATATATTTGAACTGATGTTTATTACGTTTTTAAAATTACAATGGAAATCTTTTTTTAGAGGAGAATCTGTTGGCACCAATGTAATGACCAAAATTTTTAAATGGTTTTGGATTGCATATTTTTCTTTTTTAACTCCCTTAATAGGGCTAATTACCTTTAAAGTTTTAAAGGAAGATTTTGAAGTAGAAGACCCGTTTCTTTTCCTTAATAAAAATTTAATTTATGTTTTTACTTATTGGATAGTGATAAGGTATTTTATACAACCAGTTCCTAATGTGTCAATAAAGCCTCTTCTCTTAACCCCAATTTTAAAAAAGAAAATAGTTAGAGACACTCTTGGGAATTCTATTTTTTCTTTTTTTAATATAGTTGCATTTTTTTATTTGATTCCCTTGGGTTTAGATCTAATAAAGGAAGGTTATAATATGAATCAGTTGATAGGATGGAGTTTAGCCATAATTGCATTTGTATATATCACCAATTATTTAAATTTTTTATTAAACAATAATGATAAGCTCTTGTATACTATTGGAGCTACGCTTTTCAGTATTAAATTATTAGAATATTATTCTATTTTTGATTTTACTGTTTATTCAGGATCTTTCTTCTATTCCTTTTATGCCAATCCTGTTTATTCAATATTACCTTGGTTATTTTTAGTTTGGATTTATTTCTACGTATTTAAATTTTTTAAAAATGGTCTTTATATAGATACCGGTTTAAAAAAGAAAGCAGATGAGGCTAAAATTGACGATTTTTCTTGGCTTGATAGATTTGGCAAAACATCTATTTTTTTAAAAAATGACTTAAGGCTAATAAAAAGATCTAAGAGGGCAAGAAGTACTGTTTTTGCGGGTGTTTTTTTCTTGTTTTATGGATTCATTTTTTATTTTCAAGATGACATTTGGGGGCCCGTGATGACCTTTTTTGGATATTTATTTGCTTCAGGAGGTTTTTTATTTATGTTCGGATCCTTTGTGCCAAGCTGGGACAGCCAATATTATCCGCTTATGATGACTCAAAACATAGAGTATAAAGAATATATAAAATCAAAATGGTCTCTAGTAGTTATTGGTACAATTATATCTACAGTTCTAGCATGTTTTATTTATTCTTTTTTAGGAACCGACGCAGTTTTTGCTGTATTGGCTGGTGGACTGTATAATATGGGTATAAACGGATACTTAACCCTGTGGGCTGGGGCTTACACCAAAACCCATGTTGACTTAGACTCTAGCAAGATGGTATTTGGTGGTAGAAAAGCCATTAATATGAAAACAATTTTAATTAGTCTTCCTCAAATGGCACTTCCTCTGTTATTATTTTGGATTGGTTATAATTATTATTCGATTTTAATAGGATGTTTAATTGTTGGGTTAACAGGTGTTGTGGGAATTTTATTAAAAGACCTTGTTTTTAAATTGATAATTAGAGCGTATAAATCTGAAAAATACTCCACCTTAAAAGCGTATAAAAAAACTTAATTTTATGATTACTTTAAAAAATATTACTAAAAAATATTCAAAAGAAACAGTTTTAGATATCACAAGTTTAGATATTCCATCTGGCCAAACTTTTGGTCTTGTGGGCAATAATGGAGCGGGAAAAACAACTATGTTTAGCTGTTTATTAGATTTGATCAAGCCTTCAACAGGAAGAGTGATCAATAATGGAGTTGACGTTATGGAAAGTGAGGGCTGGAAGAGTTTTACAGCTGCATTTTTAGACGACACTTTTTTAATTGGTTATTTGATGCCAGAAGAATACTTTTATTTCATTGGAGAATTAAGAGGCTTAAAGAAAAAAGAGGTAGACGAATTTGTTAATCAATTTGAAGATTTTTTTCACGGAGAAATATTAGGTGGAAAGAAATATTTAAGAGACCTTTCAAAGGGAAATCAAAAAAAAGCAGGAGTTGTTGCAGCATTGATAGGAGAACCTAAAGTTGTTATTTTGGATGAACCTTTTGCAAACTTAGATCCTTCCACCCAGATTAGGCTCAAACAAATTATAAAAGATCTGTCGAAAAATAAAGAGACAACGGTACTTGTTTCTAGCCATGACATTCAAGATGTTACAGAAGTATGTGAAAGGATTGTTCTTTTGGAGAAAGGCAAGATGATTAAAGATATTGTCACCAGTCCAAAAACTTTAAAAGAGTTAGAATCTTATTTTAAAGGAGAATTACTATAAAATCAATTATTTTTACTTTTCGATAATAAATTACGTTATTTTATGTTATTGAGTAGTACATTATAATTAGTTTGAAAAAACACATCTTTACAATATCGATTCTGTTAATTTTTTTTAGTTGCTCAACTAAGAAAAACAAACCTTTAAATAAGGGTTTTCATTCCATTGTTTCTAGCTATAATATCTTATTTAATGGCAACACATCGGTTGAAGAGGGTTTGTTAGAAACACAGGACTCTTACAGCGAAAATTTTTGGAATATATTACCAATAGAAAAGATAAGCCTTTCGGATGATATAATAACTGTTGACGGAATTGAAAATGTTAATTTTTTAAAAGGAGAAGAAAAGGCTGCTAAAACGATTCAAAAACATTCCATGTTGATAAATGGCAAACAAAGGAATCCAAAAATTGCAAATGCTTATTTGCTTTTAGGTAAAGCAAGGTATTTGGACCAAAGGTTTGTTCCAGCTTTAGACGCTTTCAACCAGGTTTATAAACAACCACGAATAAACGAACTATGGGATCAGTCTGTGATTTGGAAAGCCAAAAGTAATATTAGATTGGAGCAAGAAGCCTTAGCTATAGAGCTTTTAAAAACATTGTTAGAAACCAAAGAAATTAACACCCAAAATAAAGCACGAGCAAATGCTATTTTATCAATGGCCTATTTACAAATTGAAGAGGAAAAAAAAGCATTTAAGCCTTTAAAGGTTGCTGCAGAGTTGGAAACAAATAGAACTAACAAAGCTCGATATTTTTATATCTTAGGTCAGCTTTTTGAAAATAAATCTAAGCAAGATTCGGCAAATATTTATTTTAAAAAAGTAGTAAAATTTCATAGAAAAATTCCAAGAGAGTTTTATATAAATGCTAAACTCAAAACATTGCTTTATGACTCAATAGAAAAAAAGGAAAAAGAATCTCAAATTATAAAAATGATTGACAACTATGAGAATGAAGGTTTTTTAGACAAAATATATTATAGTTATTCTATGTTGCTTTTTTCTAACGATTCAATATCAAAAGGAAAAAATTATTTGAATAAAGCAATTAGAGAAAATAGTTCAGACAAGGAATTACAATCAAGGGGATATGCCAAAATTGCTAAAATCTATTTTCAAAGTTCAGACTATGTAACAGCAGGAAAATACCTGGACAGTACCTTAGGCACCCTAAATAAAAAATCTAAACTATTTTGGGAAACACAAAGACAAAAAAAGGGATTAAATCAAGTTATTGAACTGGAAAACAATATAAAATTATATGACAGTTTAATTAAAATTTCTTTTTATGACAATGAAAAATTAAATTCTATTTTAAATCAAATCGAAGTCTCTAAAAAGGATTTAAAAAAACAAAGGATTGACCAAAACAAAGAAAATAGACCTTCAGCAATGAATATAGCTAGATCTAAAAAAAGCAATTTTTATTTTTATGACAATAACTTAGTCAACTTAGGAAAGAATTCATTTGAATCAATATGGGGGCAAAGAACCAGAGAAACTTACTGGAGAAGCTCAAACTCTTTAACATTACGAATTGATGAAAAGAAAGAGAAAAAAGAAGAAAAAAAAGAAGTTAAAGAAAGGGAATTACCAATACAAAATACAAATTTACTCGCTTTAATTCCAATCACAAAACCTCAAAAGGACAGTATTAAAAAGCTAAAGAATCAATCTTATTTAAAACTAGTAGAACTATACTTGGTAAAGTATAAGGACTATGATTTGGTAGAAAAGCGATTAAAAAAATTTATTAAATCCCAACCAAGAAAAGAATTTTTAGCAGAAGCGAACTACTTGCTATTTAAGCTTTATAAGGTTACAAACAAAAAAAAGGAAGAGATTGTAAAAGCTTTAATAATTAGAGATTTTCCAGAAACTAAATTTTCTAAAATTTTGCAAAACTCAAATAATCTTGTTTTAGAGGGGGAGGTATTGAAAAAGAGATTAGATAGTTTTAAAGTCTTTTTTGAAAAGCAGAAATTTGAAAAAGTAATTAAGGAAATAGACACGGCAATAGGCTTTATTGAAAACAAAGAGCTGATATTCGATTTCGAATTGCTGAAAGCTGCTTCGACTGGAAGACTGGAGGGGATTCTAGTTTATGAGGAAAAACTAAAAGATTTAATCGTAAAGTATCCAAATAGTGTTCGAAAAAATGAAATTCAAAAAATTATCAATGAGATTAATAAAAAATGGAAAACAAAAAAAGAAAAGGAATTATTTGGGAAAACCGTTTTAGTTTATGTTCTCGATAAAAAACAGGATCAAAAGAAGATTTTGGATAAATTATTTTCAGTTATTAATAGACCATTAAAATTTTCGATTGATGTTTATGATTACGAAAAAAGTCTATTGGTTGTTAGGGATTTTGAAAATAAAGAAAAAGCAAATAAAACAAGAGATCAAATAAACAAAAAAATAGAATTTTTAGGACTAAAAAATAATTTTGTAGTTTTGTCTTCCCAGTATAAAAATATGCTGATTTACAAGAGTTTAGACTTGTACAAAGAAAATTAATTTATGGCTTTTGGTATAACAAATAATACAACTATGCAACAATCAAGAGAATCTAATAAAATAGATATTATAGAAAAAACAACTAAAATCGTTGGAGACATAACCTCCCAAGCAGATTTTAGAATAGATGGAAACGTTGAAGGAACTATCAATACCTCTGGTAAGGTCGTTGTTGGAGAGGAAGGGGTAGTTTCTGGAAAAGTCACATGCTCTAACTCTGATATAGCAGGACTAGTTAAAGGAAGTCTAGATGTTTCAGGAATACTTTCCTTAAAATCATCTGCTAGAATTGAGGGAGATGTTCTCACGGGAAAACTTGCCATCGAAGCAGGTGCAAACGTAGACGCTAATATTTCAATGAAAGGAGCTAAAAAAATGAAAGCTCTAACCGGCAATGAAAAACAAACCTCAGCCGAAAAAACGGCCTAATCCTTATTTGCTTTTTGTTGGCCTTGTTTTTCAAATGGGGGTTACTATATATTGTTGTGCTCAATTTGGCAAATATCTGGACAGAACTTATCAGTATGATAAGTTTTTCACTGCTATTATAACAATTTTTGGAGTAATCATTTCCTTTTATGTTTTAATTAAACAGTTAAAAAGAATAAACAACTAATTGTTTTAGTGGATTTTGTAAAAGACTTAAAAGTTTTATTAAAATTTTATAATAGGAATTTTTATTTTTTAGTTTATAGCACTACATTTGCGGCATTATTTTTTAACCATAATCAGAGGCTACAAATTGAAAAATTATAGAAAATTATTATTAATAGCCATCACTTTCTTTATCGGTTCTATAAACGCTTATTCCTCCACTGAAAATATTGCCAAAGAAGAAAATAAGGAAGGAGGAATTAAGTCAGAAATAAAAGAATACATCGCACATCACCTAAAAGACAGCCACTCTTATTCAATTACATCTTATATAGACGAAGAATCTGGCAAAAAAGTTTATATCGAGTTGCCTTTACCTGTAATTTTATACGATCAAGGATTAAAGTTTTTTTGGTCTTCCGAGTTCAAACACGGTAAAAGCACAGTTAATAGGGGCGAAAATTATTACAAGCTTAATTATCACAATAACAGAATTTATAAAACCGATAGACTTGGTACTATTGATTACAACGAGAAACACGAGCCTCTAAATGAAAAACCATTAGATTTTTCTATCACAAAAAATATTGCCACGATTTTCTTAGTATCTATTATCATGTTGTTGTTATTTGTCAGCTTAGCTAAATCTTTCAAGACTAACAATGGTATTTCAAAAGGATTGGGAAGATTTTTTGAGCCAATTATTTTATACATAAGAGATGATATTGCTATTCCAAATATTGGAGAAAAAAAATATAAAAATTACATGAGTTTTTTGTTAACGATTTTTTTCTTTGTTTGGTTTTTAAACATGTTAGGGCTCACTCCATTAGGAGTTAATGTCACAGGGAATATTGCAGTTACTTTTTCCCTTGCACTATTAACTTTTTTAATAACAAATTTTACGGCCAACAAAAGTTATTGGGGACATATTTTCTGGATGCCTGGGGTGCCAGTTTTAATCAAGATCGTGCTTGCTCCAATTGAGCTTCTAGGTGTTTTTATTAAGCCCTTTTCGTTGCTTATCAGGCTATATGCCAACATTCAGGCAGGACATATTGTACTTTACAGTTTAATTGGACTAATGTTTATTTTTAACAGTTGGCTTGGTTCAAGCTTATCGTTTGTTTTGGCATTTTTCATTTCTATAATAGAAATTTTAGTTGCCTTATTACAAGCTTATATTTTTACAATGTTATCGGCATTATATTTTGGATTTGCAGTTGCAGAAGAAGATCATTAAAAAGAATGTTTAATTAAAATTATATATATATGGAAGCAGTTATGGATTTAACTTTAGTAGGTGGAGGATTAGTGGTAATTGGAGTTGGAATTGGAATTGGTTTAACTGGAAAAGGAGCTATGGAGGCTATCGGTCGCCAGCCAGATGCCAGTGGAAAAATTCAAGTTGCCGCTTTAATTTTAGCCGCTCTTGTGGAAGGTATTGGTTTCGCTGCGTTGTTTGCGCTGTAGAAGAAACTAATTTATAAGCTTTTTGCAACAGTAAAATTTAGGTTCTACTGTTGTGAAAAGATAATTTAATAATAATAAAGAAATGGAAAAACTTTTAACAGAATTTTCGATTGGCCTATTTTTTTGGCAGACTGTTGTTTTTGTCTTACTCATTTTTTTGCTAAAGAAATTTGCTTGGAAACCTATTCTTGACGCTGTTAATGAAAGAGAAGAGGGTATTAAAAACGCATTACTTTCGGCAGAAAAGGCTAGAGAAGAAATGGCTTCTTTACAATCTGATAATGAAGAGATTCTAAAGAAAGCTAGATCAGAAAGAGATAGCCTTCTGAAAGAAGCCAAGCAGATGAAGCAAAAGCTTATTGACGATGCTAAACAGGAAGCAAATAGTGAGGCTAAAAAAATTATTGTTCAGGCACAAGAAGCAATCAAAAGTGAAAAAAAAGCTGCTTTAACTGATTTGAAAAATCAAGTAGCTGACCTATCCGTTGAAATTGCAGAAAAAGTTTTAAAAGAAAAACTTTCTGACGACAAAGCTCAAATGAATTTAGTTAAAGAACTTGTAAAAGATGTTAGATTAAAATAAAATGAAGACAAGTCGTGCAGCCATAAGATACGCTAAAGCTCTTCTTTTAGAATCTGTTGAAAAAAACAGTACTGAAGAAACTTATAATGATATGGAGTTAGTAAAAAGAACTTTTGCTAATAATATTGAGTTGAAGCATATGGTTGACAGTAGAGTGATTAAAAACAGTATTAAATTAAGCTCATTAAATTTAATTTTTAAGCAGTTAAGTAGCCTTAGTAAAAGTTTAATAAAAGTTTTATTTGAAAACAATAGAATGAATATTTTAGATGTTGTTGCGCTAAAATATATCGAGAGATATAAAGAATTTAAAGGAATCCAGTCTGCTACTGTTACAACAGCAATCCCTTTAAATCACGAATTAGAAAATCAAGTTTTACAGACAATCTCCAAACTAACTAACAAAAAAACAACCTTAATTAATAAGGTTGATAGAAGTTTAGTAGGAGGGTTTATTTTAAGGGTTGGAGATATAGAATATAACGCCAGTTTTGAAAATAAACTTAAAAACATTAAACAAGAATTTAACAAAAACACTAACCTTTCAATAACATAGATTATGGCAGAAATTAAGCCTGCTGAAGTTTCAGCAATTTTAAAACAACAATTAACAGGATTGGATGCATCTGCTTCTTTAGATGAAGTGGGGACGGTTTTACAGGTTGGAGATGGTATAGCAAGAGTATATGGATTGTCTAATGTTCAATATGGAGAATTAGTACAATTTGACTCTGGTCTTGAAGGAATCGTTCTTAATTTAGAAGAGGATAATGTGGGCGTAGTATTATTAGGACCGTCTAAAGAAATTAAAGAAGGAGACACTGTAAAGCGTACCCAAAGAATTGCTTCAATAAATGTAGGAGAAAAGATTGTAGGAAGAGTTGTAAATGCCTTGGGAAAGCCAATTGATGGAAAAGGAAATCTTGAAGGGAAACTTTACGAAATGCCCCTTGAAAGAAAGGCGCCGGGAGTTATTTTTAGACAACCTGTTAACGAACCTTTGCAAACAGGTATAAAGTCAGTTGATGCCATGATCCCCGTGGGAAGAGGACAAAGAGAATTAGTTATTGGAGATCGTCAAACTGGGAAAACTACAGTTTGTATTGATACGATCTTGAATCAAAAAGAATTTTATGATGCAGGTGAGCCAGTTTATTGTATATATGTAGCAATTGGACAAAAAGCCTCTACTGTTGCAGGAATTGCAAAAACACTTGAGGATAAAGGAGCAATGGCATATACAACCATAGTTGCAGCAAATGCTTCTGATCCAGCTCCAATGCAAGTATACGCTCCTTTTGCTGGAGCTGCTATTGGGGAGTTCTTTAGAGACACAGGAAGACCAGCACTTATTATATACGATGATTTATCTAAGCAAGCTGTAGCTTACAGAGAGGTTTCTCTTTTATTAAGAAGGCCTCCAGGAAGAGAAGCCTATCCCGGGGATGTCTTTTATTTACATTCTAGACTATTAGAAAGAGCTTCAAAAGTAATTGCAGATGACGGAATTGCAAAAGACATGAACGACTTACCAGAATCTCTTAAGCCAATCGTAAAAGGAGGAGGTTCTTTAACTGCTTTACCAATTATTGAAACTCAAGCAGGAGATGTTTCCGCTTACATTCCAACCAATGTAATTTCCATTACAGACGGACAAATTTTTTTAGAATCTAATTTATTTAATGCAGGTGTTAGGCCAGCTATTAATGTAGGTATATCCGTTTCTAGAGTTGGTGGATCCGCTCAAATTAAATCAATGAAAAAAGTTTCAGGAACCTTAAAACTCGACCAGGCTCAGTTTAGAGAACTGGAAGCTTTTGCAAAGTTTGGTTCTGATTTAGATGACGCTACTTTAAATGTAATTGAAAAAGGAAAAAGAAACGTAGAGATTTTAAAGCAAGCTCAAAACGACCCTTTTACCGTTGAAGATCAAGTCGCTATAATTTTTGCTGGATCTAAAAATTTACTTAAAAAAGTACCAGTTGATAAAATCAAGGAATTTGAAAGAAAATATATAGATTTTTTAAACTTAAAACATAAAAAAACTATGGAAACCATCAAGTCAGGCAAATTAACAGACGATGTGACTGCGGTTTTAACTAAAACAGCGGAAGAATTAAGCTCAACATATTAAATATTAATAATGGCGAATCTTAAAGAAATTAGAATTAGAATTAGTTCCGTGTCTTCAACGATGCAGATAACTAGTGCTATGAAAATGGTTTCGGCAGCAAAGTTAAAAAAAGCACAAGACGCAATAACCGCAATGAGGCCCTATTCTAATAAACTTTCAGAGCTGATGAAAGGTTTTAGTGGTTCTTCTGAGGAAAAATCGTTTAGCGAAAATAGAAATATAAAAAATGTTTTAGTAATAGCCATTAGCTCAAATAGGGGGCTTTGTGGAGCATTTAATGCTAATGTTTTTAAGGAGGTTAATAATCTTAAATCTAAAGAAGAGTTTAAAGATGCAAAAATTGATTTTTTGACCATCGGCAAAAAAATAAATGATTCACTATCTAAAACAGAAAAAATAGTCCAAAATGATAGCGATTTGTTCGATAATTTAAAATATGAAAACGTTTCGTTAATTGTGGAAAAATTAATGAGTCTTTTTGTTGACCAACAATATGATCATATGGAAATTGTTTATAACAGTTTTAAAAATGCAGCAACTCAAATTATAAAATCAGAACAATTTTTGCCAATACCAGTAAGTCAATCTAATAGTGCTGGAAATTTGGATTACATCTTCGAACCCTCTCAACAAGCAATTGTAAGTACTTTGATACCAAAGTCTTTAAAAATGCAATTATTTAAAGCGGTTAGAGATTCTTTTGCGAGTGAACACGGAGCAAGGATGACAGCAATGCACAAAGCAACTGACAACGCCTCAGAGCTTAGAGACGAATTAAAGCTCACTTATAATAAGGCTAGACAAGCTTCAATTACAAATGAAATTTTAGAGATAGTCGGAGGAGCAGAAGCGCTAAATAATTAAAAACAACCGATTATTTAGTTAGGTATTTTTTATTTAAATTAAAACTTCTATGATCGTTAAAGTAGTCAACAAGTCTAATAATCCTTTACCGAACTACGAGTCACTTTTATCAGCAGGAATGGATATAAGAGCGCACTTATTAAATCCTATAATATTAAAACCCCAAGAAAGAGTCTTAGTTAAAACCGGCCTTCACATACAACTAGAAAAAAACTACGAAGCTCAAGTAAGGCCCAGAAGTGGACTTGCTTTAAAAAAAGGAATAACAGTTTTAAACTCTCCAGGGACTATAGATGCGGATTACAGAGGAGAAATCGGTGTAATATTAATAAATTTATCCAAAGAAAATTTTAATATTGAATCGGGAGATAGAGTGGCCCAATTGGTAATATCAAAACATGAAACAATACAGTGGAGATTGTCTGAATCTTTAGAAGATTCAAATAGAGGGGAAAAAGGATTTGGAAGTACGGGAATTAATTAATTAAATATGAAAATAATTATACCAATGGCTGGAAGAGGATCTAGATTAAGGCCTCAAACACTTACATCTCCAAAACCTCTAATACTAATTGCTGGAAGTCCAATATTAAACCAATTAGTTAGAGATACAGTTAAGTTAATAAATGAGTCAATCGATGAAATAGTGTTTATAATTGGAGATCCATTATTTTTTGATGAACAAGTGGAAACACAATTAGTGAGTTTAGCCAAAACATATAATGCAAAAGCAGTAATATATAGGCAACTAAAGCCACTAGGGACAGGCCATGCAATAATGTGTGCCAAGAACTCATTAAAAGGTAGGGCCATAGTCATATACCCGGACACCCTAATAAAGGCAGAAGAAAAATTTGATAAAAATTCAGATGTTGTTATTTGGACAAAACAAGTTGACAACCCAGATTCATACGGAGTAGTAAAGCTAAACTCAAAAAAAGAGATTATTGATTTAGTAGAAAAGCCATTGAAATTTGTTTCAGATTTGGCTGTGATAGGGATCTACTATTTTAAGGAAATATCTCAGCTCAGAGAAAAATTAGAAATTGTTATAGCAAATAATAAAATGAACTCAGGAGAATATCAAATAAATGACGGCTTATTAGCTATGATGAAAGAAGGCAAAAAATTTTCAGTTGGGAAAGTTAGCGAGTGGTTGGATTGTGGAAATGTAAAAAAGTGCATTTCAGCCAACAAAGTTATGTTATCTTTTTTACAAGAAGATAGAGTGCAGTTAATTTCTAAAAAAATCAATTTGGTGAATTCTAAAATTATACCACCTTGTTCAATAGCAAATGGCGTTACTATTAAAAATAGTTATGTTGGACCACATGTTTCAGTTGGAATAGATTCAGAAATATTAAATTCAACAATTTCCAACAGTATAATTCAGTGCAACTCAATAATTAGAAATGCTAAAATTCAAAAGTCGATGATTGGGAACAATTGTATATATGATGGAAAAGGGGAGGAAATAAATATTGGAGATTTCAGCGAGTTAATTTAACTTGCTGTAAATGAAAAAAACTATTTTTTTATTTTCATTATTAGTTCTAGGGTGTAAACCTCTAAAAAAGGTTGAATACAAGCCTAAAATAAAAAAAATTTCTACAAAAATTCTGATTGATGAGGTTGAAAATCGAGAACCGAGATATGATTTTTTATCAATCAGATCACAATCTACAGTCACGGAAAACAATTCTACAAATCAGTTTAATTTAGGGATTAGAATTCAAAAAGACGAAAAAGTAATTATAAGTGGCTCTATATTAATCCCACTATTTAAAGCGTTGCTTACTAAGGACAATATAGCTTTTTATGAAAAAATAAGCAGAAGTTACTACAAAGGTGGATACCAATACCTTTCCAATATATTAAATCACGAGTTTAGCTTGATTGCTTTTCAAAAAATGCTTACTGGACAACCAATAACCAATTTTGCAGAAATTAAATGGAAACAACTAAGTTCTTTAGACAATTATACTTTAGAGTCACATTATAAAAAAAAGGATGTTACAATCCAATACATATTTAACCCAATTGATTTAAATTTAATAAGTCAAAAAATAATCTCTGATAAGAATACATTAATAATAGAATATGAAAACTACCAATTTGTTGATGGATCTTTTTTCCCTCAAAAAGTAAAGATATTAGCAAAGAGTCAATCAAATGAATTAAAAGTTTCCCTTGATTTAAAAATAAGCAAAATAGGAAATCCCAACATGTTCTCTTTTGAAATACCAGAAGGGTATAAAGAACTTAAATTATGAGATTATCACAATCCAAATTTCTTGTTATTTATTTTTTAATGCTAATTTTAACAACTTACAGCTATTCTCAAAAGAACAACAAAGCTCAATTAGAGTTAAAAAAAGTTCAAATTAAAAAAGAAATTAAGCTAATAAATGAATTGTTATTTAGTAATAAAAAGAAAAAAAAAGCAGTTTATAACGACATTGAAAATTTAAGTTTTAAAATTCAAAGAAAAGAAGAATTAGTAAAGCTGACTAATCAACAAATTAATTTATTGGATA